>Ga0207996_1001324_pt1 | contig 17455 bp, 12 predicted proteins | sample AntAceMetag02UKG_FD_184773 | JGI IMG/M metagenome (GOLD analysis project Ga0207996, IMG submission 184773) | Saline lake microbial communities from Ace Lake, Antarctica - Antarctic Ace Lake Metagenome 02UKG (SPAdes) (version 2) | ecosystem: Environmental > Aquatic > Non-marine Saline and... | reverse complement strand
GATCACATATCTGCTGCTTGCCATTTACTGCCGTGAGCAACATAACGAAAAAGTCAGCATAAAAAGGGTCAGGGAACTCCGCATTAAAATAAAAAACGAGACCCGGACCGCCAAGAACGAAACGGGGGGGCCAAATTTAAAAAGGTGCGCAATTCCAAAAGTTTATGCAAGTACCTAACCGGAAATTACTGGCTTTTTTCACCTGTTCATGATCATCCATAGTATCCTCCTTGTAATAAGATCCATGGTGATCATATTCTTCTGTATTACGGTTGTCCGGCGGTAAATTTATTTGGTTGTTTATTTATTTTTTGCCGAGGCCCCAAATGTTCCGCTTTTTTTTTGAAAACCCTTGTTTTTCTGAAATCAGCTTGAGCCTACGTTCAAAACAAATCCCGACATTGAGGTTGTAATGTCTACTCTGACTGGAGCCGAACCAAGCTGGACAACATTGTCTGGACTTTCAAAATACCGGGCTCCCAAACCTGAGGAACCAAATCCAAATTCATCAAGCGCATTCAAAAAGTTCCGGGCATTTTTTGCATCCGATTTAACAAGAAAATCAATATCACCTGTGTAACGTGGCGCACCATGAAATGCCAAAGCATATCCCCCCAACTATCATATTAACGGTCCCCAATTTGCACACAGATCAATTGTTAAGCGGAGCAATGCCTTTCAGAATACGTCCCAGTCGGCAAAAGTAATCATCCAATTCTCAGCAGTTAGAAACTCAGAACGAGGCTGTTTGGTGAGATTTTTCGCCAGTAGATTGAACGGGCGGGGGTTGAACCTTTCGGGAATCCGAAGGAAACCGAGTATTTTTAGCTGTGAAAACAATGGGTGAATTCCCATACACAAGCCGAGGGACGTGCCCGAAGCGCGTTCGGCGGTTAGTCGGGCAGCGACAAGTCGGTAAAGGGCGGTTTTATCTTCTGACGAGCAACCGAAGTCCATTAGGAGAACACAGGTGACAGAGAACAGCGTTGCCTTACGGGTGACTACATAAGCATATAACCGTCCATTGCGACGCAGCCCCCATACAGCGTATTCTTGAGTCGGCTTTTTAATGAAGCGCCAGTTCAAGTATCGGGCGGTCCGCTCTAAACTTATTGCCACTGAGTTTCCCAGATTACTGGACAAACGAGCCGCATCTTCCTCGAACCGGTCTAGCTGTACAACTTCCTCGTTATCCGACAGAGGTTGGTGGCGAATTAAGACTGTCCGGTAAAGCCAACCCGAAAAACGTCCCAGAAATTTGCCCGGGGTGTCGAAATGAATTCTCGCGGAAACCAGAGGTCCGAGATCCAAAGGCACGATGTATACCGGAGCCCGGGCTACGATGGAATATTCGTGATTGCGCACGAAACTGGGCAAACTCTTCGAGTTGGGAAAAGTATAAATAAAATCTACTTTGTGGAGCAGCAGACGTTCAAGGGCAAAGCCTCCCATCTTCTTGAAGATTCCCTGTCCTCTATGCGAGCGGAGAGTACCAACATCCTGAACCATCGCTCCGAGAGATGGCTGGTCTTGGAAACGCATGTTAAACAGGAGAACATGGTAATATCCGCATATGGTGGAACCGTCTTCGGCTAAGATGATCACCGAATTCTGCTCATTGCCAAGGTATTGCCAATCCCAGAGTTCTTTGCTGAAGCCGGGCAGCTTTTGTCCGCCTGTTTCCAGGAAAACTTCGCACATACAATTCCTGACGGCTTCATAATCGGCTACACTGGATTCTCGTATATTGACGTTGGTCATGCCTATTGACTCACCTCGATAGTATCATTTAATTGTTGAGTGACCGGAAACTGTTGATGTTCGAAGCCCCGGATGCCGCTGATTTCCAGTTTTCTCCGACTCTGGAGGCCAACACCTCCCTAGCCGGAGCGAAAGAGAATTTACCCAAGAGCCAGGAGAGTTTTTCGAAGTTTCGGCTGATGCCTACATGGTGTCTCAGATTCGCCAGAAAACCGATGCCCTTGATTTTTGGCTGCCCGGGGTCAAATTCCCATGGATGGAGATATACTACGGCTGGACGGTTTTCCGCATTCATTTTTTTTATGGCTTTGGAGGTTAACCAGCGAGGATAAAGGCGGAAGTATCCTCCTCCGGCAACGGGCAACCTGATCCCAGCTGATTCAAATACGGAGGGAGGGACCTCCCAGATCCCCTCTTTCCGCCAGTGGATACCAAGTGGCGCATCCGGAATACCGTAACGGTCGTGGTGTACAGGAAAAATCGAAGAATCGTACTCGTATCCCGCCTGGGCCAGGATTCTGAGCCCCCAGATTGTCTTAGAGGTGATGGAAAAGGTGGGAGCTCGATAGCCACCGATGTGTTGACCAGTGAGGTTGTTGAGTAATTCCCGCGACCGGTTGACTTCTCGGGCAAATTTTTCCGGCGTGAGCCTCCATAGGGGAACGTGCGACCACCCATGGCTGGCAATTTCGTGCTCTGCATTCGCAATTCGGCGTATCAGATCGGGAAAACGTTCCGCAATCCAACCTAGGACAAAGAAAGTTGCTCGTACCTCGAACCGGGCGAAAATGTCGAGTAATCGAATGACATTTTTATTAACCCTGCTCTCGCATCGATGCCATTTTTCACGGGGAATTATCGAGGAATAGTTCTCGACTTGGAACCAATCCTCAAGATCAACGCTCAAGATGTTGGTTTGCTTGCTCATGACACACATTCCTCATCCTCGTAAAAGTCCAAATGTTGTGGGGTTTCAACTTAACTCTCTGAATTTGAAGAGCCTATCAAACTGTTCCAAGAGATCTTTTCAGAACTCTGATTTAGACAAAAATTGTCAGGGTATAGCGGTCTTGATTGATATATGTTGAGCCAATTTAAGAGCCCGGTTGGCTCTGCGGTCGCGGGTTTTGCGGCGTTGGGCTAAGTCGATCAACTCATGTTTTGCGGCTCCCGACTGGTAAAACGCTTTGAATTCCACATCCCATGCTTAAAACCCTCCGATCAGCGGCTGAAAGAACCAATGCCACAGCAAAGGAGAGTTTCTGCATTCTATCAAAGCCTAAAGTCAGAGGCCTGCAAAACGCTGGAATTCTATCGCAAATGGCCGTTATTGTTGTATTGCTCAAAAGAATCGCCTGTTTCATTATCAAGGTCACTTTAGCGTTGAGGAAAAGAAACCAAAACAATAAATCTCCACCAGTGTTTTTTGTCCCAGGGCCATCGGTACCAAAATTTATTCTTAATCTTGTCATGAGGGAATAGAGACAGTTCCAGAAATATCAAAGAAAAAAAAGCGTCCATAACGGACACGGGGTCCTATTTTCCAAATTCATCCCCAAAACCAACCTCAACCATTCTCCTCCGATTTCGCATCAAATTTCTGTCTATCCCACTATTTTCCAGCCCCGAATCCGACCTGAAATACCCCGGCCGCCGGGATTCTTACCCCGTCGAGAGCCCTCTTAAATTACCTCATTTTTTCAAATTCCGTGGCAATTTTTTCTGTTTCGTGAAAAACAATCGAGTGAAATTGCGCGACAAAATCTGAAAGACTTCAAAAACGGTGAAACTTCAGATGTTTATCAACATCTCTGTTTTTGCAAATAAAAATTTTTTCAGAGCCAAACCCCAATCTTCTATGAGAGCAATAGTTTTTAGCATTTACTAGTGAAACATCAAAATACAATAATAATCGTTCAATAAAACCTTTCCCATAAGCTCGATAATGATAATGTTCCATAGGATCCGGCTTGTAGTATTCCAAAGTCTCTTTTTTTCTTCTTTCAGGGACCATGCCTATGGCAACACCTTTAGGAGACAGCACGCGAGATATTTCTCCAATAGCTTGTAGGCCGTTTGGAAGATGCTCTAAAACGTGAATTGAAACGACTAAATCAACAGATTTATTTAATAATGGTAATGATTGGGCGTCTGATAAAAAAGAAAGTCGATTTGAAAAGCCTTTGATATTAATATCCGCTCTCAAATAGAAAAATTTTGGTAGGTTGTCCAAAGGTCTCAATATGTGTTACTATTTATTGATTCAATCTAATATCGTTCAGACACTATTTATGAGGATCGTAAGGATGATGCGGGGAGGTTTGTCTGCAGGTTGCCGCGATAAATCGAATCTTTATAGACATTTCTTGTTGAAGAGGGAGCGCCCGCGATTAATAATCACGCTGAGCGCATGTTGAGGTTCGCGGTTCTATGGAGAAAAAGAAGCTTTGGCATGCGTAGCGAAAAAGGCGATCGATGGGTGGAACGTATTTTGACATTCAGGCAAACATGCCGCATAAGATCCAAAAAAGACTTCCTGGTTTTGGTTGATGCCGTGAATGTATATTTCAAAAAACAGACGCCAGTTTTGGCTTGGATATCAAAATTTTAACTGTACTCCGTGATCGGATACATCAAGGAAGTTGACTAAACCTTACCCGAGAAGGCTTCTGTGTACAATTTCCCTCTCAACAATGAACCAGCGCCAGGTTCAAACGTATCGTTGGGAAAAGAATAAGGAAGACGTAGATTATGGGTTTGATAGCAGGGATATTTTCAGAAGTGGAGAATAGCAATTTCCATAATAAACTACAAAAGATGATGGAAATTCAAGTTCATCGAGATGATGGTCAAAGGATAATTCATATGGAGGAAAACATTGCCATTGGCATGTCTAACCGACATAACACTATATATTCTGAAAAGGGCTTGGATCATGATTCGAAATGTGCATATGGAAATGATAAATCAGGCATCTATGCTTTTGTTGATGGAATAGTTCTTGATGGTCCGATCCATAAGAAATACTTTGAAGATATAGGGTTAGCAGTCCCCATTTTAACTTGTTCAGCGATTATTGCTGCTGCCTATGAAAAATGGGGCTTGGATTTCATGAAGTATCTTGACGGTGAATTTTCATGCGTCTTATGGGACAAGAAAATCAAGAAAATAATATTGGCAAGAGATCCATATGGGCATAAACCATTACACTATTATTTCAAGAACGAAAAATTAATCTTTTCTTCTGAAATTAAGGGAATTCTGGCTACAGGTATTTCTCCTGAAATCGACTTGATAAGTCTGAGTGATTTATTATCTATTAGCCGAGTTCCAAACCCTTCTACAATCTTCAAAGATATCTATCAAATCACTCCTGGAAATATGGTTGTTGTTTCAAACAACAAACTAGAAAAATATACCTACTGGGATCATAAAATAGTTGTTGATAATAATTTAAGTTTTGACGATGCTGTAGTTCAATTGACAGACAGTATTAGAAGTGCTGTTAAAAGAAGAATGTTAACCGAGGATACATATTGTTTCTTAAGTGGAGGTGTGGATTCCAGTGCCATTGTTTCATTTGCTTCAGAGTTTTCAAGCAAACCAATTCAAGCAGTTTGTGTTGGCTTTGGCGAAGAGGAAAAGAATGAAATAGAATGTGCAAAAACAATGGCAAAACATGTGGGCGCAGAATTGCATACAGTTACTGCTCGCCCTGAATCTTTTTTTGATATGGTCGACAAAATTTTATGGCATCATGATATTCCCTTCTATGATACTTCAGCATATCCAACTTATTATGCTGGAAAATTCGCTCGCAGTTTTACAGATATTATACTCACAGGAGATGGCCCTGATCAGATGATGGGGCAGGGGGTACAAAAAATTAAGAATAATGTAGTAGAAAAATATCGCTTTTTACAATTACTTTCTAAACAGAGTGCCAAAGTAATAGGACAATTTATAAAAAATCCTTCTCCATCTCTTATCTCTAAAATACAAAGAAAATTATATAATAGTTCTTTTCCACCCGCTTTATATTTAGGTTCCTTTTTTCCTGTTTTTGTAAAAAAATACATGTGTACCACAGATTTTTGGGAGGTTCATGCTAAATCTGATCCTTACAGGCATCTGGAATGTTTATTGAAAGAAATTAAAGAACTCGACAATGTTAACAAAGTAATATTTCAAGATGAAACATTTTATATTCCTGATGGTCTTATGATTAAGGTGGATCGTATGTGTATGGCTAATGGACTTGAAACACTTTCACCTTTTCAAGATAAAATGGTTAGCACCATGGTAAATAAAATGCCCGGAAGTTACAAAGTTCATTTAACTGAAAATAATCAGATAATCCGTAAGTATATTTTAAAACAAATTTGCCGAAAACGATTTCCTCCTGTCATTTTTAAAAAAAAGAAACAGGGTTTTTCAATTCCTCTAGAAAAATGGATTAGGCAGGATAATGGGAAGTATATTAAAGAAATTCTTTTGGATGAAAGAACATACAAGAGGGGATATTTTAAAAAAGAATCTCTGAATAATTTTGTGGATGTATTTATGAATGATAAAGGGGACTGGTACTATCCCAATTTATATGGATTAGTCTTGCTACTAACAATAGAATTATGGCACAGGAAATACTTGGATTGATTTATACACATTCCATATAATGAGGAGTTTCATATCTCCCGATAATACTATCGACAATCGATGGTATGATCAGGAGAAATCAAATTAACCACAGCTTTCGCTAAGGTCTTAGCCACTCGATCTGAGCCTTGGTCCGTGAAATGCGAGAAGTCCGCAAAATTCTCTGAACGGCCTGAGACGACATCTGCAAGATCTACCACAGGAATCCTGTATTTTTCGCCAACATCTCTAATGATATCATTTGCTGACGCTTCCATATACAGCATGCCGCCCGGGGTGGCCAAAGGGTAATAGACAATCCACGCATACATATAAAAATCATCATCACAATCCAGGTCAGTTCCGAATCGGTTGGCATGGGTTGCCAAAATAACCTCGCAACCTACCGCCCTTATTTCTTGTACCAATCGTACTAGGTGCACATTAAATGCCTCAAGGCGCTTCCGAGGAGGTCTCTCCCAAGCTTCTTTTACGCCAAGCCGAACACGCATATACTCAAGTGCTAAACGTCTGATAACGGTCTGCAAGGAAGATGGCAAAATCCTTTTAAGGATAATTGTCAGCTTTCGTTTGAGCCTCAGTTCCAATTTATTCCCTCTATCCTTTTTCAAAGAATTGCGATTTGTAAACGTTTCAGCAGGAGGCCTTACATCCAGGTAGAACTGAGGGGATGGATATACGACCACGATATCAGGCTGGAGAGGCTCGGCAACGACTTGAAACAATTTACACATGCGTGGCAATGACATACCAGGAAAACCTGTATTAATTACCTTATAACAACCTGGAAAAACCCTATTTAGGTTTTTATCCAATAGTTCCGGAAAAGCATGACCGGAAGACTCGTAAAGCCCAAATGTTTCTGAGGCGCCCATCACCAGAACACGAATTTCATGATTGGGTTTGTGTCGGTTGATCTCGCTGGAACGAAAACCTTGACTGTTGATTTCCCATTTCTCGAATTTTGCGTTTGGACGGCCACCACGCCCCCATGCTGTGGGTTGCCATAAAATTTCGTTAGAATACAGCCCAAAAAAAGGGGCTTCCCACCTTATCGAATCATCTAACCTAGCGCAAAATTCAAGCGTCGCGACAAAAACCATTCCCCATAGCAACCAAGCGACAATTTTTCTAAGGTTACAAACCTTCATTGAAACCCACGTACCTTCAAAATTTTAAAATTGGAAATATATGAAGCTCTGAGCCTCGGCCCCATGGAAAGCCAACAGATAAAACAAGGTCGCATAAGCAACGGAATTTGCCAACGTGGGTAAATACGGCAGTTGAAAAATATAATCATTTTTGGCAATCTGGAATACTGCTTCTACCAAAAGCATGGGTAACGCATACCAGATCAGAGGTTCGACAAGAGCCCAATCAAAAGCAACCGGGAAAGACCACAAAGTTGAAAGCATCTGCCCCAATTGAGACAAGGTCTGACATCGGAAAATAAGCCAGCCCAAGCATACCAAGTTATAGGTTATAATGATCCCAGCAATTCTGTACAGATGCCGATAGAGAACCCACGAATCTTTATCAACGCTCTTGTCCTTTAAATGCAATACCCGGTGACCCAGTAAGAGCACGGCATGAAAGGCCCCCCACAAGACAAAAGTCCAATTGGCGCCGTGCCAAAGTCCACAAAGGAGCATCGTGAGGGCTAAATTTCGATAAGTCAGCAAATTGCCGCGGCGATTGCCTCCTAGAGGGATGTATAGATAGTCTCTCAACCAAGTTGATAAGCTAATGTGCCAACGTTGCCAAAATTCTCTTATATCTGTTGAGCTGTAGGGAAAGTTGAAATTTTTCATCAATTCAATACCCAAGCACTTCGCGCAGCCCCTGGCGATACTGGAATAACCGGAAAAATCACAATAAATCTGAAAGGCAAAAGCATAAGTCGCAAAAACAATTTCATAAGCGCTTGGTGAGCTAGCATCAAACACGCGATTTACAAAAATACCTAGATTGTCAGCAACATAAATCTTTTTGAAAAATCCCCAGAATATTAGGTGGGCCCCCTCCTTAAACTTCTCAGCACTAAACTGCCTTTTACTAATGATCTGGGGCAGTATATTCCTGGCTCTTTCAATGGGCCCAGCAACCAATTGAGGAAAGAAGGACACGAACAGCGCAAAATCCACGAAATTGCGTGTAGGCTTCATGTCCCCCCTATATATGTCAAGTGAATAGCTCATTGTCTGAAAGGTATAGAAACTGATCCCCACTGGAAGCACAAGGTTGAGGTGAAACAATATGGGATTGAACCCGAATAGTGAAACGAAATTTTCAAGCGATCCTATAAAGAAATCATAGTATTTGAACACCCCCAGAATGCCCATATTTCCGCACAAGCTCAAAACTAACCATGCCTTTTTTCTTTTCTCCCCCAGAGGACCGGAAAGCGAAGCTGCCTTAAAGATCTTCAAACCACATATAAAATCAAGCAAAGTGGATAGAAGGATCAAGGACAGAAATCGCCAGTTCCAATAGCCATAAAAAAAATAGCTGGCAGCAACCAGCATTGTGTTTCTTGACCTGTGCGGAAGAGCCCAATGGAGGACAAACACAAGGACAAGAAAAACGCCAAATTCAAAGGAATTAAATAGCATTTTAAGGAACGGAAAGTCGGTTCACAGTAAGATAAACGGGTTTAAAAATCGTTTCTGTTTGCGCGCTCACTTTGAATGGAAGCCAACGCCAGATCTCGAACCAACATTCCCAAAATCTTATCTAATGGTTCGTTATTTTTTGGCCGATGGCCTGGTCCAAGACTCTTGCCAAGCGAGCAGTAAGTAGCTCCCGGTTGAAAAACGCTGGAGGAGGAGGCAACGTCGCTGGCCGCTCATTGATCCATTTTGAAATAAGGTCGGCGATGCTTTGACTATCACGGGGGTGGAGCCAGACGCCTGCATGGCAGGCTTCCAAGATCTTTACCCCCTCTCCCGGTGGGGATATGGCCAACACCGGCTGGCGAACGGCAAGATACTCAAAAAGTTTGCCCGGTGCCATACGGTTTAGGCCAGGAAGGTCAGCCATGGTAAAAACCAAGGCCCCGGCAAGGGACATACGCCGCAGAACTTTTTGATGGGACTCGTAAGGATGCACCTCCACCTTTAGACCCGGCAAGGAGGGATCCACCACCAGCCCATCCACCACTCGGCCCACAACGGTGACCTTGAGCTTTTCCAACTGCTCTTTCTTCAAAAGGCTAAGGCCCGCCCAGAGTCCATCCAGGGGATGTGACTCGAAGACGGTTCCGGCATAAAGCAACTCCAACTTGTCCTGGCGGAACACTTTTGGATTTTGCTTCAAAAAGGTGAAATCGTCGGGATCGTAGCCATTGGGGATCCATTCATATTTGGCAGGATCACCACCATGAAGGCCAGCCAGGCGCTTGGTCATACTGGGCGTGTTGCCAATAACCTTGGAGGCTCTGTTCACCAAAATCCTCTCCAGGCTCTTTGAAGCAGTGGCCGCAAGCCAGCCGCCATGGGCCTCGTAAGCATGGGTGAAAAAGCCGCTCCAATCGTCGCGAAAATCCAGAATAAGCGGAATATCAGCTGACTTTGAAACAGCCAAGCCCAAGAGAAAACTGGAAAAAGGGGGACCGGAGACCAAAACCGCCTGTGCGCGACTGTTTTTGGCTAAAGTCTTTACTCGCGGTAGGGCAGTCGGTAGCCAGAGAATATGTGGGTCAGGAAACAAAAAAACCTGCGCCAGTTTGCGCAATCGTATTAGAAGGCGGGATGTAGGAGACGTGCCAAAAATATTATACGATGAACTGTTCCCTACATTTAAACTAGTTTCTAAAGTGGGTAAACGATGCACCTCAAGCCCTGGAAACAAATCATTCTGGTAGGATTCGTCCATCACCGGCACCGGCGGGTTTTTGGGAGTGACAATTATTGGCTGCCAGCCGTATCGGCCCAGATATTTCACGAATTTGACCACCCTCTGTACTGCCGCCCCGCCAGCAGGAGGAAACACATAGCTGATGATCATCACTTTTTTCATGGCTCGCATTAGTGTATAAAGGCCAGTCCAGTTGATCTCAATAGCGTGATGTAAACATCTATCCCACCGGCATCCCCAACAAAACTTTCAAATTCCGCCACACTCTATCAAGATGGGAAAAGTTAATATTTCCGTTTTTTAATAAGTAATAATCTTTCAAAAGCATTCCCTTCCTGAGAGCTCTTTTGAGCTCACATTGACCCACTCCGGGAAGCAATAGGTTCTGCGCCCAAACTCCGGTGATATTTTTATTTGCAATAAGTCCGTATTTTTGGGCTGTACGGTAAAGCCTTGATCCGATCATGGGAGTGGCCACCTGCCACGACATGTATTGTATTAGATCGGATGCCAACAGCCTGTGGCAGAAAGCTAAAGTGTTGGATACATCCGCGCTATTCTCCCACTTTAGCCTGCCGTTTTCTTCCCAGGCATGGAACAACATTACGAAACCAAAAATTTTGACTCCCTCCCTACGCATTAGTCGGCATGTCCTCACAATTTGCTCCGTGGTGATATGCTTGCCTACTCCATCAAGGGTGCGTTGGTTGCCACTTTCTATGCCGAGATGAATAAGCCACACATTTATGTCCGAAAATGCTCTGGCAAGCTTTCCGCTCACCTTGTCCGCCCTCAGGTTGCATTGGAAATAGAGTTTCTTAAGACCCAAGGCTTTGATAGCTGCACAGACATCTAATGCCCATTTTTCGCTGACATTGAATTCGTCTGATGTCATGTATATTTCACGTACACCCTTATCGTAGAGCAGTTGAACCTCGGCTGCGATGTTCGATGGCTTTCTCATTCTGATCCAAGGCTTGCTAAGCTTCCACACTGGATTTGAACAAAAATTGCAATCAAAAGGGCATCCGCGCGAAACCAACATATGCGTTTGGGGCTTAGCCTTATTTATGTGCATTCCGACATAGTTCCCTAAATCGATCAACTCCCAGGCGGGGAAAGGGATGTCATCTAATTCCCCGATCAAAACTCTCTTGTTGGCTAAGAAAATACTTTCATCGGCCTGGCGCAGCGCCAAGCCATCCACCTGAGTGAGGTCACTCCCTTTGGCCAAAGCAAATATCAAATCCACAATGGTCTCTTCACCCTCGCCGAGCACACAGACATCAACTTTACTTTTCCGAAATACTTCTTCCCAGTTGGCCGTCGGTTCAGGCCCTCCGCAAATAACCATCAAGTCAGGGAACCTCTTCTTCACTGCATTCATCGTCTTATAGGCCAGATTTGCTGTGATGGAAGCAAAGGAAAGTCCGTAAACGTCCGGGTTTTCCGACGCAATAAATTTCAAGTGCTCGACAAGGGAAAAAGCACCTTCCAGATAAACCACCTCCAGCGGTATCCTACTGTTTTTTCGCAGGTAGCTGATGAGGTAGAGGATTCCCAGATTGGGGTAGCTGTTGTCGTAGTAGGCCTCCTTACGGGGAGGATCAGCCAAAACAATTTTCATGCTAACCTCCCCCAGCCAATCCAGGCTCCAAGTTTCTTTCGTTATAATCTGATCTTATCTTCACCGATGAAACCTCCCTTTGAATGTCGCACTGCCGCTCCAAGAGGAACATGGACTCTTTAAAGATCTCTAACAAGACGAAATCCAAGATTGGCAAACCTTTGAGCAGGTTCAACGCCACTACGGTTTCCCGAACGACATGCTTTAGCATAGCTATTCCAACCACCGCCACGAATAACGCGTAACAAACCAGATGGAGGACCTAAGGGATCGGTCACTGATTTTCCAGTGTAATCGCCAAGCCAATCCTGACACCATTCCCAAACATTTCCATGCATTCCGCTTAAATTCCAAACATTGGAAGGGAAACTTTCCACGGAACTCGGTCTTTTCTTGTATAATCCCTTTTGACAGCCGACAAATGGAAAATTACCATTATAATTGGCATGTTCCGTACTCAAACATCCCCCAAAAGAAAACGGCGTCTTGGTTCCTGCCCGACAAGCATATTCCCACTCAGCTTCGGTTGGCAGTCGGTATTTGTCTGTACCTTCCAGGTCATTAAGCCGCTTTATAAACTCTTGAGAGTCATTCCACGATACCTGTTCCGCCGGACAGTCATCACCTAACTCCTTGAAAAAGGATGAATTTTTATCCATCAGTTTTTTCCATTGCCCCTGTGTGACTTCCGTCTTCTGTATGTAAAATCCTTTGGTCAGAGTCACCTCGTGGGGCATAGCACTATTGACCTTATCTTTTTTATCTGGAACGATTCCTCTTTTAAAAGAACCAGTAGGAATAGGTACGAAAACCATCCCTAGTTTGTTAGTAAATTCTTTTCTATTCTCAGCTGCTGGCTTTAACGGCTCAATACTCTTTTCAACTTTATTTGTTCTGACCTGGCTCCCTTTATTGGGAGTCACTCTTATTACATAAGAAGGCCCACTTTCTCCCTTCCTTTTATCAGTTGAAGTGACCGCGAATTCATAAGGCTTACCATTAGTCAGTCCTGAAATTGTCTTCGAATACGTCTTTCTCCCGACAGATCCCCCCATCAAAATCCTGGATCCTTCTGATATTTTATACACATTAAAGCCGGTTATCGTCCCAATGGCAACATCAGCTGGAGGATTCCATGATACTGAGACTGTTCCATCTCCAGGAGTAGCCTGAACATTAAAGGGAGGAACTGTATTACCAAAATATCCCCAAATATAGTTTGTAAGCGACTGTCCATCTTCACAGAATCCATAAATCCCGCTCACTCCATCCACGGTTTCACGCATCAGTTCTTTTATCTTTTCTTCATTGGGGAAAGGCCAAAGATTTTCATCGGTTATTGCGTTCCATCCCCGTTCTCCGTACAGTGTACCCGATACACCTATTTTCTTAAGAATTGTGGCCCCACAAACTGCCCCATTATACCCCATAGTGGCTAATTTAGAGCCAGATTCGATCCTGACAGGATACTTCAATCCATTTTTGAATGGATTAAAGTTTTTGGAACCCCTAATATGCTTGGTACTACCGACATTGTAAGAAACGACATTTCTAATCACAACTGCCTCTGGGCTAGTATTTATCCCTATGCTTTCATCGTTAACATCGGCTATAATACAATTTTCAATATGTTTTTTGCCCTTTTTCTTACAATATATACCATCATATCCCTTGAGTTTAGCGCCAACGCCTGTTAAATTGGAAACTACAACATCTTCATTCTGTATTAGCACGAAGGCACATAATGTTGTGATATTCGGTAGCTTGTATGCCAAATCCAACGCAATGCAATTTTTTAGGATGGCTGATCCGAGATGATTTGCATTACCACAAATATAATAGGCTAATTGCATATCTCTAATTGCCATGCATCCATCAACAACATTTCCGGTCGTCCCATATTGATCACCCGGCCAAAAACCTCCTGATTCGAGATGTAGCGGTTTTTTATAATTCTGGATCCTATCAGAGTCAATACTAATGCAATTTTGATAAATCGTATAATCACATGCATACGCTCTAAAATTAAAAATTTGTTGTGCATTGGCTTTATCATGCCTTGCAACGCATCTCCGAAATATATTGTATTTTCCATACTTACAATAAAAAACATATCTTCCGCTGCCCCATGCGACACATTCTTCCATAAGATTGAATTGATTTATTGATCTTGAGCTATCCGCACTGCCAAACCCACAAGTGTGGGTGTTCCCTTTCAGGCCATGTGCAAGAAAACCACAGCGAAAAAATTTGGTATGGTGCATATGGTAACAGATATGGTTCTTACCCAATCCAATATACCTATTGTCAAACACTATTCCACGGAATTCTAAAAACCCTTGGGGAGAATCCTTGGATGATTCGATATGGATATAGGGTAGCTTTACCTCCCAGTCACTTTCAGCCGTTACCACGCTGGAATTCTCAGGTGTGCCGTCCAGCGGCTTATGCTTAGTGTCGATAAACATACCGGGAGCCTTTCGCCAATCCCCATTGGCAATGATTACCTCATCACCTGGCGACATAACGCTCAAGGCTTTGTGAAGTGTCATGTATCCTGAAATCTTCGAATTTCCGTCAGCAGAACCGACATTCTTTGGATTACACCAGATAGTCGTGGCAAGAGAGGCAGAAGTTCCACTTATAGGAAAAAAGGAAAAAGACAGCACCAACGAAAACAAAACTATTTTAAACGAATCAAAAAATTCCCGCTGGTTTTCTACTAGTCTGTTAGTGTAACTGACAGCTTTCCTCACGTTTCACTCCTCTATGTCCTTACATTTTAGATGGAATCATAAACCCTAGAGCCAATTTCAAAACGCCCCCTTTTGCTCGATCTCTGTATCAGTCTTAAATTTTAATCCTCGAAATATTAAGTATATTCCTGTGGTTAAAATTTTCGCCTTCCTTGATATAGATCAAAATTGAACATTTTGAAACTGGCTCCCTAATATATTTTTGGTTTTTCCGGATTTTGCGTACTTTGCATGATTGAAAAAGTGGACAATGAGCATTACCGTAACCGATCACTGGGTAAAGCAATCAAATTTTTTAACAATTTCATCCCATGACCTTTTATTGATCACGCTTTCTTTCCCATTTGTACCCAATTTGATTTCTTCAGGGCATTTTAGCATGCCCTGGAGCAGCCCGTTTCATATAATCTAGTCATCGCTTTCACGTGGTATACAATTCAGGTCTGCCGATAATGCCGGCAAAAAGACTCGACAGTAACTCTCAGCACAACTATTCCAATTGAATCTCTGAACGCTTTCCCTGATTATAAAACGATTCCAACTTTTTTCAAAACAAAGCATTAATTGATTGCAGAGTCCCAATGAGTCACCGATGTTAAAGACCTTTCCATTATGGTCATCTATAAGTTCTGGAATCGATCCAACACGAGAACCCACAACCGGAATACCACATGCCAATGCCTCAAGAACGACATTTGGATGCCCTTCTCTAAGACTTGGCAAACAAAAAACATCCGCTGCATTCAACCACTGGGGTATCTGGTCCTGCAATAATTTGCCTAAAAACTTTACATTTTCAGAAATGCCCAGTTCGATAGCCTGATGTTGAAGATCTTTTCTCAGAGGACCATCGCCAATGAGGAAAAGAAGCGGTAATTGATCTAATTTCTTACGCATGAGCGCAATAGCTCCAATCAAATACCTAGTTCCTTTGACATCATCTTGACTTCCAACGGTTATTACTACATTCCTATTTTCGGAAATTCCCAACTTTCGCCTCGTCCTTTTCTTGTTCATAATTCGAAACAGATCCGAGTTCACGCCGTTAGGAATCACTGTTACTTTTCTACAGGAAACTTTCATCTCAACAATCCTCTTCTTCAGGCTGTTGCTTTTAGCTGTAATAGCATCCGCTAGATGTAGTGCACTGGATATCTGTGCCCTTCTTGAGAAGACTTTCGGGTAAGAATTGATATCACATCCCAAAGCTGTAAGAATAACAGGTTTGCGCATTATTCTAGAGGCCCATGCAGCTGCAACCCCATCTGGGAATATCCAATGAGCATTAATAAGATCAATCCCTCTCCTTCTTTCAATCTTTCGTAAAAGCCAAAGTAATGGGAAAAGCATGAAAATCGGATGCATAAAACCCAAAACTTTTGGTATTACAAGATATCTTGGGTGATAGACTTGTATGTCTCCTATTCTTTCCTTCTCTGAAACATTGGAATGAGGATACTGTGACAGAAATTTCTTTCTTAGAAAGAAGGGAACCCAGGGAAGGGGCGCAACAACTTCTATATCACATTTCTTTTGCAACGCTTTTACAATTTGATAGGTGAAAATACCTCTAACAGGTTCAGCACTATTCGGGAAAGCATTAGATATGAGGAGTACTTTCATTGAAACTCATTATTCAGACAGGATTGACGGGAATAAAGGGATTAGCATTGGTTTCTCAGTTTTCGGACTCCCACTACAAGTTGTGCACCGTCAAGCTGGGAGCCCTCTTAAATCGGCTCCTACCTTGAAAGGGCTGGTGTCTATTCGACCAATTTGTAGTAAAAAAACGGACCCTAGGACTCCCTTCCAGGAGGGTGTAAATCACGGCTGTTGGAGACAATGAGAAAATCAGAGAAAGTACGGGACAATTTCTTCTCCTTATGTTAGAGCAAAATATACAACTCTAACTAAAGGAGATTACAATGGAAAAAGACTGCTATAAGGAGATCATCGAAGAGGTCAGTAAAAAATTGGCAGAGAAAGTTTGCTCCGAAGAAACGGGATTAGCTGCACGAGCAACAATGATAGATCAAGACGTCCAAACCTTGGTCCAGGAAATCGGACTAAAAACGACCAAGAATATTTTGGAGGTTACACGCGACGAAATAGTCGCTAAAAAAAACCCGAAAGATTGACAATTCACAGAAATCCCACAATAGAATTCAACACCATTTTTGGAAGAATTGAAATAGGCTCCCCTTATTTTTGGGGGTATGGTAAAGGGTTTAAACCTTTGATTGATGAAATGAACATCACTCACCAGGGGCGTAGTGAAACCGTGAAACGCGCCTTGAGTGATTTCGGTATTGAATCTTCGTTTTCTGTTGCAGCGAAGCGGTTCAATGAGCACTACCATTTTGATATTTCTCCAAGTGCTGCTTCTCGTTCAACAAAGAAAATTGCCTATGAAGCAATGGAATATATCGAGGAAAAAATCGCCAACCCTCATCCGGAGGATGGAAAATCCATAGAGAAAATGTTAGTTGAGTTAGATGGGTGCGAAATTCGAACTGGCCAACTCCAACTAAAAGAAAACACGAAGGAAACAACCCCTGTTTACAACAATCCAAAACGGGAAAAAGTAATCAACTGGCGTGATGTCCGTTTAGGCTTTGTAAGGCCGCTTGATTCAGATTCAAAAACTTTTGTTGGCAAAATGGGTTCTTACGAGGAAATCGTAGGCGACCTCCATAATGCCGCGAAATGGATAGGTATGACACCAGAAACAGAGACGGTAGGAGTTGCCGATGGGGGTATCGGCCTAAGCGAAGAAATGAAAAGGCAATTTCGAAGAATG
>Ga0207996_1001323_pt1 | contig 17460 bp, 16 predicted proteins | sample AntAceMetag02UKG_FD_184773 | JGI IMG/M metagenome (GOLD analysis project Ga0207996, IMG submission 184773) | Saline lake microbial communities from Ace Lake, Antarctica - Antarctic Ace Lake Metagenome 02UKG (SPAdes) (version 2) | ecosystem: Environmental > Aquatic > Non-marine Saline and... | reverse complement strand
TAACAGGAAGGGACGGATGGAGCAGTACGCTCAAAAAATGTAATTTGCAGCCTTTTTCATTGTCCAGAATCGACAACTTGATCGAATTCTGTTAAAAATGGTATATTGCTAAATCAAATGGCCTATATACCCGTTTTCAGACTATAATGAGACTTGCTTCGGGAATTGCTGGAAAAGTTATCGGATTCAAGGGTGGTAAAAAATTTAAGAAGAAATCCGAATGGCTAATTACGAAAAACACACATCCACCCTTGATAACAGAAGAAGTAGGGGAGGCCATTGAAGCTTTAAAGAAAAAAGGCATCAGGGCAAGTAGATATAATAAAAAGAGGGTGTATCTTTTGTCTGGTCTGTTGAAGTGTGCTGATTGTGGGTATAGTTATGTCGGCGATAGAACGACATATCGTTGTAATGCCCAGACTAAGGCTGGTAGTGGTTGTGCTAACAATGGAATCTCTTGTAATAAGGTTGAAGATCCCGTTTTTAGCTTTTTACAGCAGGAAGTTTTGTCGTCTAATTGTGTCTTTGCTATAATTGAGAAAAGTAGGAAGAAATTAACAGGAGGTAATTCTGAGATTGGACTAATATCGGAACGTTTAGCAAAGCTGGATGCTGAGTTTCATAAACTTCTGGATTTGTATCAAGAAGGTTTGATTGATAAGAATGTTTTTGGAGTAAGGGTTGCCCCATTAAACGAGCAAAAAAAGCTTGTAAGCTCTCATTTGGAGGCGTTAAAGACCAGGCAGAGTACTGTTGATGTTCCTGAAAAAGATATCCTCAACGTGATTGCGCATCTCTCAGATGAGCTTAAAAACGCTGATTCAAACATTGTTAAAGCCACTGTAAATGCGCTGATTGATGAAATCTTAGTAGGGCCAAAGAATGGAAAAGGAGAAAGAATGCTTAGTATTAAAGGAAGTTACCTTCCAATAACACGAGCTAATATGGTGACCCCACGGGGAATCGAACCCCGGTTTCCGGCGTGAGAGGCCAGCGTCCTAACCGCTAGACGATGGGGCCATTATTGCGAGTCTTTTTTACCTGACAGCTGCGAGCTTGTCAAGGATTTGTTCAAGTACAAAGGGAATTATTTTTGGATGCAAAACTGGATCAGTTAGAATCCTGATGCGATCTTTTCCCCAAATTCTCTGCATGCAGTTATTTTTTCCGGATTGTTTTTGAGCGCATTCTTGCTATCCACTTTTTTGATGAGTAGAGGGAGGCCATAGCTGAGATCAAGCGTGTCGGTCAGGCATTTAACTGTTAGAACTGAGCCCTCAAAAACTTTTTCACCGCTGGTCGCAGCACAGGAGAGGAGGTGTCCAGTACGCTGAGATTCTGGCCGATATTGGATGCCAAGAAGATATTTCCGGGACCATCTTGCCTGGCAACGATCGATATAGGCTTTGATCTGGGCACTCATTGCATAAAAATAAACAGGACTGACAAAGAAGATACGATTTGCGAGATCACTTTTATCATAGAGCTCGGTCATGTCGTCTTTGATTATGCATTCTCCAGTTTTCGAGCATCCACCGCAGCCAAGGCAGGGGCTGATGTGGAGACCATGTAAATGAATGAATTCCACACTGTTATTTTTGGTTTTGAGTAAACCCTCAGCCACAGCTTTTGCCATGGTCTCGGAATTGCCGTCTTTACGTGGGCTGCCAAGAATAAAAAGATTGTTCGTCACTGTTACTGAGTTCCTTCTGTTTTATTGTCATTGTGCTTGGTGCACCGTCCGAAGAGTTCACATTGTCCATGGAGCCACTTGGCGATATCCTGGGTGAGAAAACGTGGGGCACAACGCCAGGCCCAATTACCCTCTTTCGTTCCAGGGCTGTTCATTTTACAGTCATTCCCAAAGCCAAGAATATCTTGAAGGGGGAAAATGGCATAACGACTGATCGATGAGAGTGCCAGATAAATAAGGTCTCTGTGTATGGTGGAGTCATTGTTTTGAGTATGGTTACAAAAGGAACGAAGTTCATTACGTCCTAATTCTGTAAGTTTATCACTCAGGAACCAACCGACGGTGGTGTCATTGTCGTGGGTTCCGCTGTATATTACGCAATTTTGAGTGTCAAAATTAAAGGGGAGGAAACTGTTTTCTCTATTGCCGTCAAAAGCAAACTGAAGAATTTTCATTCCGGGAAAATCAAGAGCATCACGAAGGGCAATGACTTCAGGGGTGATCTCTCCAAGATCTTCAGCTATAATCTGTAGAGGCCCCAGCGTTTTATAGATTTCTTCAAAGAAATGAATACCCGGTCCCTTGACCCATTTGCCATTCATGGCAGTCTTGTTTTCTGCAGGAATGGCCCAGTAGGATTCAAATCCACGGAAATGATCAACCCTGGCAATGTCTACCATCGTGAAAATTGCACGAAATCGTTCCGTCCACCAGGAGTTGAGTTGTTTTTTGACCTGTTTGTTTGTGCTGTTCCAACGGTAAAGAGGATTTCCCCAGCGTTGACCTGTTTTTGAGAAATAATCGGGAGGGACTCCTGCAACCTCTGTCGGCCTGTGGTTTTCTGGGTTGAGAGCAAATATGGATTGATTGGCCCACACATCAACACTGTCCCATCCAACATAAATTGGAATGTCACCAATAAGCTGAATATCTAATTCCCCGGCTCGTTTTCGAAGATTTTGCCACTGACTGAAAAAGATAAATTGTTCAAATGCAAAATAGTCAATGCGTTCGGTGTGTTTTTCAGCCATCTCCAGAATGCTGGCTCTGTCACGCTGGGCAATTCTCTTGGGCCACTCAAACCATCCTTTTTGATGAAATATCTCTTTAAAAGTCATAAAGAGACAGTAGTCTTCAAGCCATACCGTGGAATGTTTGAATTGCAGGAACTCTGACTTGTCAGTCGCACGATCAAAGTTGTTAAAGGCGAGAGAGAGGAGGTCGTTTTTAAAGCTGGCCACGTCCTTAAAGGCAGTCTGGTACTCTGAAAATGCTGGAATATTTATGTCAGTTGTCTGTAGAAGACCGTCTGAAACCAATAAGTCGAGAGAAATAAGCAGGGGAGATCCGGCAAAAGCGGAGGTGCTCATATAGGGGGAATTGTCAAAAACAGGATTCGTTGGTCCTGTTGGTAGAAACTGCCAGAGTGTTTGTCCTGAGTCATGAAGGAAAGTGAGAAAATTATAGGAAGACACACCTATATCACCAATTCCATGCGGAGAGGGTAGGGAAGAGATATGGGCAAGTATTCCACTTGCGCGTTTGTTAATCGTTGTTATCATAATAGTGTGTATTTACTGATACCCTGTTAAATGAAATATAATAGTGTAGCATGCTGATGCATTTCTTGGCAAATAAGATAATAGTCAGGAAAACCGTAAATAAATTTCCAGTACTGAAAATGGATATTTAATTGCATTCTATGACTGTGTGTTGTATCTTTTAGTGTTGGAAGAGGGATTTGTGAGGCAGCGTTTTGGCTGCCATTTTTTATTAGCATACATATACATCCTTTTTTCGCATCGACAATAAATTATTGTGTTAAGAGTTACTTTGTAATTTTTTAACACTTTTAAAGTTATATAGTTAGGTAAAGGAGTGACCTCCCATTGCAGGCCGAACTTAAAGAAAATCTTCTTAAGGCAGGAAAAGATGATGGGTGTATCAGTTTTACGGAACTGAATAACCTCCTTCCCGAAGAAATAAAAGATCCCGCTGCCATTGAGAAAGTCTTTAATTTTCTTGGTGCTCATAGTATTGAAATCGTTACTCAGGATGAGAAAGGTGGGGAAAAAAGGACTCTATCCGGGGAAGTCTGGAAAGTGCCCGATTCATCGGATGATACAGACCTTGCAGATGATCTCTCTTCTTCCTCACCGGACGATGAAGCCCATGATGGAGAAGAAACCACCACAACCTATCTAAGAGAGATGGGACGTTTTGATCTTCTGACTCCTGATGAAGAGGCAAAGTATTCGAAAACGATCAGGCAGGGATTTGATTCAATTATTGAAGCCATCCGGATTGATCAGTCCGGTGTTAAAGATCTTGATATACTCCGCACTCGTATTGACCTTTGGGAAAAAAGAGATCCAACTCTCAAGCCCAAGAAGCAACAGCTTAATTTTATGCGTTACAGTGTCATCAGTGCTGCTAAAAAGCATTCTGAATGCCGTGACCTGATCGAATTACAAACTAAGCTTGAAGCCTATTCGCGTTCAATCGAAATTGCCAAGGATTCCATGATCCGTGCGAATCTTCGCCTGGTGGTTTCAATTGCAAAACGCTACATGCATCAGGGACTCACCCTTGCCGATCTTATTCAGGAAGGAAATCTGGGGCTTATGCGTGCTGTTTTTCGATTTGACTATACCAAGGGGAATAAGTTTTCAACCTATGCCTCCTGGTGGATTCGCCAAGCCATTACCCGCGCCATTCTTGATAAGACCAGAACTATTCGGTTACCAGTTCATTTCCTTGAACTCAGAAGTCAGTTTTTTAAAGCTTTTTATGCGCTCTATAAAGAGCTTGGCAGAGAGCCGACACCGCTGGAAATATCAAAAAATACTGATCTCCCAATGGATAAGATTCTCGCCATCCTCGAGGCTTCCAGAGAACCAATATCTCTTGAAACTCCTGTCGGTGATGATGATTCCACACTTGGAGACTTCCTTGAAAATCAAGAGTCGCAATCACCTTACGAGGCTGTTCAGAATCGTGAACTTTCCGGTCGGGTGGAAGAAATTCTCTCAACATTGAGTGAACGTGAAGAAAAAATTATACGTCTTCGTTTCGGTATTGGTGAAAAGGCTGAATATACCCTCGAAGAAATCGGGAAGCGGTTTAATGTCTCCCGTGAGCGTATTCGTCAGATTGAGAAAAAAGCTCTCAATCGACTACGCCATTCAAGCCGGCGAGATAAATTAAAGTTCTTTTTGGACTAATTATATAAATATAAGTAGGATACTGGCCGGGAGAACTTCCCGGCCTTTTTTTATGACTATGAAAAATTTTATTGAAAATGCTGGTTTTGGTGACATTCTCGAAAAAGTAGAAGCTGGTGAGCGCTTATCGTGTGATGACGGTGTCCGTCTTTATAACTCCAATGACATTCTGGCTCTCGGCTATATGGCCAATATGGTTCGCAATAGAATGAATGGGGATGATACCTATTATATCTATAATCAGCATATCAACTACTCCAATATATGTACTAATCTCTGTAAGTTCTGTGCCTTTGGTAAAGATAAGGGACATGAACAGGCCTATGAGATGGATCTTGAAACGGTAAAACAGAAGGTCCGCGACCGCCTCGACGAGCCCATTACTGAAATTCATATGGTTGGAGGCATTCACCCCGATCTCCCATTTTCATATTATACTGATTTATTAAAGGGGATTAAAGAAGTTCGCCCCGATGTTCATATTCAGGCCTTTACCTGTGTCGAGATTGCCCACCTTGCCGGTCTTGCTGATAAACCCGTTGGTGAAACACTCGAATTATTAAAAGATGCCGGACTTGGTTCTATTCCTGGAGGGGGAGCAGAGGTATTTGCCCCAAGAATCCGGGAACTCACCTGTGAGAAAAAACTTCCCGGAAAAGATTGGATAGAGGTCGCAAAGGTTGCTCATAGGCATGGTTTACATACCAATGCCACCATGTTGTACGGTCATATTGAAACCATGGCTGAACGTGTTGAGCACCTTGATGCGTTGCGACTCGCTCAGGATGAAACCAAGGGCTTCCTTGCCTTTATCCCTCTGGCATTCCATCCCAAAAATACCGAAATGTCCAATATCTCCAAAACCACCGGTATCGATGATCTGAAAAATATAGCTGTTGCCAGGCTGATGCTTGATAATTTCCCTCATATTAAAGCCTACTGGGTTATGATTGGCCCCAAGGTTGCCCAGATTGCTCTTTCTTTTGGTGCCGATGATATGGATGGTACGGTGAAGGAAGAAGTTATTACCCATATGGCAGGTGCCGAAACTGAACAGGCAATAGGTTCGACCACACTGGTGAAGTTGATTCAAGAAGCCGGTCGCACAGCCATTGAACGAGATACCCTATATAAGACTATCCGGGTTCACGAATAAGCAGATCAGGTGATAGCCATGCAAGAAAAGAGTTTCAATACTATTAGTGAGAGGATATTGGCGGGTGGCAGGCTCAGCGATGATGAATTCATAGAACTTCATGAGACTGGCGATCTGTATCAGCTTGGTTTTCTCGCCAATGCTATCAGGGAAAAACTCCATCCCGAAAAAAATGTTACCTATGTAATTGATCGTAACATCAATTATACAGATATCTGTGTCTCTGCCTGTAAATTTTGTGCTTTTTTCAAGGCTCCTGAAGACAAAGATGGCTATCTCCTGACGAAGGATGAACTGGCCCTTAAAATCCGGGAAACCCAGGATCTGGGTGGTACTCAAATTCTTCTTCAAGGTGGCCTTCACCCCGACCTGCAAATCGAATACTATGAGGATATGCTCCGCTTTATGAAGGAGACCGGGATTCATGTCCATGGCTTCTCGCCTCCTGAAATTCATCATTTCGCCAAGGTCTCAAAGCTCTCCATTGCTGAAGTTATCAGCCGCTTGATTGTAGCCGGACTCGATTCCATTCCCGGCGGTGGTGCTGAAATTCTTTCTGACAGGGTCCGTGACTTCACTGCTCCTCTAAAAGGTACTGCCGATAATTGGATTGAAGTAATGGAAGAGGCTCATAAACAGGGGCTTCGTACCACGGCAACCATGATGTTTGGCCATGTTGAGACCGTTTCCGAACGTCTTGAACATCTCCGTCGTCTCCGGGAATTACAGGATCGCACCAAGGGCTTCACAGCCTTTATCCCCTGGCCTTTTCAACCGGACCATACAGCACTTGTGGCACAGGTCCCCATTGAAAAGACCACAGGGTATGGATATTTACGAATGCTCGCGCTTTCTCGTATTTATCTCGATAACTTCGAAAATGTTCAGGCTTCATGGGTAACTCAAGGACCTAAAATTGCCCAGCTATCCCTTTACTTCGGGGCCAATGATTTCGGCTCCACCATGATTGAAGAAAATGTTGTTGCAGCAGCCGGCATCAGTTTCAGGCTGTCGGAAAAAGAGATTAAAGAACTGGTCGTTGATGCCGGATTCACGCCCAGACAGCGTTTGATGGATTACAGCCTCGTTGGTTGAGCATTTGTTGTGTCTCCTTCTGTATCCAATTTAGCTCTCCACCTTTTCAGGGCTCCATGGGTGGTTCCCGTCACCTCTGCAGTACTTCCGGACGGTGCCGTTGTCATGAATCATGACACCATTGTAGAAGTTGGCCTCTACTCTGATCTATGTCAACGCTTTCCCGATATCCCCGTTACTGAATGTTCGGGGGTTATTCTCCCAGCCCTCGTAAACGCGCATATTCATCTTGATCTTTCTGTTTATGGTCCGGTGCCTCAGGAACCCACTGCAGGTACCATGTGTGACTGGATTTCTGCCCTTCTTAAAAAACGTTTTAACTCAAATTATTCTGATCAGGAAATACGCTCTGCTGCTCAAAAAGTCGCCCTGGCTCAGTACGAATCCGGTGTCGGCCTGATGCTTGATATTGGCAACATCGACCTTGGCAAATTTGAATCCTGCCCAGCGGAAATAATATCACTTTTAGAAATGCTAGGCCCCTCAAAGGAGGCCGCGCAAACTACTATAACTGCAATCTCTGACCTTTCCGATGACAGGATGGTAACTGGGCATGCCCCTTACTCAACAACTCCTGACCTCCTCAGCTATATAAAAAAAAGATGTACTGCGCAGAATGGTATTTTCTCACTGCATCTTGCTGAAAATCCAGATGAATCCCTTTTATTTACTTATGGAACAGGGTGTTTTTCACATTTTTTAAAGGAAAGGGGAGTCGTCAGTGACACTTTCCCGGTTCTTGAAATTGACAGCACAGGCGTGGTGGGGTACTTACATAAAAGAGGAATTTTCGATGAAAAAACGCTCTGTATCCATTGTGTTCATATAGGCGATGAGGAAATTAAGATTCTTGCAGAGTCACAGGCTCATGTCTGTCTCTGTCCAGGAAGTAACAGCTTTCTGTCGGTTGGATGTGCCCCGCTTGAGAAGTTTTTAGACCTCAATATGCTCCCGGCAATCGGTACAGATTCCATCACTTCTAATCCCAGGCTTGATTTGTGGCATGAAATGGCACTGTTGAGGGAGTATTATCCCACTGTTCCCGCTGAAACCATACTCTCCATGGCAACGCTTGGTGGTGCCTTGGCGATGCATCGTGACAGCGATTTTGGCAGCCTTGAAAAAGGACGAAGATCGACTATTCTTCACCTGCGTTCACCTCAATATGAGAAGGCTGAAAATGCTCAGCAACTCGTTGAGCTTGTAATATCTGGAGGTCGTCCAGATTCAATCGACTGGCTATCTGTTTCTAGGTAAAAAGTACCTGAAGAATCTTGAGGATAATGGAACTATGAGTGGAGTCCGTATTGGAATGGTGAATTTTATAAACACCGCTCCGATTTATGAAACTTGGAAAACCCGTGCTCATCCTGCAGACTGGAAGGTCGTTGAAGCACCGCCTTCCACCCTGAACAGGATGCTTGCCGCAGGTGAGCTTGATCTTGGTTTCGTCTCCTCCTATGAGTATGGGGTTCGTCCCCAGAAATATCGCATCCTCTCGGATCTCTCCATCAGCGCTAATGGTTCCGTGGGCTCTGTTTTTCTTTTCTCACGTGTTAAACCTGATTTACTCGGTGACCATACCGTATTGCTCAGCGGACAGTCTGAAACATCCACCAGTCTCGTTAAAATTATTCTTGAGGAATTCTTTCACGTCAGGCCCGCCTATGAAGTGGGTGATGTGAATGGAAAGAAGGCCTCACGGGCAGGTGCAATTCTGGCTATTGGTGATGAGGCATTACGATTATCAGCCGAAAATGAATTTCCATTTAAACTTGATCTTGCCGAGGTCTGGTGTCAATTTACAAACCTTCCCTTTGTTTTTGCTGTTTGTGCAGCACGAGAGGAGTTTTGCAGAAAATCACCCGATATTGTTGCAGCAATTCATCGTGAATTTTTATACTGCAGAGGCGAGGGAAGAGTGCAACTTGAATCTATCTGCCAAAGAGTGGCCCCACGTATTCCCATGCATCCCGATGAATGTTACGTATATCTTCGAGCTATAGAGTACGATCTCGGAAAGAATAAGCAGGTGGCTCTTGAAAAGTTTTTCACCTATTTGATTGATAGAAAAGAGGCTTCAGCTCTCTCTGTCCCTCTCAATATTTTCGATAATCAGTGAAGTAAAATGAAAAAAATTCTAGTGGCAATAACCGGCGCTTCCGCAATGCTTTATCTACAGTCCTTTCTTGAAATGCTTCAGGAGGAGGAGGTTGTGGTTCATGGAATCTGTTCCGAGTCCGGTGAAAAAGTTCTTGAAATTGAACATGATTCTACTCCGGAAAATCTTCCAGCCGTGAGTAAATGGTTTAGTTGTCAAGATTTCGCGGCCGCTCCGGCCTCCGGGTCAGCCGGATACGATGCCATGGTTATTATTCCTTGTTCCATGGGAACGCTTGCCTCAATAGCCTCCGGGATAACAGGAAACCTTGTTCATCGCGCAGCCGATGTTATGCTCAAAGAAAAGAAAAAACTCCTTCTTGTTACCAGAGAAACACCATTAAACCGGACACATTTAAAAAATATGCTGGCCGCCCATGATGCCGGAGCTGTGATCTGTCCGCCCCATCCCGGTTTCTATCTAAAACCTGAAAATTTAGAAGAGGCGGCCCTTACTTTTTCATGGCGGCTTGGCGATCAGCTGGGTCTCAGTATGAAGAATAGAAAGCGCTGGGGAGATGAGGCCTAATGTTTCAAAAAATCACTGTTCTCCTCGAGATGATCAAATTCAAATTGACCATCTTTGCCATGCCCTTTGCCTTTATGGGTGCCTTTTTGGCGGAACGCGGCGTACCAAATGGCCGTACATTTTTGTTGGTGGTGCTTGCCATGGTGGGGGCGAGAACTTGTGCCATGGGCTTTAATCGCATCGTCGATGCCAGGTTCGATAAAGCTAACCCCCGCACCGCAGAACGTGCCATCCCATCTGGGGCTGTAAGTAGTCTTGAAGCGTGGAGTATGGTGATAGCTGCTGGTGTGCTCTTCTTTTATGCTGCCTGGTCACTTAATCCCTTAACCCTCAAACTTGCACCATTTGCACTCGGTCTCACACTTTTCTATTCCCTCACCAAAAGATTCACTTCATTTTGTCACCTGATATTAGGTGTTGCTCTTGCCTTTTCACCATTGGGAGGCTGGGTCGCGGTCCAGGGGAGTTTAACAAGTTATCCCTGGTCCCTTTCATTGGGAGTACTTTTCTGGGTTGCCGGTTTTGATACTATTTATGCCTGTCTCGATGCTGATTTCGATAAAAAAGCGGGTCTCCACTCCATGCCTTCAAAACTTGGACAACGCAATGCCTTTCGTCTTGCGTTTATCTTTCATATAGTTGCATTCTGTCTCTTTGCCTATACGGGAGTACAGGCTGGCTTGAATGTTGTCTACTATATTGGAGTTCTGGTTGCCGCAGGAGTTCTTTTTTATCAACATAAGCTTGTCAACCCCGATGACCTCTCGAAGATCAAAGGGTCCTTTTTCTCCATGAATGGCATAATTAGTTTGGTTTTGTTCATCGCAACATGGTTCTCTTTGATTATTGAAAAAGTAGGATGAATTTTTTTTTCTCTTTCTGCTTCCTCTTCTGTTTCACCATTAGCTTGGGCACAGAGAGCAGGGCTGCGACATATCCGGAAGGCGAAGTTGACGATGATATCGTAAAGGCTATATATCAGGGTGGTGAAGCATTAAAATACAAAATTTCATGGACCGGTGGCCTCAAGATAGGTGAGCTTCAAATTGAAGTCCTAAAAGTTGCCGATAAGGAAAATGTTTTTGAACTGAGAGCACGGGTTAAAGATTCAGGACTGTTTCACTTGTTCTATCCGGTAAATGATAGTTTCAGCACCATAGTGGAAGGAGAGAAACGCTTGCCAGTAAGCTATGAAGTTATTCAGAAAGAGGGGAAAGACTATACAGCCAGACGGCATACTGAATATGATCAGCAAGCAGGAAAAATTCGCTACCACAAAAATGAAAAGACTCCAGTTAATTATAGTGTGGATGGAGTAGTACACAATGAGTTTTCGTCATTCTTTTTTACCCGTATTATGAAGCTTGAAGCTGCTCATCCTGCCACTGTCCCAACATTTGCCGATGGAAAACGACACGAGGTAGTGGTACGAACAGGAGCTGAAACCAGGATTAAAAAAACAATCCTGGGGGATGTCAATGTGATCCCGGTGGCTCCCATAATGAAATTCAAAGGACTCTATGACAAGGATGGTGATACCGTTATCTGGTTCACTAATGATGAATGCCGTATCCCCGTTCGTATGAATTCCAAAATCCTTATCGGATCACTTACTGCAGAACTTGTTTCCTATTCAAATCCACACTGTAAGGACCAGAGCAGGTATCATATGAAGAAAGCAGACAGCTCTGTAAACCAGCAACATCTTGAACTTGGCGACTGAATTCTCTCCAGTACTCTTTTGTATATTGATTATATCCCAAAAGTGTTTATATTCTGCCACGCAATCTGTGAAGCAAAACTAAAGATAAACCATAAATTAAATGATACATTAGGAGAATAGCATGAAACTGATTCTTTTAGGCGCTCCCGGCGCTGGTAAAGGTACTGTCGCAAAATTACTCACCGCCGTTGACGGGTCCGTTCAGATTTCCACTGGAGATATTCTTCGTGGTGCGGTCACCGCTGGCACTGAGCTTGGTAAAGAGGCCCAAGGGTACATGACCCGGGGTGATCTTGTTCCAGATTCACTGATCATGGGAATCATGGAGAGCCGTCTTCAGGAGCCTGATTGTGCAAAGGGGTTCTTACTTGATGGTTTTCCTCGTACCATTCCACAGGCCGAAGAACTTACTGCACTTCTTGAAAAACTTGATATTAAACTTGATATGGCCGTTGAAATCGATGTACCCAAGGATATTATTCTTGATCGCCTCTGTACCCGTCGCACCTGTGAAAACCCCGATTGCCAGGCCATTTATAATGTGAAATCCAATCCTCCGAAAGTAGAAGGGATTTGTGACAAATGTGGAGCAAAGGCAATCCAGCGTGAAGATGAGACCGAAGAGGCCATTAGTCACCGCCTTGCAACCTATAATGAGAAGACTTCACCTCTCATCGGTTTTTACAAAGATGCCGGATTACTTTTGAGTGTTCCTGCGACTTCAAGTGATGCTGTGATCGCTGGTGTGAAAGAAAAACTCGGTCTGTAATTCATTACTGTTATGTTTTAATGGGGGAGAGAGAACCACAGGTTTTCCCTCCCCTTTCTTTATCCTAAGGAGAATGTAAATGAGCGAGTCGGTATTAGAAACAAATTATGAAGGTCTCGAGCTTGTCCATCGCGGGAAAGTACGTGACATGTACGCCATCCCAGGACATGATGATAAACTGCTGATGGTGGCCACCGATCGTATTTCCGCCTTTGATGTGGTAATCGACGCAATCCCGGGCAAGGGGAAGGTGTTAACTCAGCTGTCACTCTTCTGGTTTGATCTGCTTGGTGATGTTGTTGATAACCATCTTATTACAGCTGATGTGAACGAATACCCTGAAGCCTGCCAACCATATGCTTCGGAGCTTGATGGCCGGTCAATGCTTGTCCACAAAACAAAGCCCCTGAGTGTTGAATGTATTGTTCGTGGATATATCTCCGGGTCTTTCTGGAAGGCATACCAAAAAAATACCACTGTCTGTGGTTTCGCATTCCCTGACAATTTGCAGGAATCTGATAAACTGCCCGAGGTGCTTTTCACTCCTTCAACGAAGGCTGATATTGGCGATCACGATGAGAATATCTCCGTGAGTGCCATGGAAGAGCTGCTCGGCAAGGAACAGACGCAAAAGATTTCCGATATCAGTATAGAGCTCTATAGCAGGGCTGCTGATTTTGCCAGATCTAAAGGAATCATTATAGCTGATACCAAATTTGAACTTGGACTGCTCGGTAAAGAGAAAAAGCTTATTCTGATTGATGAGGTTTTGACCCCGGATTCATCACGATTCTGGCCACTTGATCAGTACACACCTGGAAAAGGTCAACCGAGTTTTGATAAACAGTTTCTGCGCGACTACTTATCAACGCTTGATTGGGATAAGAATCCACCAGCGCCTGAAGTTCCTCAGGATATTATTGATAAAACAAAGGCGCGTTACGAAGAAGCACTGGAAAAAATCACCAAGGGCTAATACTCCTGTCCTGGCTGGCATTTCATCCGGAATGTGAGTCAGGTTCAGAAAAAAATCAGAATAATTAGGCCTCTTCCCGGAGGGCTATCTTCCCACTAATTCACGAATGATGCTGACAAGCTTTATAAATGGAATGGGTTTTGTCAGGTAGTCGTTCATTCCTGCCGCGTTGCATTTAGCCTCAAAGTCTGTGGTGGCCTGGGCCGTGAGCGCAACTATGGGGATTGGACTTTGCTTTGATTCTTTTTCTTTCTGCCTGATAATTTTTGTAGCTTCCAGCCCGTTTATAACAGGCATTCGGATATCCATAAGGATGAGATTTGCATCTTCTCTTTCCATCACATCAAGTAATTCCTGTCCATTCGCACACACTGTAACACTGCAGCCCTGTTCTTCAAGGTAGGCAGAAATGATACGCTGGTTGATGAATTCATCTTCGGCTAGAAAAATCCGGATTCCATCGAGTGTTTTTAATTGAAGTGGTGTGTCAGTCTGTTCTGCTAATTCAGGTGTCTTACTGGTGTCTTTATTACAGACTATGGTGAAGCAAAACGTAGAGCCCTTCCTGTCACTTTCAGCAAGCCATAACTTGCCATTCATATGTTGAACAAATTCGGCACTTATGGCAAGGCCAAGGCCTGTTCCTTCAATGATCCGATCTTTTTTGATATCGCCTCGATCAAATGCGTCGAATATCGTCTGCCTGGCATCATCGGAAACACCATTGCCCTTATCCTTCACGCTAAAAAGTAGTTCTACTTCTGTTTCAGAGGGACTTGCTTGTAAATCTACCTGTAACTCAATGATACCCTGTTTGCTGAACTTAATGCTGTTGTTGATGAGATTGATCAGTATTTGTCTGATACGACCACCATCCCCAACAAGTTCATCGGGAATATCAGTTGCCAGTTGGGATTTGATAAGTATGTCTTTATTGTCAGTCTGAATCTGCATCATTTCAACTACTTCGGTTATTAGCTGAGAGAGGGAAAAGGAGAGATGATGCAATTTGAATTTTCCACATTCAATCTGGGAGAGGTCTAAGATTGAGTCGACAACCGTGTGGAGACGCTGTCCTGACGCTGTAGTCATTGAAAGTAACTGTCTTTGTTCTGCATCAAGAGAGCCTTTACCAAGCAGTTCAAGCATTCCAATCATACCATGCAATGGCGTTCTGATTTCATGACTCATATTAGCTAGAAATATAGATTTGGCCTGACTGGCTTTTTCAGCATCGATCTTTGCCTGAATGGCATTTTTTTCCTCACGACGCCGGAGTTTGACCTCCTTTTCAAGAGAGGTGTTGGCCTCCTGAAGGTGTAAATTCATTGTGTTCATTGCTCTTGCTAAATCCTGAAATTCAGCATCAGCGGGAGAAGATATGTCGACAGCTTTTCCCTGCAGCATGGTGGCGGCCTCGTTGGCAAGAAGCTGCAGAGGTTCTATGATCTTCTTGTTGGTTGTCCAGCCTATGAGTACTGAAAGAAGAAGGAGCAGCAGAACAAACAAGCCGAGCAGCATGATAGGGAGTGATTCAGAACTCCCTGATTTTGCGGAATCAATTTTTGCTATGATGCTAAAGTTCTGGCCGTGAAAAGAAAGTGAGGACGATACGGAAATATATCGGTTATTATTAATCACAACGGTGCCGTTCCACTCCTGATCCTTTGGAAAAGAGGTATAGGATGGCTCACCCTGTGGAGTTTCGGCAAGAACAGTTCCTTCTTGATTCAGTACTAGAACACTTGTATTCTTGGGAAGAACCGTTGCTGCAACAAGCTGCTGGAACGGGTCGTAGGGAACGAGGGCTGAAAGGACACCGATACTATAGGAGTTGTCGAGAAATTGAACTGGTTGGGAAATAGCCAATGCTGGAACATCGTCGTCCATGCGTAGCTCAGAAACAAATGGGGCACCGGAGTAATACGAGGCCTCAAAGAGTTCACTGTTGTCAGTGAAAAACTCAGGGACTGTTTGCTTTTCAATGGTGGAAACGGAACTCTGAATATTCCCATTGATATCATAAAAGACGATGGCTGAAAATGCTGAGGTATTATTTTTAAGGGTTTTAAGGAGATTATATCGTTGATAATCCTTCTGAGCCATTCTTTCAATTTGCTGACCTGCGATTTCAAGATCATGAAGAATGGTGTGTAAGAAAATTGATATCTGAGCGTTAATGTTCTCGCATACAGTTTGCAGTTGCAGGTTTACGTGGTTTTTTCTGGATTGATGATTCTGATAAAAGAAAAACGCCCCCATAAGTAACGCTTGCATAAGGGTTACAGCAATAAATATAGAAAGAATGCGAGTACGTATTGTTATGCGCATTTATTGATAATTCAGGAAATTTAAATTAATTGAATTGTGAAAATATAAAAGCATTATCATTATACAGATCCTTTAGAGAATGTCTAATGAAATCAGTAGGAGAGATCGGAGGCTGCTATTGCCAGTGACTTTAAATATTGGGAAAGAGTACTCTGATCAAAATATATAGTCTTAATTCTCTCACTGTGCTTGGTGATATCCGACTTTTGGATGTGACTCAGTAATGTGGGTTTGGCAGGGATGGTTTAGGGATTAGGCACAGACTTCTCCATGCATAATTGTATATTGATTATTTTTTGTTTAATTCGGCAATTTCAGGATAGTATTTGGTTAAACAATTTGGACAGCAGCCATGACTGAATGTAGCTTCGGAATGTTCAGAGATATATTGTTCAAGTTGATTCCATGAACCCTTGTCGTCTCTAATTTCTTTGCAATGCATACAGATTGGTATAAGGCCACTGAGTGTTTTTATCTCTTCTTCAGCTTTTTCGCGCAGTCTAATTGCACCTTTAAGTTCAAGAAGTAAAGCATCTCTTGATGTTATGGTTTCTTGGATATTTTGGGCCATTGTATTAATTGATTTTGCTAATAAACCAATTTCGTCATTTGAGAGAACCTCGGTCCTGGAATTAAGACTTCCTTCGCCAATGGATTGAGCAGTGATTGCAAGTTCAGTTATAGATTTGACCTTTTTTTTGCCTAAGAAAAAAGCAACAACAGTAGTTAGAAATGTGCTAATAATACCAATAATAACAATAAATATAAGTATTTGGTGGGCTCTCCCAAGGGCACTTTCCTTGTTGAGAAAAATGACAGCATGCCATCCTTCACCTGCATTCCCCTTAATGTGATCAATTGACTCTTTACTGCCTCCAAAGCCAAATAAGGATGAGCCCATAGTTACTGGGATAGGAGCAACAGCCGTAAGATGGTTTTCGTTGTTTTTCGTAATGATTGTGGCGTCAATAGATTTTTGCTGTAATAATTCAATGAGATTTCTGCTAACCTCAGTTGATAAAGGTGTGGCTCCTTGCTCGATCACTATAAGACCACCCGTGCGCACAATTTTTAATTTTCCAAAATGGCGACTGTTAAAATTATGGATGAGATCACTCAAGACCCCTCCGATATTAATGTTACATTTTAAGATTCCAATTATCTTGTTTTGATCCATAATTGGAATAACCACCCCTAACACATATCCTTTTACGCTCGTGTCAAAGCCGCGATCATCCAGGAAAATTCTCCCTTTGTCATCATCAAAGGCAGCCTTCCACCAATATTTATGGGAATGAGCAAGTGTGGTCAGTTTGCCTGTTGTGGCAATCATGGCACCATAACGGTTTGTAAGAAATATTTCTCCATACTCTCCTGCTAAGAGGCTTTGCTGGTGTTTGAGATACTCTGCGACAGGGTTAGTCATATAGGCGCTCACAAAATGGGATTGGATGTCAATTGATTGCATCCATTGCTGGTTAAGCGTATCAATTTTTTCTTTTCGAGCATCCTTATCCAATGAAGCAAACTCATAATTGCTTTTTAATAGAGCATCTTTGATGGTTGGAGCTGAGGAAAGTGTGGTGGCAGTTGTTACTTTTCCTTCGAGATGGGAATTTAAATGCAGAGAAACTTCTTCAGAAATGTTTTTAAGATTTCGAAGTTGCGATTTAAGAACCTGAATTCAAGTGATAAGTGCATAGCCCATTATTTTTTGGACATTAACGCCTGTTAAGCTTTCAAACGCTTCATAGGGCGTTTTGAAGTTAAGACATTTTCTTGGTCTGTTGTTCAACTTATCCAC
>Ga0207996_1001320_pt1 | contig 17473 bp, 5 predicted proteins | sample AntAceMetag02UKG_FD_184773 | JGI IMG/M metagenome (GOLD analysis project Ga0207996, IMG submission 184773) | Saline lake microbial communities from Ace Lake, Antarctica - Antarctic Ace Lake Metagenome 02UKG (SPAdes) (version 2) | ecosystem: Environmental > Aquatic > Non-marine Saline and Alkaline... | reverse complement strand
CCGCATGGTTAACGGATTATTTCTGCTGCGTGAGATAGATATCGTGAGGGTTAAGGGCAAGGAGCAGCCTGTGCGCGTTTACGAACTAATTGGCAAGTCCGGGGTTTCCCTGCCTAAAAAGAAAGAAGAGTCCCTGATTTGCTATGCGGCAGGGCTTGAGGCATACCGCCAGCAGCGCTGGAAAGAGGCCATGGGCCATTTTGGTCAGGCCCGGGAGTTCTGGCCTGATGATGCCCCTTCCCTGGCTATGACCGAGCGTTGTCTGCTTTATCAGAAGATGCCTTATCAAGATGATTGGGACGGGGTTTTCATCGATCGCCGGAAGTAGCCTGATGAATCGCTTGAATCAGTCTCTTTTTCGGCTAATTTTAAACGAGGAAAGCCATAAACGGAAAAGGTTGCTGAATTTATAAACCCCTTCGTACATCAGATTGAAACGGCTCTCCCGCATGTCATGGCATTGCACAGGTATCTCCTTGAGTTTTTTTCCGTCATGAAAGGCCCGCCACACGATTTCAACTACATAAAAGGTCTTGTCGTCAATATGAGGGAGATACCTTATAACAAGCCCCTTGCGATACCCCTTAGCGGCAATGGAATAGTCGTGGAAGTGGATCCGTAGCAAAACCCTGGCAAGGTGAATAAAGGAATTGCTGGCGAATTTCCGAATGAACGATCTCTTCTGGCTTCCCGTGATTTTGGACCCTATCACCATGTCATACCGGTCAAGCAGTTCCTGGGCCACTGAAATAAACTCAAGATTGATGGAAAGATCCATATCAACGGTGACTATCCGCTCATATTTGGCCTTTTTTACACCCAGTCTAAATGCATTTCCCACACCCTTTTCGGGAAGATGAAAAAAGCGTATATGGTTGTGCTGATTGCACAATCGCATTCCTATTTTCACGGTTCTGTCCGTTGAACCGTTGCTTCCAATGATAATTTCGTAGGGAATCTTGAGCGGCTCGAGGAATTCAAGTAAACGCCTCGTATTTGGAACTAACAAAGATTGTTCATTGAAGACAGGTATGAAAACCGTTAATCCGTCTGAATTCGTCATTGGGGCTGGATCTCCTCTATGCGGTCGGCCGCAAACCCCGCCCAGACCTGATTCGGGAATCCCTGGATCGTCTTAGTAAATTGCTCATGGGCCTCTTTGGTTTGACCCAGATTCAAATAACAGACCCCCGCATGGTAGAGGGCCTCTGCCCCCCTGCCGGTCTCCGGATATACCTCAAGAAGCCATTTCAGGGACTTGATGGCGCTCTCCCATTCCTTTTCCCTGAAGAAGCACATGGCATGGTGATAGGCGGCCTGATCTACCATCAAGGTCTGGGGGTAACGCTTGAGTACCTCTTCAAAGTATCTTCTCGCCCCGGGATAATCCCCTTTGGTAAAACATCGGATCCCCTCATTATATGAAAGAACCGGGAACTCGGGGGACAAATTTACAAGATAGTAAAAAACAGCCCCTGCCAGCATGGCTATACATATAAAAGCGGCCTTTCCCACATAACGATCAAACCGCTGTGACAGGGCCGGCCTCCATTTCGAAAAAATAGAAAAGCGGGAAATAATTGCAAATAACAGGGCAAGACCGGTCATTAAGTATCCCACATAGTCCGGCCATGATCTGCCGTAATATAGCAGTACATGGGATGAATTGGGATAAACAAGCATGAAGGCCGGAGATACGAGGTAAATCCTGTCCGCCCCCTCAACCTTCCAGTTGGGATGGTATGAAATCTTGATGAGAAGTGGTCTGTCCCTATGTGCACCATCGATGAGCACCTCGTCCTCCTTAACCAGTTCTTTCAGAGGCGGGAACGTGTCAAGATGTTCTTTGGGCAGCTGTTTCATATCAAGCTCATTGATCTGATGGAAACGGGAAAGATTCTCCTCTTTTATGTTATCCTCGAATACCATCGGAACGGAAAGGTCGCTTAAACGAAACCACCTGTAGGACAGCCTTCGCCAGTTTTTTGTCTTTGCCAGGACCGGTTTGAACCGAACCGTCTCCACATAGCGGTTGGTATTTGTAAGGAGTTCATAAACCTCATAGGGCCCGCTGCAATAACGAAACTCGAATTGGGGATCTTTTTTCAGCGCCGCTTTTGTCTCCGGCTCCACGGCAACAAAGTCCCTCACATTAAACAGACGCAAATGTTCCGCAGCCCTTTTGAGGTTGAATCTGGAATAATTATAATCCGGGATGGGCATGGATGCCTTCTGGGAGATCTCCGACTGGATATAAAAAATGAAAGGGACCGAGAGGCTCCCCTGTATGTAAACGCCCTCTAAGGTGGATCGGCCTGAAAACAAAGGAAGGGCCTCAAAGGCCCTGACTGTCCCGGCCCGTTGATGGATCATGCTATGCTCGTACACGACCCTGGGATCATCTGATGATCCCTCCAGGATACGGTTGGTTGAGGAGAAAGATTTCCACAACGGTTTTCCCTCAAAACCGCTGTAATTGGACCTGATCCAGTCTCTGATGAATGTCTCCCTGCTATCCACCCACAACAGTGTAAGGAGGAGGACGATCATTCCGAGCAGGGCGGAGGCCTTCTTATGCGTCGAGATGGTGAAAAATATCATGGCGCCGCCGATGCTGAGAAAGAATTGGAAAAAAGGGAGAAATCTTATATCCACTACGCCAATCCTGTACCCTATCCCATAGAGGGCTAATCCACAGAACGCCAAAAACCAGACATAGAGCCAGGGCCTTACCGGCACCAAATGAAAAGACCTTATGTTCCGATATCCGACCCACAATACCCCGGCAAGAGCCAACCCAACAGAAGGATAAAGGATAACGGGAAATACCTCCCTGATAACCTGTCTCCAATCAAAAAAGATCCAGAGGATATTGAACCGCGTGGTCCAAGGTAAAAAGGCGATCAGTGGGACCAGCCAGAATGCCATCAGGAAAAAGGCCACCACATGAATTTGAAGGAGTTTCTTGAAGTTCGAGCTGAATCCCTCCCTTGTGAACAGGAAAAAGAGCGACGCAAAAACTGCGAGGACCAACGTGTACCCATGGCACAGACCAACGATGGCAAGCAAGGCCGAACATCCCAGGACACCCCTTTGCTCCCTCACCGTCCGAAAAAGAAGACCGAGCCACAGGATTGAAAGGGAAAAACCAAGGCTGTAGCAGAATGTGCCTGCAAGTGTGCTTGGGATGTTTCCCCCCCACATGGAATTGCCCTGCATAAAGAGAAAGAGTAGAGTGAAAACCGCTCCTATAATCGGCACCGGGAACGGCTGCTTCAGGAAGCGAAAAAAGAGATAGGTGCAGGGAGGAAGTAGAAAAGTCCCCAAGACCGTGACCAGCTTGAAAGCGATCGGCAAAGGAATAACCGAAGCGAGGAGGGCCGTCAAAAGAAAGGGTAGGGGAAAATAGTTCTGCAGCATGGGAAATCCGGCGAGATTTCCCTGGCACCATCCGGTTAGCTCTCCGCGGGGCAGCAGGTAATCCTTGAGATACTGGGCAGTATAATAATGGGAACCCGTGTCCCCTCCAGTGGTGATGGTTCTTGAAAAAAGATATCGGGGCTCAAAAAAGCACAGAAGAAAGGCAAAAATGAAGACCATGATGAGCAGGTCAACAAACAGCCTCTTATTTCCATTTCTTATCAAATTCTTTACCTTGGATACCAATTTTCAAGATCTCATTCTTAATTTTCAATAAAATAATAGCATAGGAGCCCTTTTCGCAAGATTTTTCCATTGACTTCAGTCAATTGTCGCTCTATAGATCATGGTGTTATTATTACTTTTCGGAAGCAGAAATGCAAATTGCATAACGGTTCTGTAAACCTCCTCAGATGAAATGTCGATAGCTGGTTGTTTTCTGCATGTTGGTCCATTTCAAAGGGAAGGAATCTCTCATGATGCGATTTAGCGCAGTTCGTATACTTGGTGTGTTACTCTTCCTCTGCCTTATCTTACTTTCATCCCCTGCCTATTCTAATCAGACCGCTATGAATTATTTTGTGGATGGCATCGAGGCCTTTGATATTAAAGATTATCAGGAAGCCCTCACCCTGTTTAACCAGGCCATCGAACTTGAACCTGCAAACCTGGAATTTCAATATTATCTCGGTGTTACCTACGCCTGCCTCGGAATGGATAAGGAGGCTCTGGAAATCTTCCAGTCGACCGTCGATAAGGACCCTGTAAACTTTTTCAAGGCCTATTTCGATATAGCGGCCCTGCACAGCAAAAAAAGAAGGTATCAAGAGGCCCTGGATACCTTGAGCCTTGCCGAAAAAATCGAGCCCGATAACGCCCGCGTATACCTTGACAAGGGGTATGCCTATAAGGACCTTAAAGAATATGAGAGGGCCATTGAAAGCTTCAACAGGGCAAGAGAACTGGACCCAAAGCTGACCCAGTTGATCTATTATATGACTGGTGCGGTCAACATTGAAAGGGAACAATTCGATAATGCCGCAAAAATGTTCGAAAAAGCTATCCAGGTTGATCCCAAAACTCCCTTAGCGGGAAATGCCCGGGAGACACTTCCCAGGATCGAGACAGCAGCCTGGATCCGGAAACCGTGGTATCTTACCACCTCATTTGCCTGGGGGTATAATGACAATGTCCCCCTCGATCCCCTGCAGGACATTACGGGAAGGCCCCCTGGTCTGCCCAGTAACCAAGAAGACCAGTTTCAGACCTTTTTCCTAAAAGGGGGGTACAAGTTTCTGAATCGAAAGGATCTTGAGGCAGGTGTGGGATACACCCTCTTCAGCATAGGATACAAGGACTGGACAGAGAATAATGTTACATCTCACAGCCCCCATATCTATATCCAGGGCAACTACGAGCCCGTTTATTTCCGCTTTCAGTATGATTTCAGCTATTTCTATGCGGGCGGTAAAAACCAGGGGATCAACCCCCCCGTCTATTTGACCTTTGCCAATAATTCTTTTGCAAGGCTGCGTATGCACAGCTTCATGCCCACCATCACCATTTTGGAGGCCTATGACCTGAGAACGGATATTAATTTCAATTATCAGATAAAGGACTATCTGGATGGTATTACAAAAAACGCCGATCGCATTGCAACAGATATTACACAGTCTTATAAAATACCGAATATCGACTGTTTCCCCCGCATCGGCTACCGGTACGCGCATGAAGACTCGGATGATGAAAGTTCGACCTATCATTTTAACGAGGTATTTGTAGGCGTTTCCGGTCACATTTATTGGGGAATAAGGGGTGATTTATCTTTCGCCTATATGGTGACCCATTATCCTGATTTTACCCCGGATGAAGGCCGTCGCGACAGCACCTACACGACAGCCTTCTCTTTAAACCGCAATTTTTTTGATCGGCTTCTGATTGCCTTCAACTATTATCACCTCCATAACGATTCAAATTTCATACAGGATGCAAAGGATTATTATTCATTCAGGCAGAACATTTATCTTCTTTCACTCACATATTCTTTTTAGTGAACCTTATCACCCCCAACAGGGGACCTGACGCAAATTCTTTTGAGGCTGAAACATTCGGCTCCAAATGCAAGCCTAACCCGGATAAACCGGAAGAGCTCAAAGCTGAAAGCTCAAAGCAAAAGACACAACGGAAAACATTTTTTGTGCTTTTTGCACAAAACTCAATTGCTAACTGTCCAAATTTCCCAGAATAAATCATACTCAAACATGATGTGATTTGAATAAATAGATACTAAAGGATGATGCCATGAGAAAATATAGATTTTGGATATTCCCGGTCCTTTTGATAATCATGCTGCCTCTCCATGCTCTGGCCGCCGATGTTATCGGAAAGATCACGAGATTGAAGGGTACGGCCTTTATTTACCGCGAGGCGGTGCCAAAACCTGTCAAGATATCCATAGACATGCCCATTCACCTCGGCGACCGAATCAAAACCGAGGTGGATTCCAAGCTGCGCATCGAACTCAAAGACGGCAGTATCCTGACCATGGCGCAGAACGCCGATCTTCATCTGAAAGATTTCCAATTCAGCCGTGCGGGAAAAGAGCGTAAGGCCTTTTTCAAAATCCTCATTGGCAAGTTCCGCGTCTTTGCCAATGACCTCCTCGATTTCAGAGAAAGGGACTTCAAGGTAAAAACACCCAACGCCGTCATCGGTGTTCGCGGCACCCTTTTTGTTGTATGGGTCAAATCGGATACCAGGACCGAGGTGACCTGTCTTGATAATATCATACAGGTGGCTAATATCCTCAAGCCCAATGAATTTGTCGTCCTGAAAAAGCATTTCTCGACTGAGATCCTTAAGAATAGGATACCCATCAAACCTCTGTGGATGCCTATGGGTCAATTAAAAGAAATGCAAAAGGGTTTAGATGTGACCAGGGCTCAGAGGACCGTAACTGAAACACCGGTCAGGACGGAAGCCACTACCCAGGGAACCACGACGATGCCTACGACCACAACGACAACTACAACAACTACTACAACGACCACTACAACGACCACTACAACCACCAGCACGACGACCACGACAACAACGACCACAACCTCTACGACGACCGTGCCAACAACGACCACCGGCACCACAATGCCAGGGCCGCCGCCACCGCCGCCAATGACCACCTCAATGCCGGGACCGCCGCGGCCTCCGAGATAGTTATCACCGCGAGTTTTGGCCGTTTATAACGGTGGTCACATGGAGATAATAGAAGTGAAAAACGGTTTAACGGGAATTAAAAAGAATGGGAAAATGCTCTGATGGCAATGATTCGCATCAACTGAGGGAAATGTTTGTTCATGTGTTATCATCGATCCCGGCATGGAGGCGTTGAAATGCTGCGCAAAAGATTGTATCCACGACTATTTTTTTGTTTGCTGGCTTGTCTGCTCCTGTTATCTGTGGCAATGATCCTACCGGCCCGCGCCGTTTTGACAGTAGAACTATATGTGGATATTTCCCTTGGCATGGATGATGAGAGCCACGGGACATCTGCCGGCACAGGGGCGTGGAAGACCCTCCATTACGCCATTGACCAGATCAATGGCTACGGCCCAGACCCAGACATCTACATTCTACATGTATCCGCAGGGACTTACAGCACCGAAACCGGTGAGCCCGACTATGATCTTGTTATTGGACAGGATAATGTAACCGTTCAAGGAGCGGGGAGAGAGGCCACCATCATTGGGGGAGGTGGCTCGGCTTCTGTGGGCATTGTCATTGATGCCTCCTATGTAACCATCAGAAATATAGGGGTGAGAGGTTTTGAAATATCTGGTGTAGAGATACCCTCAGGCACGGGGAATAGGGTCCGGGAGTGTAATATATACGAAAACGCCACTGGTGTAGATTTTGACTCCGTCACAGGGAATGGGGTCCTCAATTGCAATATCTACGACAACTCTATAGGAATTTATGTCTATAATGCTCACCCTGAAATCCGGAGGAATAGAATCTATGATAACCACGTGGGCATATATATTTATGGTGTTGGAGATGATGCAAGCCCCGTTATCTGGAACAACCTGATTTACGGCACAACCGAGACCATGGATCACGCCATCGATATGTATGCATATTATGGTACAGTTTCCCCGGAGATTTACCACAACACCATGAATGGGGGCAACCAGAATGGAGTAACGATCTATCAAAATTCCGAGGGCACGGTAAGCCCGGAAATAAAATACAATATCATTAGCAACTTCGAACAGTATGGGATCGGAAATGATAGTGGCACTCCCTCCATCGACTATAATGACGTCTGGAACAACACTTTGGCTAACTACTCCGGTTGCTCTGCCGGGCCCAACGACCTCTCTGAAGACCCTCGTTATGGTAGCTATGAATTACAGGGTGATTCCCCGTGTATAGATGCTATTCCCACCGGCAACCCCCCAAATGATCCCGTGGATGTGGACCTGGACGGAAATGTCAGACCCGAAGGCCCAGGCTTTGATATGGGGTGCTATGAATATGGGTATTCCCCCCCAACCATCATATCTTATACACCAACATCGGGTGGGGAAGGCACTGAGGTTACCATCACAGGCACTGGTTTCGCCGGGGTCTCGGCGGTCAGTTTCGGGGCCACGGATGCAGCAAGTTTCACAATGGATTCGCCTGCCCAGATTAGAGCGGTGGTGGGAACAGGCTCCACCGGAAAGGTGAGTGTGAGCACGCCGGGCGGCACAGCTGTCAGTGAAGATGACTTCAACTATCATGGTCCCCAGATCCCCGTAGCGTGGAGCATCTTTAACGCACATGAGGCGGACGGAAGTCTTGCAACCAAGATTCTCGTATGGATTCTTGATGGTTTTACCGGCACTTTGCCGGACGACATCGATACCATTACGGTAACCGGGCCGGAAGGTCTGCTCCCCTACACAAAGGACGATTTCGTTTACAAAGCCTTTGCCAATCCGCCCTGGTCCGGGTTATTGGGGCGGTTTGCCCTCACCATACCGGGCTCTCCCACGCTCGGCGAATACACAGTGAACGTGGTGAGCGGGGCCAGTGAGTCGGGTATCCGGAAAGATGTCCAGACTGTCAACAGGTCTATTCCCATCATTGACATTGCCACCTTTTCCCCTGGTAACGGCGCCACGGTGGGCTCAAAGACCCCGAGCTTCTCATGGGAGGGGATCGATTATTCAGAAGCGCCTGTATATTACCAGCTACAGATCATGGATATGTCGGATCATTTGGTTTATTTTTCGGCAAGGGAAAAGGGGATGGTCGCATGGACCCTTCCTGTAGGGGTCCTGACGCCGGGCGAGACCTACCAGTGGCGGGTGATGACAGCCGACGATTCCGATTATAAACGCATCCAGAACCGTTCATACACCGACTGGTACACCTTCACCATGGCCGGGACACTAACACACAACGCTATACCTGCCATAGACGGAGGGAGCACGCTGGGGGCAACCACCTGGTCGACCAACCCTACCAACCTGCTGTTCTGGGCCAGTGTGACGGATCACGACGGTGTGGCCTCTGACGGGTCATCACATACACTCACCGTGACCTTTCCGGACGGCGAAACCACCGTGCCAATGTCTGCGAATACCATGAACTCGAGGGCATACCTGTTCGACGAAAAGCAGATAAGGACCGGCACCAGGGTGTTCTTTTGGGGCTTCGTAGACCTCCAGGGCAACCCCGCACCTCCGGGGAACTACACCTTCACTGTCACCGATCCAGACGGAAACGTTGGGACCATGGTGGACGATCTTGTTGTTTCTCCCCTCGATCCACCCGACGTAAGCACGCTGTCACCCTCATTAGCAGGTGAGCAGATCACCGCCTATTTTGACAACGTATATGTCAACGGCCTGCTTTTCGATGACTTTGATTCTTACGAAGGCATCAGCGATCTGAATCTGGACAAATGGGCATCACCGCCCGGCTGTGCCGCCATCGAGAGTGGCAAGGTCAAGACTACCCAGACCGATATGGTGGGAAGCGGCAATTGCCCACTCACTTTAAAGGAACCTGGATCGGCAAATTCTATCCAGGCCGATATCACGGTTTCAAGCATCAGCTCCAATGTGGCCCAGGCAAGGGTATTCGGTTTTTTTTACAATAACGGCAATGCCGATGTCTTGGCCGTACTTAGAGTCAGAGACAATCAAGTTTCCTACGGTGTCTATGGGTTTTTGGTGGGGGATTCCCTTACCCTCAATTCGATCGGGGGCGGAGACTTGATGTCCGTGGCCCCGGGTCAGACCGTCACGGTCTCCATAGCGTGGGACGGGACAGCCCTGACCTTTAGCGCGGTCAGCGGAGAGCTCAACAATGCGGCAATTTTTACCCCTGCAGGTCCGGTCTATCCGGTAACCCGGTTCGGATCAAAGGGAATCGGCACACGCATCATGCTGTCTCTGCCCAATACTACGCCCACCTTCAGCCTGGAGCCGGTGGCAGGGGCGAATCTATACAGCATCCGGTTCTTTGACTACTGGGATGACTATGTCATCTGGAATGTTTACGGGGGCAATACCCCGTCGCTCCAGGTACCCCCCGGATTGTTGAAGCCCAATGCATACTATCATTGCGACATCCGGGTGCACGATGCCCACGATCCCCTCGATATCAGCAATTATGCAAAGGCCCCCAGTCAAAACTTTGAGATCTACACCGGGGAACAGGCGGTTGATCCTTTTATTGAATTTGACGGCACGGGTGTTCAAACGTGGAATGACGCGCTTTTCGGGCCGCACCTCATGTTCTGGGTCAAGGTACACGATGCCCAGGAAGTGCCCGGAAATATCAAGTCGGTCAAGGTTATTTTTCCTGACGGGTCAACAGAGGAAACCCTCTATTATGCCGATGGGAATCCTTTTGATGCCTGGAACAAAAAGACGTTGGGGTGTTATTTCACCCGTTCCTATCTCCCCATTGCTGCGGGGATATACACCTTCACTGTGGAGGATCAGGAAGGGCATATTTATTCTACCACCGAGGAGCTGACTCCTGATGTCATCGGCTATCCGGCCGAAGCATCCATTATGCCGGTTCATAACACGGTCATAGGGAGTACGGCCGTCAACTTTGACTGGGACGATGTCCCCGGGGTGGCCTTTTACCGTCTGGAGATCTATGATGAGGATTTTGAGCGGCTCTATGCCCTCGGCACCACCGAGAGCCAGTACAACCTGGCAGCGGGTTTTCTAAAGGATGGAACCCTTTATCGTTACCGCATCAGGACGAACAGGGAATTCTATGATCAAAATGTGGATAATACGTCCGATGCCGACATGCAGTTTCCCTGGATGCCCACCTTCTTTACCAGCGGTGTGAGCGGGGGGTCGTCCCAGCCTACCATCGACACAGTTGGAGAAGGCGTTGTCGTGTACCACTATACGCACCCTGGAACAGGGGGAGATTTCTATGTCCTCACCTTCAACGTAGAGGTGTCAGATGATGACGGGGTACCGGGGAATATCAAAAAGGTGGAGGTCACCTACCCCGACGGCGCCACCAAGAAGACACTGATATTCAGGGGAAATCCCTATAGAGGGGAAAACGGGTACTATTCCCCTGAGTTTTACACTGATCATTTTCAGATTCCCGTGGGGACCTACACCTTCACTGTCACTGACTTTGACGATAATAGTGCGCAGATTACGGATGAACTGACGGTTGTCAATCCATTGCCCTTGGTCACCAATTATTCGCCTGCCGACAATTCTGAGACAAGTACCCGGCCCCTGTTCACCTGGGATACTGTTCCCGGAGCAGCTAAGTACGAAGTCTGCATCTATAATGCCAATGGCAACAGGCAACTTCATACGAGTGGTTTTCTCACTGGACCCGGGTACCTGGTTCCGGCCGGCATTCTGACAACCAACACTGCCTACAGTTACCGGATAATGGCATATCGCGAAAGCGATTCTGATGTTGATGCGGAAAACGCCTCATCCAGCGGGTGGCAACGTGCGCACTTTACAACAGCCCTGTCTCTCGGCACGATCTCCGGCTTTGTGTACACAGAGGATGGATCAACTCCCGTCTCGGGGGCCACCGTTGGGGTTGAGGACTTCACCAGCGGGCAGGGAATGGGGGGCGCCACTTCCGGCACAGATGGCAGCTATACGATAACCGATCTTCCTGCAGGGCAGTACCGGGTCAATGCCTGGGCTGATGGCCGTGTCCGGAACTACTGGAAAGACACCCTTTGGCATCATGAGGCGACTGCCGTATCTGTTACAGATGGACAGGATACCCCGAATATCACCTTCAAGTTGGCACCTGGAGGCACCATCTCCGGGCAGGTCCTGAGCGCCAATCCGGGTGAGCCGCTTGCCGAGATCAGCGTGGATGCCTCCCGGCAGGATGGTGAAGGTGGATCCGGTGCAACCACAGATGAAAACGGCAACTACACTGTCACCGGCGTGCCTTTCGGACAATACAGGGTGAGCTCTCCTTCCACCGGCAGGTGGGGCAGTGGCGATGATGGGTATGCAACACAGTATTATAATGGTCACACCGGTCCGGACAGCGCGGACCTGGTGACCATCTCATCCGGTTCCCCGGATGCCACCGGCATTGATTTTGAATTGGCCAAAGGCGGCACCATATCAGGGCATGTCTATAAAGAAGATGGCCAGATAGCCGTCGCAGATCTTCACGTCTATGCTACAGATCATAATACGGGAACCTGGATGGCGGGCACCAATACGGGCCAGGACGGCAGTTACTCATTGGTGCTGCCCACAGGCATATACCGGGTTGGTACGGCCGCGCAACACACCGGTCTGGTCTATGTAGATGAGTGGTATGACAATGTACCCAATTACAACGATGCCACGCCCGTATCCGTCACCGCGCCAGGCGATACTCCCGACATCAATTTTGCGCTGATTGAAGGCGGAACTATTTCAGGGAGAGTGACAACAACCGGCGGGCAGCCGCTTGTCAACGTATGTGTTGACGCGGTTGACTCCAAGTGCGATGGAATTTGGCGCGGAACTAAGACTGATGCTAACGGTAACTACAGCATTGTAGTCCCTGCCGGCACTTTTTACGTTCAGACAAATCCCTCCTGTGATTCACAAAGTTACGTTACCCAGTGGTGGGATAACGGCAGCGGCACGATCGACTGCAACCAGGCTGCGCCTGTTGTGGTAACTACCGGGAAGGACACGCCAAATATCAACTTTTCGGTGGGACAGGGCGCGACCATCACCGGCACAGTAACGAGCGACACCGACGGACTGCCGATAGAAGGGGTCGAGATCTGCGGCTGGCCCTTCACCGGCGGACCCTGGCTATGCGCCAACACCCAGTCAGACGGGACATACATTCTAACGGGTCTTCAACCGGGATACACCAGGGTTCAGGCATCGGGCGCCGGTTACCTGACAGAATACTACGACAACAGCTATGACTACAACTGGGCCACGGCAGTCTGGGTGACCGCGGGTCAGACCACCTCCAATATCAACTTTTCCATGGGCAGCTATGGATCTATTTCGGGGACCGTGTATCAGAGTGATGGGACCACACCCCTGCCCAATGTATGCGTGGGGGCTTATATGCACCAGTGCGGGAGCAATCGCACCGCATCTACTCAGGCCGACAGCAACGGTGACTACACCATTACAGGGCTTTCCCCCGGTAACTATTATGTTCACACCGCGGCCGCTTGTACAGACCCGCTCCACTATGTTGACGAGTGGTGGACCGTCGGCGGTGGTGCCACAGTTTGCGATAGGGCCGGGGCCGTAACTGTCACTTCAGAGCAGAACACGTCAGGGATCAATTTCGCGCTAAGCCCCTCTGAGGACACCTACCCTGAACCCTCGTTCCGTTCGGCCGGGGTCTATGCTTCCCATAACGCGGATGAATCCATCACGACTGGCTTTTATGCATTTATAAACGGTCCCAGCCCGGAGGATGTGGTCTCTGTTACTGTTACCGGTCCTTCCGGAACATTTAACCTGGGTCTGGCTCAACTAGTGTTCAGGCAAATAGGGAACTTCTATTGGGCCGGTTCTGGCTCTGTTGTAGATAACGGCACATATACCTTTGTGGTCACCGACAGCCTCGGCCGCACGGCCACTGCGACGAGGGACTTCACCTATGACTCTACCATTCCACAGGTGGATTCTGCAACCATGACTCCTGTGAATCAGTCCTATGTGGGGACGGCCACACCCACCCTGACCTGGGATGCGGTTACCTGGCCCGGTACGCAGGGGTATTACCAGATCCTTGTCTATGATTATGACGGTCAGGCCATATGGTATAGCGAGACAACCGAAGGCACATCCGTCACCATCCCAGAGGGGTATCTCCAGCCCGATACCCCATACTACTGGTTGGTCCGAACCATGGACATACCCGCAACAGGAGAAAGAGGGCAGAACCGGCGTCACAGCAACACCCTGTACTTTTACACCGGCGCAGAAGGGCTTGTTCCGGACGTGAGCCAAAACTTGCCTTATTCCTATACCGATCCTAATTTTTCGGGAGCAATCTGGTTCGGGGTCCACAACGTAAATCTGGCGCCGTGGGATATCGATTATCTCCGAGTTATCGGCCCGGATGGCACCATTTATCCCTATAACGGCCGGAACTGGTTTGGGTATTCTTCCATGTGGTATCGTTGCCATAGCTCTGGGCCTTTTCCCATACCTGACGGCACCTATACCTATGAGGTAACGGATAAAGATTCTAATATATACACCGCGACTATGGATCACACCTACGTGTTTGTACCAACCATTTCCGAGGACTCACGGGCCCCTGCTGACAACGCTTACCTTTACACAAAGACCCCGACGTTCAGTTGGGACCCCCCAAACAAGACCGGGACGTTTTATTATAGCCTCCGAATATATGATTACAACTCGAGGGTTGCCTGGTATTCATCACCTCCAATCACGGAAACCACGTTCACCCTCCCTGAAGAGTTCGCACAGAAAGCACCCTTCGGTTCCTACAAATGGCAGGTCAGAGTCTATAACGGACCTGATTATGATGGAACGAATGCGGCAATTTCTTCGAGTCTCACCTTCACTCTAAATGCAACAACGGCTACTGTAACCACAACTACTCCCTCTTCTATCACATCAACCACGGCCTCAAGCGGGGGGGACGTGACTGAGGATGGGGGGGCATCTGTAACCACAAGAGGGGTCTGCTGGAGCACATCGGCAAATCCCACAACCGAGGACAGCCACACCTCCGACGGCACAGGGACCGGCTCCTTTACCAGTAGTATCACAGGGTTAAATCTGGCCACGACCTATTATGTGAGGGCGTACGCCACAAACAGTGTGGGCACAAGTTATGGGAGTGAAGAATCCTTTACGACCCTTGCTGAACTCCCTTCAGCGACTACAGGCTCTGCTGATCCAGTGGGTTCTGCGTCTGCCACATTGAACGGAACCGTCAACCCGAACGGTGCGTCTACAGACGTTATATTTGAATATGGTGAAACCACGGGTTACGGGAGCACCGAGACTGCCGCGCAAAGTCCGCTGACCGGGACCGGTGCACAGGCCGTCAGTGCCGGGCTTACCGGTCTTTCACCGGGGACAACGTACCATTTCCGTGTAAAGGCAACCAACAGCATAGGGCCGACTCACGGGAGCGACCAGACGTTTACCACCGCAGCCACCATTCCGACCCTCACGACAACGGCCGTATCCGCAATAACCTTTAACAGCGCGTTAAGCGGCGGCGATGTTACTACCGGTGGCGGGGCCGATGTCACGGCCAGGGGGGTCTGCTGGAGCACATCGGCAGACCCCACAATTGCAGACAGCCACACCTCCGATGGCACAGGGACTGGCTCCTTTACCAGCAGCATTACGTTGCTCAGTCCGGGCACTACCTACCATGTTCGGGCATACGCCACCAACTCCGCGGGAACAGCTTACGGCAGTGATCTCAGCTTTATAACCCCTGCAATAATGCCCACTGTCACCACAAGGACGCCCTTTTCCATTACTTCAACCACGGCCTCAAGCGGGGGGGACGTGACTGAGGATGGGGGGGCATCTGTAACCACAAGAGGGGTCTGCTGGAGCACATCGGCAGACCCCACAATTGCAGACAGCCGCACCTCAGACGGCACAGGGACCGGTGTCTTTACGAGCAGCATCACGGGGCTCAGTCCGGGCACCGAATACCACGTCCGGGCATACGCCACCAACTCTGAGGGAACGGCTTACGGCAGTGATCTCACCTTTATAACTCCTGCGATACTGCCCACTGTAACCACAACGACGCCCTCAGCCATCACCCAAACTTCGGCCTCAAGCGGGGGAAACGTCACTGAGGACGGAGGGGTAGCTGTAACGGCAAGAGGGGTCTGCTGGAGCACATCGGCAAATCCCACAACCGAGGACAGCCACACCTCAGACGGCACAGGGACCGGTGTCTTTACGAGCAGCATCACAGGGCTCAACCCGGGGACTACCTACCACGTCAGGGCATACGCCACCAATTCCGCCGGCACGGCCTATGGAAGCGAGGAGAGCTTTACCACGCTGTCTTCCATCAACCCCGGAACTTTCTATGTGAATATTCAAAACGGGGACGATTCAAACGACGGCAGTTCGGGCAACCCCTGGAAAACGCTGCATTATGCCATGGACCGGATAAACGGAGGAAGCGCCGGGACCTATGAGCTGAATGTAAAACTGGCGAGTGGGACCCACTACAGCACCAGCAACGGGGAGGCGGATAAACAACTCATTATCTCCCAGGATGATGTCACCATCATTGGTGAAACCGGGAGTGCACCGGTCCTGAACGGGACGAGTGCCGCCAACTGGACCTATGGTATTAAAATCACCGGTTCCCGTGCTACCGTAAGGAACCTTTACATAACGGGCTTTAGCGGTGAAAACAAAACCGGAATAGAAATTATTGCAGGGTTAAATAACACCGTTGAGGACTGCAGGATATACGGGAACCATGACGGCATCTCCATCTGGCAGTCTGACCACTGTACTATTCATAGCTGCGAAATTGACAATAATGATTTTGACGGGATCAGTATCAATGAGAGCGCCGGCAGCATCATCACTCAGAACACCATCCATGATAACAGTGGTAATGATAGTGATGGGATTATTGTTCAGGGATGCAGCCCGGAGATAAGCCGAAACACGATCTATGACAACCGGTTTAATATTTCGGTCCAGGCCTATGGAAGTGAGATCACATCCCCGACCATAAAGAACAACCTGATCTATGAGGACACGTCAGGAGAGGTAGAATACGGTATCCTCATCAGCTCAAATGACAGCTCCACAGTAACGCCAAAAATATACCACAATACCATCGATGGCGGTACTTATGACGGGATTATCATAGAGAAATACGGAAGCAGCACCATCAACCCGGAAATAAAATACAACATCATCACAAATTTCGAAGATTATGGCATTCTAAACAGCGGCGGCACTCCGGACATCGATTATAATGATGTCTGGAATAACACGTCCGGTAGCTATTCCGGATGCAGTGCAGGCCCCAACGGCATATCGAAAGATCCCCTGTACGGGAGCTATGAATTGCAGATCGCTTCCCCGTGCATCGACGCAATTCCTACAGGAGCCCCTCCCGATGATCCGGTGACCAACGATCTGGATGGAACTGCGAGACCTCAAGGCGAAGGCTATGACATGGGGTGCTATGAATATGTTTATGAGCCCCCCACCATTCTCTCTTTTACGCCAGCCTATGGCGGGTCCGGTACTGCAGTTACCATCACCGGCACCAATTTCATCCGTGCGGAAGTGCAGTTCGGCGGCACAGATGCAGCGAGTTTCACAGTGGATTCGCCTACCCAGATTACAGCGGTGGTGGGAACCGGGTCTACCGGAAAGGTAACGGTAACCACCCCGGGGGGTACAGGAACCAGTGAAACTGATTTCATATACTATGAATTACCCGCGCTTACATCCTTCAGCCCGACAATGGGCGGTGAAGGCACACCTCTCACCATCACGGGAAGCAACTTCACGGGCGC
>Ga0207996_1001315_pt1 | contig 17550 bp, 13 predicted proteins | sample AntAceMetag02UKG_FD_184773 | JGI IMG/M metagenome (GOLD analysis project Ga0207996, IMG submission 184773) | Saline lake microbial communities from Ace Lake, Antarctica - Antarctic Ace Lake Metagenome 02UKG (SPAdes) (version 2) | ecosystem: Environmental > Aquatic > Non-marine Saline and... | reverse complement strand
ATAATTCCTTGTTCGATATTCTGCGGTTGAAAACAGACTCGTAAGTTTGATTTTTATCAAAAAGTAAAATATATAGAACAATCAAAAACTTATGTCAAATTCGTGCAAACGAGTTATTTGAAAGTCAGCTGTATTATCTGGATAGACTTTTCTTCAAAAATCGACCTGTATGGGATTCATTAATATCTGCGATCTCTTCAGGCGTGCCGCATCCAACAACATATCCTCCTTCATCACCACCTTCAGGCCCCAAATCAATAATATGATCGGCAGTCTTTATTACGTCCATGTTATGTTCTATCACGATTACGGTATTCCCGGATTCTACCAGACTTCCTAATACGTCAAGGAGCTTTTTTATGTCGTCAATATGAAGGCCTGTGGTCGGTTCATCAAGAATATAAACGGTTCTTCCCGTGCCTTTTTTGCTGAGTTCCCTTGAAAGTTTAATCCGCTGAGCTTCGCCGCCCGAAAGAGTTGTGGCTGGCTGGCCAAGATGAATATATCCGACGCCTACATCTGCCAATGTCTTCAGCTTTGATCTGATGTTAGATATGTTTTCAAAAAATTTTAAAGACTGATTCACTGTCATATCAAGTATATCAGCAATATTTTTACCCTTATATCTTATTTCAAGTGTCTCTCTGTTGTATCTTTTACCATGGCAAACATCACAGGCCACATAAACATCAGGAAGAAAATGCATTTCTATCTTTATAATGCCGTCTCCATTACAGGCCGAACATCTGCCGCCCTTAATATTAAAACTGAAACGGCCTGGCTTGTATCCTCTTATGCGTGCCTCGGCAGTTCTTGCGAAAAGCTCTCTTATATAAGTAAAAACACCTGTATATGTCCCTGGATTGGACCGGGGAGTCCTGCCGATTGGAGACTGATCTATATTAATGACCTTATCAATATATTCCAGACCCTTTATATCACTGTGTTTGCCCGAGGGTATCCTTGCATAATTCAGCCGCTGTGACAAAGCCCTGTATAAGGTTTCCAGAACCAGTGTTGATTTTCCTGAGCCTGATACGCCTGTTACACATATAAAACATCCAAGAGGAAAGTCTATGTCAATATTCTTCAGATTATTTTCAGAAGCCCCTTTTATTATAAGTTTTCGGCCATGCCCGGAACGCCGCTCATTTGGAATCTCAATACGCTTTCTGCCGGAAAGGTATTGACCTGTCAGGGAATTCTTGTCCTTTAAAAGCGCTTCAGGTGATCCTGCAAAGACTACTTCGCCTCCCTTAACCCCTGCGCCAGGGCCCATATCAACGACATAATCAGCAGCACGTATTGTATTTTCATCATGTTCAACAACAAGCACTGTATTGCCCAGATCACGCATCTGGAAAAGGGTTTCCAAGAGACGCTGGTTATCTCTCTGGTGCAGACCTATACTCGGTTCATCAAGAACATAAAGAACACCGGTCAATTTCGATCCGATCTGAGTCGCTAATCGTATCCTCTGGCTCTCTCCACCGGAAAGCGTAAATGCAGCTCTGTCAAGGGTTAAATAGGAAAGCCCTACATTTTCAAGAAAGCCCAGCCTTTCGATTATTTCTTTTAGAATCCTTCTGGCTATAAGCTCTTTCTTGCCACTTAGTTTTATTTTTTTAAAGAATTCATTTGACTTTGACACTGAAAGAGCGGTGATCTCTGATATCGCAAGGCCCCCTATCCTGACAGAACTGCTTGCCTTATTCAGCTTTGATCCCATACATTCCGGGCAGGGACGAAAAGTCATATAACGCCTGATCTCCTCTCTTGTCTGAGATGAATCTGTGTCAATATAACGGCGCTCTAATTTTGGTATAATTCCCTCAAAAACTCTATAATAGGCAATACGACGATTGTTTCGTTCAAAATAAAATTTAATCCGTTCATCCCCTGATCCATAAAGAATAACTTCTTTAAACTTTTGAGGAAGATGCTTATAAGGCGTATATATATCGACGCCGTAGTGTATGCTCAGCGCATCTAAAAATTCTGCAAAATGCACACTGCTTCTGTTGGCCCAGGGCAAAACAGCCCCTTCCCTTAAAGACATTTCAGTGTTTGGAATTATAAGATCAGGATCAAACTCTGTAGTTGAACCAAGGCCATTGCATTTATGGCAGGCTCCCTGTGGAGAATTAAAAGAAAAACTCGCAGGTGTAAACTCAGGGTAGCTTATTCCGCAGTTAATACATGCAGCTTTTTCGCTGAATAAGATCGTCTTGCTGGCAGAGCTCGGCTTTTCATCAATAAGATCAACTGTAACAAGACCGTTAGATTGTGACATGGCCAGTTCTAAAGAATCAGCAAGCCGGTTTTTTATATCTGCTTTTACAACCAGCCTGTCAACGACCACATCTATGTTATGTTTTACATTTTTATCCAGCTTCCCGGTTTCTTCGATATCCAGGATTTTGCCGTCAATGCGCACTCTTGCAAAACCTTCCTTTTTAAGCTGTTTTAAAAGCCTGTCATGGGTTCCCTTCTGGCTTGATATTAAGGGTGATAGAATAATAATTCTTGTTCCATTATCCAGTGACATAACTCTGTCCACTATCTGATCCAGTGTCTGGGACGTAATAGGCTGTCCGCATTTATAACAGTGGTGTGAACCCGCTCTGGCAAAAAGTAGACGGAGATAATCATATATCTCTGTAACTGTTCCAACTGTTGACCTCGGGTTATGGCTGGCTGTTTTCTGTTCAATAGCAATAGCCGGCGACAGACCTTCAATCACGTCAACATCGGGCTTTTCCAGGCGTTCCAGGAACTGACGCGCATATGTGGAAAGTGATTCAACATATCTTCGCTGGCCCTCGGCATAAAGAGTATCAAAAGCAAGCGTTGATTTGCCGGAGCCTGAAAGGCCGGTTACAACTACAAATCTGTTACGCGGCAATTCAACATCAATATTCTTAAGGTTGTGCTGCCTTGCGCCACGAATAATTATTTTTTCATAATGCATTGCTGCTTTTTAACATCTCGTAAAAACTGTTTATTATTAAGGTTCTTCTCCAGTTTAGCCGGAGAAAAGGGTTCAAGGATTCAAGGGGTCAAGTGCTTTTTTTTCTAACGATTTAAAACGATATAGATCTCTTCTGCAAAACAACTGCCTGATGTACTGCCATATTTATCGCTGCAATAAGACTGCTCGAATCAGCCGTGCCGGTCCCGGCAATATCGTAAGCTGTTCCATGGTCAACAGAGGTTCTTATTATTGGAAGACCGAGTGTTGTATTAACACCGTCAATAAAATGTATCAGTTTAAAAGGAATCAAACCCTGATCATGATACATACATACTACAGCATCATAACGACCTTTTGCAGCATGATAAAATACAGTATCAGGCGGAAAAGGACCGGAAACATTGATCCCTTTTTCTCTTGCACGATTAACAGCAGGAAGAATTATACTTTCTTCTTCGTTCCCGAACATACCGTCTTCCCCTGCGTGGGGATTCAGACCAGCCACTGCAATTCGAGGATTATCAAATCCAAAACGCTCATATAATGCATGATCAGCAATTAATATTGTCTGTATTATTTTTTCCATGGAAAGGATTGAAGGAACATCCTTTAATGGGACATGAATCGTCACAAGTATTACACGCAGTCGATCGCCCGCAAGCATCATGGCAAAATTATCGGTATTAGTACGTTCAGCAAAAAGTTCTGTATGACCATTGTAATCATAGCCTGCGACACGCATTGCCATCTTGTTGATCGGACATGTAACAATGGCCGCTATGCTGCCGCAAATCGTCAAATCAATTGCCTTTTTTATATAGCTTACCATTGCCTTGCCCGTCTGAACAGTAGGTTTGCCCCAGCATATATTGTCAGGACATGATTCGGAAACAGATAAAACATCAATGGAGCCTGATTTATACCGGCCTGAATCAGGTGTATTTATTGCACGGATGTTAAGATTGCTTTTAGTGCATTTTTTTGCCTGCTCCAGCCTGTTGGCATCTCCGATAACAAGCGGCCTGCATATTTTATGAATAACAGATTTGCCAAGAGCCATCAGGATAATTTCCGGACCAATGCCCACAGGATCACCCATTGTAATACCAATGACCGGTCGGTAATTTTTCATATGTATAAACACCAATCAAACAAACAAAATTAACTATAAAAATATAAAGCAAGAAAAAAGGTTTTCTTTGCCATGCTATAATTTTATTGAATTAATGTACACATCAAACAAAAAATTATCAAATAAAAATAAATTTCAAACAATTAACCAAGGATAATGTAATACAGTAAATAATGAATATTTTTTTAACTATTCAGCCACAGATCTACGCTGATCATCACTGATATTTTTTCTTTTATTATCATATAACCACTCAGGCACAGAGGGGCAAAGGCACAGTGGCACAAAGCAAAATAAAAACATATAGAGATTTGCAGGTCTGGCAAAAATCTATGCCCCTCTGTGCCTGATAAATTGCAAACCCAGATAGAAATTTCTATGAACCTGTATTATTTGAAAAGAGACGAATTCGATAAGTTATCTGAATTAAGCCGAGAGATAGAACGAATGCTTAGCAGCTTAATCAGGAAGTTAAGCGGCAAATAGGCAAGACAACTATGCCCCTCTGTACCTTTGCCCCTCTGTGCCTAAGTAGTTACTATTTTTTTAAAATTGTTTTTTAAAAACAAGAGATAATTAAAGTATATTGGAGATTTTAGAAGGAAGCAGTGTTTTGAGATTTATAGCAATAACTATGGATATGTATAAAATGCTTAATAAAAACGAACTCTCAAAAAAGATTGTATTTAGAAAGACTTGCCAGCTTGACGATGATATGCATTGAAATATCAGATGGATACAAACTGTTAATAACTCGTTGATAAATAATTCTAAAACCATTCATATCAAGTTTGACACAAAAGAGTCTCTGGCTTAAATACAGACATAATTTATTTGAGAAGTTATTTATTTCTCTCAAATAATCCAAAAAAGCGTTTGATTGTGTAATTATTGAATAATTTACCTTATCCCCCAAACAAACTTCATCAATCTCATTATTTTTATTTTAATATAATACACTATGGAAAATATCTGGATTAAAGTTAAAAACTCGATAAAAAAACAAATTCAAAACCAAAGTTTCAGAATGTGGATTGAACCTGTCGAGCATTTAAAATCAAATAATGGCTGTATTGTCCTTACCTGCCCAAATTCCTTTTCAAAGACACGTGTTCTAAGCCATTATGGCAAATTAATAGAATCGGAAATAAAAAAAATATCAGGTAATGGATATAAACTTGTTGTTGAGGTTTCTAAAAGCACCTGCAATTCGAGTAAAAAAAAATCCAGCACCGCTCAGATATCTCTTCCAAATATTAACGCAAACGCATACGGAGGACATTTTTTACGAAAAGATTTTACATTTGATAAGTTTGTGGTGGGTAAAAACAGCGATTTTGCTTATTCAGCATCGCTATCACTTGCCTCAAGAAATAATTCAAGCCAAAATTCCCTGTTTCTGTTATCAAAAACAGGTATGGGAAAAAGTCATCTTACCCAGTCTATAGGTCATCATATACTTTCCGAAAAGCCCTCAGAAAAAGTATATTATATTACTGCTGAAGACTTTACCAATCAGATGATTCTTGCATTCAGAAATCATTCAATAGAGGAGTTTAAAAATAAGTTCAGAAACAAATGTGATGTATTACTTATAGAAGATGTTCATTACCTTAGCGGCAAGGAACGCACTCAGATTGAGCTGGCATTAGCCCTTGACAGCCTTTTTGAAACAAATAAGAAAATTATTTTCTCAAGTTGTTATCTTCCATCTGATATCCCAAAACTAAACGACAAATTAAGGTCAAGCCTGTCATCTGGTATTATTTCAAAAATTGATCCTCCAAATTTCAGGACAAGAGTCAGGATATTGCAGAAGAAAATAAATAACAAATACTATATCTCTGAAGATGTAATGCATTATCTGGCCAGTGAGCTCACCGAAAATGTCAGGCAACTTGAAAGCGGTCTCATAGGAGTCACAGCAAAATCATCACTTCTTGGAATACCTATTGACCTTAAGCTTGCGGAAAGCGTCGTCAAACATATAGCTATGCAGCGGACTAATATTACTATAGATGTAATAAAAAAACTTGTATGCAGGCAATACAATATTTCAATAAAAGATATTGTTTCAAAGTCCCGCAAACAAGTTATCGTCAGGCCAAGGCAAATAGCCATGTATTTATCGCGAATGTATACTGATTCACCACTCCAGGCCATAGGGGGAAGTTTTAACAGATATCACGCCACAGCGCTTCATTCAATTTGTACTGTTGAAAAGGAATTAAAAGGAAACAGTCCTATGAAAAAGCAGGTGGAATTTCTCTGCCAGAAATTAGAAAACAGTGAATTATGATGGCGTCGTAAAAAATTCCATCTATACTTAAATTTTTGACTTTCAAATAACTCGTTTGCACGAATTTGACATAAGTTGTTGATTGTTATATATATTTTACTTTTTGATAAAAATCAAACTTACGAGTCTGTTTTCAACCGCAGAATATCGAACAAGGAATTATGAATGTCGAAGTAAAGTATTCTATCATTTTTAATATGTAAAAAGATAGAGCATAGCGATTCCACACTTCATCATTCGAAATTTCTTGTTCGATATTCGATATTCAAATAATTATATCTCGAATTTGCAATATCTTTCAAATAACTAAATCAGGATCATCTCCCGATTAGTTGTAGTCAATTCTTGCTCGCCTATGGCGAGAAGCTAAAACAAGTGGGTTATTTCTAATTAAGCGGGTGTAATCTCAGAGGGTACAAGGGGTCAAGGATTCAAGGGTTCGAGTGACACGCAGTGAAGAGCTAACCCTCAGCGCTCAAGGAAGAAAGATATAGCAGAAGGATATGGAAGAAAGACAACCAGGGATTACATCAGGATGCTTTACATAAAAAAAGATATAGCATAAAACGAAAAAATATCAAAAGCGCTGATAAAGTTTTTAGAAAACAAATCCTTGACCCCTTGAATCCCTGGACCCTTTTCTCCAACTAAATTGGAGAAGAGCCCTAAATCATAACTTTTTAATATGATTGACAAGTTATTTTAGTTCGCAGTGCCGCAAAGCGGCATAGAGCAACTTTTTACGAGTTTATCAATCATGAGACCTTTTAAAAACACTAAAGTATAAATGTGGCATACAGTTTTGAATAATTCCATCTTCAAGCAGCTTCAGAATATTGTTGGCAAAACAAACTGCACAAATGCAAAAGAGGATCTGGCCTGTTACGCTTATGATGCAACAGCACGAACCTACATGCCTGATGCTGTTTTATTCCCCGAAAACACCTCTGAAGTATCTGCTATATTGAGCCTCGCCAATCAACATGGATTTTTTGTTATCCCTCGTGGTTCCGGTTCCGGCATGACCGGTGGATCCCTTGCAGTCAGCGGAGGTGTTATCATCGCCATGACCCGCTTCAACCAAATTCTGGAAATCGACAGGGAAAACCTTATCGCCCATTTAGAACCAGGAGTTATAACCGGCCATTTACATAAGGCTGTTGAAAAAGAATCTCTTTTTTACCCCCCGGACCCATCAAGTTCTGAATTTTCAACTATGGGTGGAAATCTTGCAGAATGCGCGGGAGGTCCGCGTGCTGTTAAATACGGTGTAACTCGTGATTATGTACTCGGCCTCGAAGTCGTTCTCCCAACTGGAGAAATTATTAATACCGGCGTACAAACCGCCAAGGGAGTAGTAGGATACGATCTCACCCGCCTGATTGTAGGATCTGAAGGCACACTTGGTGTAATTACCCGTATAACAGTCCGTCTTTTACCTCTGCCCAAAGAAATAAGAACGATAACCGCTGTTTTTGATAAAATAGAAATCGCAGCCAAAACAGTATCAAAAATCATAAGAAGCCTTATAATTCCGCGAACTATGGAATATATGGATAATGCCTCAATAAGATGTGTGGAAAACTACCTTAACATCGGTCTCCCTGTCAAAGCAGAAGCATTACTCTTAATAGAGGTTGACGGTAATGAAAATGAGGTAACACAGGCTGCAAATGAGTTAAAAAATATCTGTATCAGTTGTGGGGCGATCAGCGTTAAAAAAGCTGAAACCAGAGAAGAATCAAAAGATCTATGGAAAGCACGCAAGGCAATTTCTCCTGCGCTTTTTACCTATGGCCATGATAAAATCAATGAGGATATTGTGGTCCCAAGAAACAAAATACCCGATATGGTAAAAAAAATAAATGAATTAAGGGTAAAAACAGGCCTGTGTATAGTTAGTTTCGGGCATGCAGGTGATGGGAATATTCATTTCAACATAATGCTGGACAAAAAAAATAAGGACGAACTAAAAAAAGCGGAGGAAGTCATTGATACTCTTTTCGATTATACCCTTGAACTTGGAGGAACTATTTCCGGCGAACACGGAATAGGTATAACCAAAGCACCTTACATTAAAAAAGAAATAAAAGATGTTGAGCTTGCTTTAATGAAAAACATAAAAAATGTTTTTGATCCCAAAGGAATATTAAACCCCGGCAAAATCTTTCCGCATGAAGTTTAATTGAGGCCTAACCCACAGATCATGTTTTCCATGTTGGAATAAATGTTTTTACTGTATCTTTAAAAACATCCCTTCCGAAGATGTAAGATCTTCCAGTATCGCTGTGCGAATGTTATTTTCGCTTTCAATTACGCAACGTAAATTTATTGAACAATATTTTTTACAGATTGGGTCCTCTATGTTGAAATCCCCGAAACATCCTAAATGATCATTATAAGAAACTTTTTTTTTTTTCATATAGTCATCCTATAACAAAGTATTTAAAGCAAATTAAAGTCAAAAACACTCTGCTGTCCTTGAGGGGAGGCCTGCAGTGATACAAAGCCATCCTGAAAAATTCCAATTTAATAATTTTAACATACTATATACTAATATCAAAAAGTCAACATTAACTGGTTATTAAGGCTTGCATCTTTTCAAGAAGAGGCCCCAGGGTTGACTCATTGTCAGCTGAAACAGCTATCCCGTTAAGCAGCCCGGTCTGTATATCGACAACCTCTGTGTCAACAAGGTCCTGTTTATTTAAAACACAAATTAAAGGAATATCGTTCAGATTAAGATCACATAAAATTTTTTCAACAGATTTAATATGATTTTTAAAATACGGGTTGCTGATATCTATGACATGAAGAAGGAGATCCGCATTTTCAAGTTCTTCAAATGTTGCATGAAAAGCAGCCATAAGATCTTTTGGAAGATTCTTAATAAAACCGACTGTATCGGTTATAATAACTTCAATATCTCTTGGAAATTTCAAACGTCTGCTCGAAGGATCTAAAGTGGCAAAAAGAAGGTTTTCCGTTTTCACATTGCTCTTTGTAAGTGTATTAAGAAGTGTTGATTTTCCGGCATTGGTATATCCTATTATAGAAATAACAGGAATGTTCCTTTTCTGCCTTTTCGCCCTTTGTTGTCTTCGCTGTTTTTCTATAAGAAGTACTTCTTTCCCCAGCCTTGTAATCCTGTCCCGGACACGCCTCCTGTGTATCTCAAGTTTTGTCTCGCCCGGCCCCCGGCCGCCTATTCCTCCGGTTAAACGGGACATGGCAGTGCTTTTTGCAATAAGCCGTGGAAGCAAATATCTAAGCTGGGCAAGCTCGACCTGAAGTTTTCCCTCCCTTGTCTGGGCACGTTGAGCAAAAATATCAAGGATCAGCTGGGTTCTGTCTATAATCTTAATATCTATTTTGTCTGAGATTGAACGCATCTGGGATGGGTTCAACTCCTGGTCAAAAACAATAAGTGTTGCCCCTTTCTTGAGAACCAGAATAGTCAGTTCCTGAAGTTTTCCAAGCCCTATAAGAAATTTTGAATCAATTTTTTTACGCTGCTGAAGGATGAGGTCTAACACATCTATGTTGCTTGACAATGCAAGCTCTTTAAGCTCTTCCAGAGACTCCATGGCCATATGTCTCGGGTCTGTTGTAACGCTTACGAGTATAGCCTTTTCATCTCCTGAACCTGCCTTATATAAATGCACTGTATTAGCAAGCTCTGCTTCAATTGCCCTTATAAGTTCAAGACAGCCTATGTCGAGTTGACCTGGATCTAAAGAATCAAGTCTGTATTGTTTTTCTTTTTGAATCTCAGGGAGTATATGCCCGATATGAACCTTGCCGGGAAGGCCATCTGCTGTTATCGTCACTGCGGCAATCATATCCAGTCTTAAAAGGACAAGGTCCGTAAAATCATCTTTTGTAAGCGGTTCGTTTTTCAGGTGTGTATGTATACATCTAAGCCCTCTGAGACGGCCTGGAGCGACTCGGTATTCGCTTATATCCGGAATTAATATACTCTGGTAATCCCCTATGATTACACGTGCTATATTGCCGGAACGCTCTACAAGAATGCCTATTTGACGGCGCATCTCATGGGAAAGTTTGCTTATTTCACATGCAATATCAAATGTGACAACAAACTCAACCGGTATGCGTCGACGATAAAGATTTTCAAGCCTTTTGATCTGATTTGCCTTTAATCCGCTGGTGTTTCCGAAAAGCCTCTTCATAAATCTTTCATATCATAGCTGTCTTCTGATGCGGGATTTTCAAATCTGGTATAAGAAGTTAAGAAGGTTAAAGGCACCCAACCAATGGGTCCATTCCTCTGTTTAGAAATTATTAATTCTGCTTTTCCTCTGTTTGGATTGTTTTCATCCTTATTATATACTTCGTCTCTGTAGATAAAAGCAACAACATCTGCATCCTGCTCAAGCGCTCCTGATTCTCTTAAATCTGACAGCTGAGGCCTTTTATCGGTTCTTTCTTCCAGCTTCCTGTTAAGCTGAGAAAGAGCCAGCACTGGAACGTCGACTTCCTTTGCCAGGGCTTTTAATGATCTCGATATTTCTGAAATTTCAAGATCTCTGCGTTCTTTTGAAAAGCTGCTCTTCATAAGCTGGATATAATCAACGATAACAAGACCAAGCCCCTTGTCTATCATTAATCTACGCGCCTTGGCTCGTATTGAAGTCGCTGAAATATCGGGAGAGTCATCTATATAGATCGGCGCTTCAGACAGAACGCCGGCGGCCTCTGTGAGCCTGTTCCAATCATCCCTGCTAAAAAAACCTCCCTTTAAGCGGTGTGAATCAATCCTCGCTTCAGCACAAAGCAAACGCATGGAAAGCTGTTCCTTGGACATCTCTAATGAGAATATCGCAACAGGAATATTACTGTTTACTGCAACATTTCTTGCTATATTTAAAGCCAAAGCAGTTTTGCCCATGCTTGGACGTGCGGCAAGAATTATAATATCTGATTTCTGCAAACCGGATGTAAGGCTGTCAAAACGACTAAAACCGGTCTCAACACCAGTCAGCAGGCCCTTATTTCCCTCGCGCTCTTCAAGTGTGTCAATATTCTTGCTTATAATTTCGCTTATAGGATAAAAGGCATGTTTATTCTTGTTTTCCGATATTTCAAAAATTGATTTTTCAGCAAAATCTATTAATTCATCAACATCTCCGCGATCTTCAAAACATTGCCTGATAATTTCATTTGACTTATTAATAAGACGCCTTAAACATGCCTTGTCGTGTATTATTCTGGCATAATGCTGGGCGTTAACAGCTATGGGAACAGTATCCACAAGCCTGGCAAGATATGTAGCCCCGCCAATTTCGTCAAGACGGTCCTGCTGCCTTAGAATGTTAGCAAGTGTTACAAGGTCAATAGGGTCACTCTTTGCAAAGAGTTCGAGCATTGCTGAAAAAATTTTTTGATGAGATGATTTATAGAAGTCTTCAGCAGAAAGAATTTCAATAATATCAATAAAGGTAGTGTTGTCTATCAGAATTGCGCTGAGTATTGATTCTTCTGCCTCAAGATTCTGCGGAGGAACTTTATAAAGAAAAGGATCTTTTTTGATTTGAGAGCGGCTGTCGGCCATTTACCTCTGTAAAAACCAAATGATTAATGTTTTTAAAAAATTGATAAGCTCGTAAAAAGCTGGATTATGCCGCTTCGCGGTGCTACAGAAAAAAATAACTTTCAAGCATATCAAAAATCATGTTTCAATGTCATTAGCTCAGACAATTTTATTATTGATAACCACGAACACGAAGGATCTTTTTCTTTATCTTCGATTACTTCGTGTTCTTCGTGGTAAATAATATCGAAGTACGCTCCATATAACACAGTAGATGGGCCTTTTTACGATGCCATCAATTTTATTCGGCCACTATTTCTATTGTTATTTCAGGTTCAATTTCTTTATATACACGGACAGGAACCTTATAAGTACCTATAGCTTTAATAGGTTCTTTAAGCAATATCATATTTTTCTCAATCTCAACATCCTGCGCTGCAAGGGCATCCATAATATCACGCGTAGAAACAGAGCCATATAAACGGTCATCTTCACTGACCTTTACTGTTATCCTGCATACAATATTTTCAAGCCGTTTAGCCATCTCCCCGGCAAATTCTTTTTCCTTTGCTATCTGGAGCTCAAATTTAACTTTTTCCGTCTCCAGTATTCTACGATTTTGAGGAGTTGCCTTCACAGCCTTTTTCTGAGGCAAAAGATAGTTTCGAGCATAACCGTCCGCCACTGTTACTTCGCTGCCTATTATGCCCAATGATTCTATTGTTTCTTTTAAAATTAATTTCATATACTACCTCTATTTATACTTTTAATAAATTCCATAAAAACTATTACTTAAATCAGATGCCCTGCTTTATTCCTATTTTTCTGTAATTCAGCCAAATATCAGAAAAGCCAAGGCATATAATTATAGGCACTATAATCTGCTGAACTAAAATAAGAATGTATAAAAAAAATCTCACTACGGGTGGAAAATGTTTTTTTTCAAAAAAAAACGAAACAATGGCCATACCCTGAAAAAAATATATCGTCATAAAGATGATAAGTCCATTCAAACTAATCATCTTTATGGTTCTTTCAGGTAAAACGAGCATCAACCCGCATCCTATTGCACCCCAGACAAAAGAATCAGGGACTTTCCACAAGTTTAACGAGCCGAAATCAGGATAAAAAAGACCCCTGGCCTTTAAAATCGGTTTTGCAATAAATAAAGTTATCAGGGCTATAAAAAAACTTGAGACCATTGCCATTGCTGGAAAAATTCGCACGATAATATATTGCATGTTTTCAAGTGAGCTTGCAAATATGCTGACGGTTTCCTCTGGCATCCCCATCTTTTCATATAAAGCAATTGTAAGCTTTAAATTTTCCGCAATATATTCCGATATAAAGGCAATTACCCTGACATTAAAAATACTGCTGTAAAAAAATAACCCAAAAATTCCCGCAGATAGTACAAGGCCGCATGAATATAAAACCGTCTTGCTGATAGAAAGGTTAAATTCTATAAGTTCGCTAAGAACAAAACCAAGAAGTAAAAGTTCAATTAAAAAAAATACGTCAAATGATATTCTACCGACAATCAAAACCATCAAAATGATTGACGCAACCAATACTACGGCGCCGGCTTTTCTACCAAGCTTTGAACGATAAAAAAAAATCGGCAGGGGGATAAGCAGAAAAAAAAATAAACCTATAACCGGCAAATATAACGACCCAACAAATATGAATGTTGTAAGGGCAATTCCTTTTACTATATCAATCGATATATTGTCTTGAATGGTTTTAGGCATTATCCCTTTCTCTTTTGAGACAGCCTTTGAGACCTTTGAGAAAATTCAATAATGAAAATACATGAAAATTTCTAATTTTTGAATTAAGCACCGAATCAAATAAAACAGGCTGTTTAACAAAGGCCTACCCTGTAAATCTTTAAATATAGTCTAACGTCCCAACATAAGGAAGAAGTGCTATTGTACGGGCACGTTTGATCGCATGCATCAACACACGCTGGTGTTTTGCACAGGTTCCGGATATTCGTCTCGGAATAATCTTTCCCCTTTCTGTTATAAAATATTTAAGTGCTTTTGGGTCCTTATAATCTATTTCCAGATCGCTGTCAGCGCAGAAGCGGCAAATTTTACGGCGGTTATATACTTTTCTTTTATTATTATTTTTATTCCGGTCACTACTATTTCGTTTTTTTGAGCTATAAGAAGCAGCCATTTTATATCTCCTCCTTACTGATTTCAGGTTGAGCTGTTACGATCTCTACTGGTTTAGATTCGCTGATTTCAGGCTGGCTCTGCTTGTCTTCCGGCTTAGATTCATCAGCTTTATCCTCAGCATCACTTGATTTATCATCAGAAGCTTCAGCTTTGCTTGCTGCTTCGGCTTTGATTGCTTCAGCCTTGCTTGCTGCTTCGGCCTTGATCGCTTCAGCTTTGCTTGCTGCTTCGGCTTTGATTGCTTCAGCCTTGCTTGCTGCTTCGGCCTTGATCGCTTCAGCCTTGCTTGCTGCTTCGGCCTTGCTTGCTGCTTCAGCTTTACTTGCTGCTTCAGCCTTGCTTGCTGCTTCAGCCTTGCTTGCTGCTTCGGCCTTGCTTGCTGCTTCAGCTTTACTTGCTGCTTCAGCTTTACTTGCTGCTTCAGCTTTGACTGCTTCAGCCTCAGCAATCTGCTCCTTTATTTTTTCAATATCAGCATTCTTGTCAAACAGGATCGTCATATATTTTAAAATCTTGTCATCAATACGAAAAAATCGCTCAATTTCATTAACAAGATCTCCGGTCCCGCAAAAATCCAAACGAACGTAATATCCACGTGCTCTTTTCTTGATCTTATAGGCAAGCTTCCTGTCGCCCCATTCATCAATGGCTACAAGAAAACCACCCTGCTGTTCAAAAAGATTTTCCAATTTTTCAAAAACAGGTATCCTTTGCTCCTTTGAAAGATCAGGATCAATAATAATAATAGTTTCGTACCTTCTCATTTAACCTCCTTTTGGATATTAAGCCCTGGCAACTATCAAGACCTTTGTTAAACATTCTTTTTGCCTTATTTAAAATTAAACATTTTTCAAGGGTCATTCATTCCAGAGCAAGGAATTGGTGGGCCGTGTTGGAATTGAACCAACAACCTACTGATTAAGAGTCAGGTGCTCTGCCTAGTTGAGCTAACGGCCCTCATATTGAGACCTTTCCAAAGGTCTCCAATAAACATAAAAATCAAAAGAGATTCTTTATCAAGTTAAAGATTAATTGTCAATTTTTTTTGAACGTTTTTTTTTAAGATAGATTATATTTGATTTTTTCGTGGTTTTAAATTAGAAAATTAAAAAAAGCAACAAGTGCGCTTATATAAACTGCAAAAAATCTCGAAAAAGGATAAATTAAATATGAATTTCGAAAATTCTCACAAATTATTCAAACAGGCTTTAAATTACATACCAGGGGGCGTAAACAGCCCTGTTCGCGCCTGCAAGTCAGTAGGCATAACACCTGTGTTTATAGATCATGCTGATGGAAGCACGGTTGTTGATGCAGACGGCAATAAATATATAGAGTATATCGGCTCATGGGGCCCAATGATACTTGGCCACAGACATGTATCGGTTATCAGGGCTCTTGCATCGGTTTTAAACCAGGGGACAAGTTTTGGAGCGCCGACAGAACTTGAAATCAAGCTCGCTAAAATGGTTATAGATGCCGTTCCTTCAATAGAAATGGTCAGAATGGTAAACTCAGGGACAGAAGCCACCATGAGTGCTATACGTCTCGCGCGCGGATTCACGGGCAGAGATACGATAATTAAATTTGACGGGTGTTATCACGGCCATGCAGACTCCCTTATCGTGGAAGCAGGATCAGGCATTGCCACCCTGGATATTCCCGGAAGTCCCGGTGTGCCCAAATCTTTTATAGAACACACACTCTCACTTCCATATAATGACATTGAATGCGTTAAAAAAGTTATGAAGGACAAGGGAGATAAGATTGCATGCATAATAGTTGAACCTGTTGCCGGAAATATGGGGCTGATACCAGCTGTTGACGGGTTCCTTCAGACATTAAGAGAACTAACTGAAAAAAGCGGGAGTCTATTAATATTTGATGAGGTTATGAGTGGCTTCAGAGTAGCATACGGAGGCGCTCAATCTCTTTACGGAATCATTCCGGACATAACATGCCTCGGCAAAATTATTGGGGGCGGGCTTCCTGTAGGCGCTTATGGAGGCAAACATAAGATCATGGAGCATATAGCTCCTCAGGGGCCGGTATATCAGGCAGGTACTCTTTCAGGCAATCCTCTTGCAATGGCAGCTGGCATCGCAACTCTTACACAGTTAAAAAAACCGGGATTTTATGAGGCTCTTGATAAAAAAGCTGAATTACTTTTAAATGGTCTTAAAAAAGCAGCGGAAAAAGCGAATGTAAAGGCAACTCTTAAAAGAGTAGGCTCAATGATGGGGTTTTTCTTCACTGATAGAGATGTCAATAACTTTTACGACGCAAAAACCTGTAATCTTGATCTTTTTTCAGCATATTACAGGGGTATGCTCGAACAAGGAATTTATCTTGCACCTTCGCAGTTTGAGGCCCTTTTTATTTCATCGGCTCATAGCCTGGAAGATATAGATAAAACAATAAAAACAGCGGAAAAAGTGCTGGGTTCTCTCACGGAATAGACTTTAATCTGCCTACCGACATATCGTGCAGAGGAATCAGTATGTCTGCCATCTCCTTTATTTTCTGAGCAGAATCATAGGCTTCGATTACATTTATATGTACGCCTGAAGCAATGGCAGGGCCAGTTGGCGGAAAATTTTTCTCATTACAGCAAAAACCTGTGATAATAGCCTTTCCTTTTGACGTGTTTATCGCAACAGACTGCCCGCCCACGCTGTGGCCTGGTGTAAAAATCAAATCAATGCCGTCAAATATTGTTGCATCACCATTCACCTCGATCACATTGACATCATCAAGAACATCCGGATAATACCTGTGATCAATTGGATGAGGATTTTTTAAAAATTCAAGCTCTGCCTTCTGAACATATGCATCCGCGCCGGCACATTTATAATCATTTTCACAATGATCATTATGAAGATGAGTGTGAATAATCACATTAATATCTTCTGGTTTTAGATTTACAGTTGCAAGAGCATCTTCAAATTCAAGTATTTCAAAGCCGCAGCGTTGTCTTAGTTCATCAGAAACAACAAACTGCTCAAGTCCTGTATCAACGATTATATTTTTATCACCACCTTTAATATAAAAAACATAAATCGGAAGAATAATTCTTTCACCATAATCGTGAAGATATGTCATGACCCCCTGATCTGTTTCATTAGCTCCTACAACAAGCGGATGTATTGTATATTCACGCATGACAATTCTCTCCTTTTATAAATTTTTGCATTCAGTTTTTTTGCTGGTTCAGACTTTATTATATTTTGATGAACTCGTAAAAAGCTGCATTATGACGCTCTACAGCACTTGAAATTAGAATAACTTTAAACAATCAGTCTTCAGTTGTGATTAAATTAAAATTAGAAAACTGTTTGAATGTATTAAAAATCGTTAGCAAAGAACCTGTTGATATATTGTTATTAATAAAAGATTAAATTATCA
>Ga0207996_1001313_pt1 | contig 17565 bp, 19 predicted proteins | sample AntAceMetag02UKG_FD_184773 | JGI IMG/M metagenome (GOLD analysis project Ga0207996, IMG submission 184773) | Saline lake microbial communities from Ace Lake, Antarctica - Antarctic Ace Lake Metagenome 02UKG (SPAdes) (version 2) | ecosystem: Environmental > Aquatic > Non-marine Saline and... | reverse complement strand
GTATTGCTCTTATGACACCGGAAAATGTCCACTATGGCATGGCACAAAATATCTATGAAGATCGAGCCCAGGTCCTGAAATCGGCTTTTGACCTTAACCCCAAAAGATTCAAGGGAAATGTACCAAACCCCCCGATATTGCCAAAAGCGGCTTGGATAAACAAACCTGCAGCAGATTCGGTGCTGTATGATTAGAGTTTAATTTCTTGGATCGTGTGTCTCATTTTCATTGACATATTCCGATCCTTTAAACACTTCTCTGCGTAATTGGAAAGATGAAGCAACCCTAACTGCACAGGTCGATAATTTTGAAACAGCCCAGATAGCCACGAATCGCACGAATGGGGCACAAATTAGTGAACATTAGTGTAATTAGTGGCTGACAAAGTTAGAATGGTTTTTTTACAGATCATAATGTTCATATTGGAGATTTCTGGGCCTATAACGAAAAAGGGGGTCTAAGTCATGTTAAACACAGAAAATTTACTTTCAAGGATTACGATCAATCCAAAAATAATGCTCGGCAAGCCGACTATCCGGGGTATGAGAATCACCGTGGAACAAATACTCCGGGCGCTTTCGGGTGGTGTGTCGGAACAGGAACTGCTTGAAGAGTATCCGGAACTTGAGAAAGAGGATTTTCAGGCGGTGTTCACATATGTGGCAGGACTGGTCGAAGAGGAGCGAGTGTTTCCAGTCGGAGTGTTCGCATGAATTCATCCGAACTGAGATTTCTTATTGATGTGGGCGTTGGCAAAGGAATCGAAAGATATCTGCAGGGAGAAGGTTATGATACGAAAGCTGTGAGAGATATTGATCCCCGTATGGAAGATGAGGAGATTATTCGCACCGCTGTCTCGGAAAATCGTATGGTTATCACAATGGATAAAGATTTCGGAGCGTTGGTTTATCATTCCTCAATGGAACATAGTGGAGTTCTGCTTCTGAGGCTGGAAGATGCCACCGGCACCGAGAAATTGCAAATCGTAAAACACATTATGAATAATTATTTGGATCGGATAAAAAACTGCTTCTGCGTGTTTCAAAATGATAAATTCCGAATCAAAAAGATAAATCGGTAACTGAAAAGATGGAGGTATGTGAAGGAAATCTAATAACAATTAACCAATGACCATTAACCAATAACTATTAACTATCACCCCATAACCATTAACGAATAACAGATATTGTAAATTGAGGTTGTTTGTAAGCCTAAGGTGTTTCAAAAATCACAATGAGCTATAATTTAAATGATGAGCCTTTCCGAATATACTAAAAGCAGAAATTATTCTTTTAAGATAGGGGAAGATCCATCAAGGTGGACGGGGCGACTAAGAATATGTAGTTCAATAATCAGGAAGTTGCCTCCAGGCACCTTTTTAGACATTGGATGTGCAGACGGAACTTGGGCAAAATATTGGCAGGACAGAGGCTGGAAAACATTTGGCGTCGATATTAACCCTAAAAATGTAGATATTACCAAGAAAAGAGGGATTCAAGCGACAACCGTAGATTTGAACTCTGAAGAACCTTTGCAATTTGAGAACGATTCATTTGATTTGATATTTGCAGGTGAAATCATTGAACATTTGATTGATACTGATGGTTTTTTAATGGAATTAAACAGATGCTTAAAGCCGAAAGCCAATTTGTTGATAACTACCCCCAATTTAGTGAGTTTTGAGAATAGAATCAGGATACTATTTGGTAGGTACCCAACCTGGGTTGATTTCGGTCTGCATGGCAGCGGCCATGTTAGGGCATACACTCCCCGGGTGCTCAAATATCAACTAAAACAGCAAGGTTTTTCTATTCAAAAACAAACAGGAAACTGGGTTCCATTCATCCCCCAGCAATTTGTTGACGATGTCAAGCTTCCTTTGCTCTCCTTATCAGGAAAGGTGTTTCCGAATCTCGCAATGGATATCATCGTCTTAGCGCGGAAAGAGACTAAGTCTTTATAAAGATTTCAAGCATCATTACCAAAAGAATAAGAATGAGATATTATGGATAGTATTCCTTGCGTAAGAAAGCTAATGTGAGATTATCCCTATGAGCAGTTCAAATGTCAAAACGCGAGGAGATTGGGGCGCGGAGCAAAGGGCAAGGAGCGAGGTAAAGCCATGACCAAAGACAAGCTATTTCGATTTCAAGATCTTCAGATATAGAAGTCCCCCCAATAGCTAATAACAAATAACTGATAACCGTTAACACATAACCATTAACCAATAACCATTAAAAAATAACAGCTAACCAACCAATGTCAAACGACACCATAATCAAAGTCGAGAACTTTAGCAAACAATACCGCATAGGCCCCCGCGAAGGCTACCAAACCTTCCGCGAAACCCTCGTAGATGCCGCCAAAGCGAAACCATGCGCAAAGAGCTAAGAGCAAAGAGTTCAGATCTATACTCCACGCCACATTCCCTTTGCGCCATGCTCCTACTCTATGCAGTCGTCGTGAAAGGAATCAATGCTCGGTGAAAAGGCAAATATTGGAGAACTGGCGGATAATAATTTGCAGCACCCCGAATCTCTTTCCAAAAAGGTTGTAAGTGGCGGGATATGGGTCTTTGCCTTACGGTTTACCAGTCGTGGCCTCGGTTTTGTCAGAACCATTATCCTTGCCCGCCTGCTTGCCCCATCAGATTTCGGTCTTCTCGGAATTGCCATGCTGGCTATAGCTACTCTGGAAACCTTTTCCCAGACAGGATTTCAGGCAGCTTTAATACAAAAAAAAGAAAATGTTGACTCGTATCTTGATACCGCCTGGACGGTTTCAGCTATAAGGGGGATTGTTCTTTTTCTAATTCTTTTTTTATTTGCGCCGGTAGTTGCCAAATTCTTTAATTCACCCCAGGCCACACTGGTGATAAAAGTCATTGCCGTATCCATGCTCCTTTCAGGTTTTAGAAACATAGGGATAATTTTTTTTCAGAAGGACTTAGAGTTTAATAAACAATTTACTTATGAGTTTTCTGCGGCACTGACCGATGTGGCCATATCAATTTCACTGGCTTTTATTTTGCGAAATGTCTGGGCTTTGGTATGGGGGGGACTTGCAGGACACTTCATCCGGTTTATTATGTCTTATATTCTTCGCCCATATCGACCTCACGTCAGCTTTAAAAAAAGTGAGTTTAAGGAACTGTTTGGTTTTGGGAAGTGGGTTTTAGGTTCAAGCATACTGGGCTTTTTAATTATTCAGGGCGATGATATTTTTGTAGGCAAAATGCTGGGAGTTACAGCTCTTGGCCTTTATCAGATGGCCTACCTAATATCAAATCTGCCTGCCACAGAAATAACGCATGTGATTTCACAAGTGACTTTTCCTGCTTATTCAAAATTACAGTATAATTTACAAAGATTGAGAGAAGCATATCTTGATACTTTGCAACTCACTGCATTTGTTTCGATGCCGATAGCAGGAGGAATTTTTGTTTTGGCTCCTGATTTTACAGGAATATTTTTAGGGGAGAAATGGATGTTAATGGTACCGGCAATCCAGGTGTTAGTATTGGCCGGCTTAGTAAGGTCTATCGCAGCAACAACGGGACCGATATTCTATGGCGTTGGCAGACCAAGAATAGACACTATATGGCAGGTTATACGGATGATTGTGTTGATTGCTTTAATATACCCCTTTACCATGCGCTGGGGCATATTGGGTGCTTCCATTGCTGTGCTATTCAGCATTCTAGTTTCTACCTTCGGTTTCAGTTTTATGGCTATAAAAATTACAAAATGTGAACTTAAGAATGTTGGGAAAATGGTAGTTCTGCCCCTGTTGTATTCAATTATTATGGTAATAGTTGTAATTAATTTGAAGGGTAGTATGCAACTAATTGGGCTTTTTGAATTCTTTTTCCTTGTTGGAATTGGAGTAATAAGTTATTTTTTCGTAACGTTTCTGTTTGACGGTCTGCTGAATTATGGAATAAAAAAACTTATAAGAGAAAAAGTTGACTTCTTATGAAAGCTCACCAGAAACTGGATCCATATTTTGATATTAGTTATGAATACCAAAGTAGTATGCAACTAATTGGGGTTTTAGAACCCTTTTTTGTTATTGGAGTTGGAGTAATAATTTATTTTACAGTAACGTTTCTGTTTGGCGGAGCATGCGAGCACCTAAAATAAATTTGGATTCTTTCGGACATTGGTCTGGTATCGGATTGGGGCAATAGGACTGAGTGGCTTTAATTGATGTGAGACCTTCGAAGAAGACAAAAAGGTGGATGTATGGATAAGAAAGTTAAGCAATTTTATGCCTCCTCAAAAAATTATCTTGAAAGGTTGAAAAAGCACGATGAAAATGGCTACGCGCGGTACATCGAACTGTGTAGAGCAAATATAAATTTTGGAGCATCGATTCTTGAATGTGGATGTGGAGTGGGACTGTCATCATATCTTCTCGCCAAGGAAGGATTTAAGGTAACAGCAGTGGACGTATCTCCATTATTTATCTCTGAAGCGAAGAAAAAATATGGGGAACAACCAGATCTAAAGTTCATTGTAGGAAATGTCGAACACATGTCCTTTCCTGGACAAACGTTTGATGCAGTCTGCTCAATCATTCTTTTAGAACATTTGACTGATGTCAAACGTACATTAAAAGAGATGTGTAGAGTTTTGAAAAATGAAGGATTGTTGATTATAGATGCGCCCAATTTTTTGGACCCCGTTCAACATCTAACAGCATATATTCAAGGGAAAGAAGAAGAAAAGCATAAACCCTGGGAAGCAAAAACTAGAATAGGCGACTTCTTCCAATTTATAAGAATTACTTGTGTCGTAGTTGGAAAAGCTTTGGGAATTAATAAAAAAATATACTATTTGAAGCCGATTTTGTCCAATGAGGAGAGCTTTTGTGGTCAAGATTTCGATGCAACATGGTTGTCAAATCGGTTTGATGTAAGCAATATTCTCAGCGAACTCGGCTTCTCTGTACAGTGTTTATTCCCTTACGATACCGGAGGTAAAACAATACAAATAATGAGGGTACTTGGATTGCCTGAAATAATGCAATCTTCCTATAAAAGAATGAGGGCATCCGGATTTGTGATTGTGGGGAAGAAAAAATGAAGTCGCAGGTAAGACCAGATCATTATATCAAAGGATCTTATGACACAAAAGAACGTTTTGTTAGTTATTGGCATCAGATTAGTGAAATCATTCAACTAAGATCCAATAAAGTACTAGAAGTTGGTATCGGAAACGGATTTGTTTCGCGATACTTAAAGAAAAAGGGGATAAATGTTGTTACCTTAGATATTGATCATGAGCTAAAACCCAATATAGCTGGTTCTGTCTTATCAATACCATTTGGCAGCAAATCGGTTAATGTTGTTACATGTTGTGAGGTTTTAGAACATTTACCCTATATCGATTTTACAAGAGCGCTAAAAGAAATACATCGTGTTTCGCGAGAACATGTCATTTTATCTCTTCCGGATCATACTGCTATTTATAGGTTCAATATTGAGTTGCCGAGAATAAAAAAGCCAATCAAGAAGCTTATTCCACACCCTTTTCCAAGACCAACTCATCATGAATATGATGGTGTGCACCATTGGATAATAGGAAAAACTAATTACCCGCTTAAGAAGATAGTGCTTGATATAAAGCGGACAGGCTTTAAGATTTTAAAAACATATAGGGTTTTTGAATTTTATGGCCACAGATTTTTTTTACTTGAGAAACTGTAATCTGTTTTCTCCAGTTGTTTGGGGCTGGATTGTAGAACCTGAAGATCCGATACAGCTTGCAAAAACAATTCAATATGTTTATGAACATCCTATTGAAGATAGAGAAAAGGGCGAAAAAGCGCGCGCAAAATGTAAGAGAGAATATAGCTGGGATGTGATGGAAAAGAAATTGATTGCAATTTTCGAGAAATGCAAAACCGACTAAACCATTTTTTTCAGCAAAGCAGGGCCACGTGAGCCGGGAGAATAAAAGTTATGGATATTTTTGAAATAAAGAAAATATTAGAAAAAAATGATAGTTACATTAAAGCAACTTTTTATGTAAGAGAATTAGGAATATTTGGTTCTTTCGTTAAAGAAAGACAAAAGACCAGAAGCGATATAGATATTCTGGTTGCCTTTGAACAAGGACATAAGGATTTCTTTAATTATACGAGATTGAAATATTATATGGAGGAACTTCTTGGACGAAAAGTTGATCTGGTGATCAAAGAGGCTGTAAAACCGAGGTTAAGAGAGAGAATATTTAATGAGGTGGAGTATGTCTGAAAAAGAAAGAGATTATCTTCTTTTCCTGGAAGATATTTTGAATGCTATTGAAAAGATAGAAATCTATATAACAGAACTCTCATTTGAAAAGTTTTGCGCCAATAGCATGGTTGTGGATGCTGTTATAAGGAATTTTGAAGTAATTGGTGAAGCCGCTAAAAACGTTCCTGAAAAGATCAAGAAAAAATATCCGGATGTTGAATGGAAAGAAGCCACGGGTTTTCGAAATGTTTTAATTCACGATTATTTCGGTATAGACTTGGAAGCCATCTGGGATACCATTAGGAACAATATTCCGCCTTTCAAGCAACATCTCCTGGAAACCTTAAAATCCGAAGAAACGGGAAAGTCCAATAGTAACACCTGAAACCAAATTTAGCGTTGGTTCCAATATCGTCCACTTGGGGGTCCCTGTGATTTACACCTTTCTGTTTTGTCTCACAGAACCCAGAAATCGCAGAGTTCTTTGCTTTTCTCTGTGCGCTCCGTGGACTCTGTGAGAGATTTAATGGACGAAGTTAGAACCAAGGCCCCAAATTTTTATATAGGTAACTTTTTCCTAACCATCAACGTCAGGGAGCAGCTTCGTATACCCATGTACCGGCAAAAATCTTTGATGTTAGGGCAATGGCAAAGCCAATAATAGCTACAAACATATCTGACATTTCTGAAATCTTGGATGGGTGTGGCTGGATTGTAGAATACTAAAATTCAAGCCAGTTCGCAGAAACAATTATGAATTGGGGAAGATAACTATAGATGAACTATACGAAAAAGCCTAAAGTAATAAGCATCATGCCCGGTGGTCCTACATACCATTTTTCTCCCAACGAAAAGCCTGAAATATGCTGGGAAAAACACGATGGTAACTTTGTGGGCTTCTGGCCGAGAGAGTGGCTTGATCTTTTGGGAGAGGCGATCTTAAAGGAAACGAACCGCTATGAATGGGAGGTCTGGCAGCCTGATTACCACGCCGACAAAATTTACTCCAAGACTCTTGAAACGGGTGTCACTCACCGTTTATTTCCTGCTGAGGAAAAAGTCTATAGACCGGGAATCATATCTCAAAAGGGAATCTTTTCAAAAGAAATGATGTCGCGCTTAAAGGAAATTGAGAATAACATAATTTTAATGCTTTATGGGACCTATGGTTTTAGGGTACAATTCTACGTTGAAATACTGAGGGTATTTGGGCCTGCAAAGAAATTTCCAATTTTTTTTCGTGGCGGAGGAATGTTTAGGTCTCCCATTGGCGAGATGCTGGAAGTTCACCGTCCTTTAACCTACTTAGACCTTATCGTTGATCACGTTCGGTTAAAGAGATTCATACGTCACACAGGTATTGATGTGATTTCAGAACAATCTGAGTCAGCGTTAAAGGAGGTTAGAAAAGTTTACGACGGCCGCATAGAAAAGCTCACAATGGGGTGTGATTTCGACTTTTGGATACCTGCCCCCTCGACGGAAATAAAGAAATCGGTCCGAGATAAGCTAAATATTCCACAAGGAAAAATGGTGTTTTTTGCTTCCGGCAATTTCATTCCTCGAAAGCAGTTGGACAGGCTGTTAGAGGTATTTAAGGCGATGAAAGATCGCGATGACTTTTTTCTTATTATAGCAGGACATGGAGATGAAACTTATACCAATATGTATCTCTCGCTTGCTGAACCTTTAGTAAGAAAGGGAAGGGCTATTTTGCATCCCTACATAACTGGGGAAAGGCTTCGAGAGATTTATTGGGCGTCAGATTTATATGTTTCGGTAGCCACTGATGAGGGTGGGCCGGTATCTGTCATGAAGGCCATGGCTTGCGGACTTCCTATTCTCTCTACTCCGGTTGGTGAGACAGCAGATAGGATGAAGAAACATGGGGTTGGGAAGTTTGTGCCGGTCAAGAATTATAGGAAATGGAGAGAGACTATCATTGAGGTCCTTGTAGGCAACCTTCCCAACCCACTTGCGCTCAAGATTGCTCGAGACGCCTATGATTGGAGCAATGTGGCAAAGAAATTTATTAGGGTTTATGATGATCTGATTTCTGCGTACTACAAAACGGACTGTTAAGAATAAAATGCGTTTTAAGATCAACATCCATAAGGATAATGAAAGCTTTATCAGGATAATAAAGGTTGCTGTTATTTTGCTTGGCGTTGCGTTTTATGCTTATTACGGTATATATAAAATGCTTTTTGTTCATCTTGAGTTAGTTGGAAATGATTTTTTAAAAGGGTACTTTGCTGCCAGCAATTTCGTTCAAGGTGACCCCATTTACGCTATGCCAAAAGGGGTGAACCCTTATTTCTACTTTCCGCTTACAGTCTTGGTATCCTTGCCTTTCGTTAACCTTCAGCCCAACATCGCCGTCCTGGCATGGTTTGCCCTGACCCATTTAATCATTCTATCCTCTGGTTTCCTGTTATATCTAAGTGGTTCTTCTGCCAATAAACTGAACTCAGCCGTGGCAATTGTAATGGCCCTATTTTTTTCCATGCCGCTTTATCAAAATGTGATATCAGGAAATATAAATATTCTCATTTTCGGAGGTATTTGCCTGATCTGCTGTTTTGCTCTTTCGGGTAGGAAAAACTGGATCCCCCTGATTTTGGCCTTTTGTACAACAATTAAGATTTACCCTGCACTTCTAATGGCAACCTTTGTGAAACGTCGAGATTACAGGGCATGCATAAGTTTTTGCTTTTTTACCTTTTTGCTGGCAGTTCTATCTATAGGTATCTTTGGTCTATCGACCCATTTGGTTTTCTCACATGGCTTACCATCTGCCACAAAATTCATCGGTGTATTTCATAGCATGTCTTTCACATTCATTTTGAAGCTTTTCTTGGGGGACAGCAATAAGAACATTGTCTTTATTGCAAATTTGTTTTTTCTCGTGCTTTTGCTCCTATCTTGGTGGCAAATCGCCAGAAAATACCCTGCCCCAAGAGCCGGCGATCCAATTCTTATAGTAGATCTGTTTATCATTATCTTGATCATGATAATCATATTTCCTTCTTCCTGGTTGATGTACCATGCCCTCCTTATACCTTCATTTTACTTCATATTATTTGTGCGACTTGAGAACGCTGGTAGCCTAAAATACTTCAGCATCTTCATCGCATTGATGTTTCTAATCAATTTTTGGGAAATCATTGCCTACCACCTTCCCCTTTCGTCTAATGGCTTGACCATCCATGACATTGGTAAGCATAGAGAGAATTTCCCAACCCTATATCCTTTCCTGTTTTCAATACCATTCGTTTTGAATATGCTGTATTTACTATGGCTACTTAATAATTACACTTACTTAAAAAATGCAAGCGATCATCGGGCACTAAATCCGATCTGAAAAAAATCATCTATGTAGATGCTCGATAGCAAGGTCAAGCAATGACTAATAACAGAATACGGGCAAGTATGCCAGAATGCCTTAAACTTATTATAATTATGCTATGTATTCTATTTTATCTCTATTATGGAATTTACAAAATATTGTTTGTTAATTTCTCTTCGGCCGGTATTGATTTTTCTAGTGGGTATTACGCAGCTCAAGACTTTTTCAAAGGCCATAACGTTTATGGACGTAACTATAACTATTGGTATCTTCCAATGGATTTGTTGTTATTTTTCCTTTTCGCTACGACAACTCTTCATAAAGCCATAGTAATTTGGTTTATTATTAGCCAGTTACTTGCCTTACTTTCTTTTTGCCTTCTTTACAAATCAGGTTCCAAGACCAATCGTTTGAATTCAGCCGTAGCAGTTACCACGTCTTTATGCCTTTCCATGCCACTTTACCAAAATATCTTTTCTGGAAATATCAACATGTTAATTTTCGCAGGGATTTCCTTGGCATATGCACTCATTTTTGCTGGCCGAACAAAATGGGTCCCGATAATTATAAGCTTCCTCACATTCTTAAAAATTTATCCTGCATTTTTTATGAGCACTTTTATTAGAACTCGAAGTTACAGCTTATTTAAGATGTTTGTCCTTTTCTCGGGTCTTTTATTACTCCTGTCAATCTCTATTTTTGGCCTCGAAATGCACTATTCTTTTCTAAGCCATCTGCAAGCGCTATCAAACTTCGTTGGGAAATACCATTGTTTATCTTTCAGTTTCGTGATGATCCTATTTTTACCTCAGGTCCATGCTAATATAATTTTTGTTATCAATCTCTTATTTTGTGCAGTTCTGTTAATTCTATGGTGGAGAAATGCACAAAGACGCCCTGAGCCTGAGTTTACCACCTCAGCAACAATTGTAGATTTGTTCGTCCTGACAGTCATCCTGGTCATGGTTCTCCCCTCCTCTTGGCTATTTTATCATTCTTTATTTATACCCATATTTTACTTCATAATACTTATATGGTTGGAAAGGAAAGAGCAATTGGCGTTTATCAAAGGCTTTTGGTGTCTGTTCTTTTTAATCAATTTTTGGGAAATTATAATGTACCAAATTCCGCTCACACCTGATGGAGTTGCTTTCTATCAGATCAACACAAACAGGGAAAGTTATCCTCTCCTATATCCCATAATAGCTTCTGTACCTTTCCTTCTTAATGTCTTGTTTTTTGCCTGGTTACTGATTAACTATAGAGGGCTTCGAAATGGTGTTACAGCTCTTACACAAAAAAGGGCTAATGTAACTTCTCAATAGTTTTCAAGTATGTCTGTTTAGCGTGGGGATTGCATGAAAAATAACTACCCGACTTTACACAAGATAATAAGCGCACACGGCTGGAAGAGGGAATACGAAAGGTATCTTCCTTTGAGCCGGTTTGTATTCCGCCCAGTGGGTTTCCTGGCGACCTGGGTTGCAATTAGAGTTGGATTAACAACCGAAGCTGTTGCATGGCTATCCGGGATTGTAGGTATCGTCGGTTGCGTTTGTTTGGCAACTGGACATGAAAGCTTTCTCCCAGTCGGCATAGGGTTGTTACTATTCTTTAACCTCCTTGACTGCGTGGACGGGAGCATTGCCAGGACCATGAAAACGGCAAACCCCTATGGCAGATTTCTAGACTCAATTTGCGGGGGAATCGTAGACTTCGCTTTCTGGGTAATTATAGGAATCATGGCATTTCGGCATCCACAATACTTATGCTGGCCAAACCCGTTGGGCCATGGATCGATCTTCTGGTTGGCGATTGGTGGTTTGACGTGCTATTTTAGCATATGGCTTGGTTATACCGAACGAACTTTCGACGAGTTAATGAGACCCTATTGGGATAAACTTCAAGTAGCCAATAGGGATGGTGAGGTAACTGCCCCCGACCCGGTAAAAGCGCAGCCAGCTGCAAATTGCTCACAAACGGTGGTCTGGAGAATAATAATTAGAATAATAAATACCAATTTACGGGTTCGGGAAACTCACTACTTCCTGCTTGTATTGGCATTTTATACAAGAACTGTTGATCTGTTCCTATCCTGTTTTCTCAGTTATTATTTTCTTCAGGATATCGTCCTAATTATCATTTATTCAAGGCGAGGCAAAGTGATCAAAAAATCCCTTTATTAATTTGGAAAAGGATAGTTATTTGGAAGAGATAGAAACTATCGCGTCGTTTTTTCAAAACTATCGGCTACCGTTTCCACATTCGGGGGGGAGTTGGGCCTTAGCTCCTGAGTCATCTCAATTTCTTGGGAGTCTGATAAGATATTCTGGTTGTGAAAATATTTTGGAATTTGGGTCGGGTTACTCTTCCTTAATCATTGCTTATGAATTGGAAAAGGCAAACCGGGGTTTGATCGATTCGATCGACAGCTCAAGGTATTGGAGTAATCGGGCAGCAGACTTAGCATCGCGCAATAATCTTATTCACAGAACCCGATTTTTCATTTCCAATTTGGGATTAAGGGTTTGCAAAAATCACCCATCCATTTTTTACGATATGGAAGAACTTGCCAATCGTCTCGCCCCAAAGTATGATTTTGTCGTGATTGATGCTCCACATCATGACTTGGGCAGGGACGGTGCTTTATATTTAAGTATTGAAAAAATCAAAGTAGGCGGGTACTTTTTTGTTGATGATTGTAAGGCCGGTCACATGCAGAAAACTATAAAGAGATGGAAGACTTCCTTTCCACAGTCAATCTCGATCAAGATGTTTAGTAAGATAGGAAACGGTGTAGCGATCATCAAGAAAGAGAAGGTGGTGGATAATGAGCCTAATGCCTCATCTAAACAATATATTATGGAATGGGTAAGATCGTTTAGGAATTTGTTTAGACTAAAGATCCAAAGAATTGGTTGTTAAGATTTGAGGAAACATAGGAAACAGGCCTTTTTCGTTTCCATGATGTTGGCGCTAACGATGCCTTCTTTGATTTTATGAAGGAAAAAGGAATTTCATGGAAGAATTATTGCGTATTTCATGTATTGGGTGGATTCCAGAAGCCTGATACGAGAAGGAGCTTGTGAATCCTTCCCATATATCAGAGCAGGAAGTAAATGGAACGTATCCGAATAACAATGCTCATTTCAGGATTAGGCCTAACTGGCACCCCTCGTGTGATGATGGATATTATAGAACATATCAACCATAATCAATATGATATTAGTGTTGCCTATAAGCCGGAATATCCAGGTTCTGATTTAGACATTCTAAGAGATTTGAAAGATATGGGGATTACTTTGATTCCCTTGAGAGGTAAGAGACTCTTCAGCTTCTCTGGCATAACAGATCTATTCGGCCATCTTTCCAGCGACCGTGTACAGATAATACATTGCTGGGATGCTCTTGGAATCGTCGCGCGGATCTTGAAATTTGCTACAGGTTGCCGCGTAATAGAAAGCTATTGCAATCCGGTTATTTCCAAGGGATCATGGAAATATTATTTTGTCAATAAAATAACGTCGTTGGCAATGGATGGCATCATTTTTTGTACACGGGGGGTTGAGGCCAGCTATATTAGCAGTCAGGTCCTGAACTTGAGAAGAAAAAAAACAGCTGTTATTGCTGACTGTATTAATTGTGGCGAAATCAATGAGGTCAGATTCAATAAAGACCAAATCAAAGACAAATGGGGGCTTGGCAAGTCAACAGTCATTCTCACGAATATCGGGTTATTCAACGAACAAAAAGGCCAGGAATACCTGATACGCGCTATGGAAACTATTGTTCCCAAAATCAAAAACGTAAAACTGATTCTTGTGGGATGGGGGCCCCGCGAAGAGAAGCTAAGGAGAGAGGCAAGGAAGTCAGGAGTTGAGGACAGCATCCTATTTGCGGGTAAGTGTCAACGGGATGTCGTATTTGAAATACTGTCCATTACTGATGTCTTCGTTCTTTCCTCATTATGGGAGGGCTTCGGGCTTGTTGTTGGTGAAGCAATGGCAATGGGGAAACCTGTTGTTAGCACAAGAACAGATGGTAGTGAGGTATTGATTACGGAGAATGAGACCGGAATCATCGTGCCTCCCAAAGACCCTCGTAGAATGGCTGATGCCGTAGTAAATCTGATTAATGACCCTCCTCGAATGAAAAAGATGGGAGAGCTTGGTAGGGAAAGGGTTAGTCGGTATTTCACGCCTGAGAAATTCGGCGTGGAGCATGAAGAGTTTTATCGAAAAATCCTTCAATCATCATGAAATATAACAAGCCTTATGTTTCCATTTTTATTCCCACGTTCAACGATCGAACAGATCTGTATGGCTGCATTGAATCAATCTGCTCCCTTGATTATCCTAAAAATAGAATGGAGGTCATGGTTTGGGACAACGGATCCGAAGATGGGAGCGATCGTATGGTTAGGGATCGTTTCAAAGAAATGGAAAGCGATCGTTGGTTGAATCTAAAGCTCATTGAGTGGAACCGCAACGAGGGAAGTTATATCCCTTATAATCTGGCTGTACCTTATTTTTCTTCTGACACCCAATACATCTTTGGCCTTGATGCTGATGTGGAACTCTCTCTCGATGCGCTTTCAATAATGGTCGAGGCTGCAGAGGAGGATGATGTGGCAGTGGTCGGAGGTCGTTCAGTATATTTCGATCACCCTGACAAGACATCGCATGGAGCAGGTTTTGTTGACAGATGGACGGCGCTTTTAAGTGAAAAGGACGCAAGGGGACAAATTAAATGCGATTATGTCATCGGTTGCTGTTGGCTATTGAAAAGAAGAGTTTTCGACAGACTTGGTGGTTTTGCCCCTGATTACTACATCAATCATTGGGAAGTTGACTATTGTGTGCGTGCCAAACAGAATGGGTATAAAATTATTTATGAACCAGGGGCGATTGCAAAACACAAGATTCAAATGCACGGAACCGTGACCCCTGAACGAATTTATTATCTGTACCGTAATAAACTGCTTTTGGTTAGGAAAAACCAAATGTTTTTTAGACTCCCATGGGCCTTGTTTAGTTGTGTCGGAACATCTGTGGCAAAGCTGCCGTTTCTCTCGATCACTCGGATGACATGGATGCAGACCAGAGCCGCATTAAAAGGAATTTTTGATGGGATAAGAGGGATAACAGGCCAAACCTTCCGCCGGGACTAAAGAACCAATGAAAAAAATATTAGAAAAAGTGAAACATGATCCCGAAGCCTGTGTTTGGCGCATTATCCCGGAGGCAAATAGCTCTTGGTGATAAATCTTTACAATCAGAGGGGAAATGATTGTTAATCGCCTTAAAATCCTTTTTGTTATTGACGGTCTTGAATTTGGTGGCGGTGAAAGGGGTTTTGTGCAGTTAGCCGCAGGGCTGAGAGACCGGTTTGATATTTTAGTCGCCTCCAGTCCTGGCGGCCAATTCGAGGATAAGATCAGAAAACTCGGGATCAAATTCTATCCGATACAGCTGATCAAGCGCGCTTCTTTTAAAGCTATTCTCCAAATCAGAGACCTCATTCTTTCCCAAAATATTGACCTTCTCCATTCCCAAGGCGCGCGGGCTGATTTCTTTTCAAGGATTGCAGGGAGATTGGCAGGTTTACCCTGTATTCTCTGCACGGTACAAATGCCGATTGAAGGATTCGACATTGGGCCTTTACGGAAAGTAATCTATCTCTTTATGGATCGGGTTTCGGAACGGTATGTGGAGCAGTTTATTGTGGTATCGAACTCCCTGAAGCGACTGATGGTCAAAGAGCGAGGGATACCGGATCAAAAGGTCTCCAGGATTTACAACGGCATAGAGCTTGATGAATATATGCCAAATGGTAAAGAAATCAGAAGTCAAAAGTCAGAAGTCAGAAGGAAGTTTGAGGTAGCAAAAGATGCCCCGGTTATTGGTGCGATTGGGAGGATGGTCTGGCAAAAGGGTTTTGAATACCTGATTGAGGCCGTTCCGAGTATCATCCAAGGCTTCCGTAAAGCGAAAGTGTTGATTGTAGGTGAGGGACCGCAAAAGAAGGAGTTAGAGGCGTTAGGCGAAAGGCTAAAGGTTAAAGAGAAGTTGATTTTTACTGGCTTTCGAAGTGATATAAGAGACATTTTGTCGGCTGTTGATCTCTTAGTTATCCCTTCTCTTTTGGAAGGGTTTCCCATGGTTACCCTTGAGGCGATGGCGATGGCCAAGCCTATTGTCGCAACAAACATAGATGGGATAACTGAACAGATAACAAATGGGGAAAATGGGATCCTTGTTCCCCCAAGAGATCCGGCAGCTTTAGCCACTGCTGTCATAAAACTTCTTGGTGATAAAAAAAGTGCACAACAGATGGGAATAGCGGCAAGAGGAAAGGTGGAGCAGGAATTCTCAGTTGAGAGAATGGTTTCCGAAACTGAAAAGGTCTATATGGCTCTCCTTCAGACTCGTTAAGTGGTTGAGTAGCCGACTGGTTAAGTTGTTAATATCATGCGAATTTACACCCCACACCCAAAAATTGGACACCCGATAGAGTTAAAATTCTAATCCCGCGAAACGCGGGATTGATTTCACGTACTTATTTTCCAACTCAACGACTCAACCACTTAAACTATTTGACGATATCTGTCATGGTTAAACAAATCTGGCTATTTGTAATAGGGATTGATTTTAAATGAGATGTATATGTTGCTTGTCAGATAGAATAATCAATCGGCCTCTTGGGTTTGTCGAAAAACGGTGTTGTCTTGATTGCGGCCTTATATTTGACATAAAAGGAGAGGGAGAAGATGTCAGAAAAAGTGATATCCGCTACTTCGAGAATGTTGATCCTCATTTGGAAGTAGCAAGATCAAAGAAGCGGTTCTACAGCCGGGCGCTGAATGACCTCTCCTTAAAAATGAGGGGGGAGAAATCAGTTTTGGATGTGGGATGTGGGTTTGGGTATTTTCTTGAGTTGGCGTCACAAAAAGGATGGCAGGTCTCGGGAATCGAAATTGTAAATCGCGCAGTGCGAGATGCAAAGGCAAAAGTTGGAAATCGAAACATATTTCATGGTACTTTAAAAGAAGCAAGATATCCTGATGATTCATTTGACGCGATAACTTTATGGGATCTCTTATTTCACGTTCAGGATCCATATGAAGAACTCAGAGAATGTCATCGAGTGTTAAAGAGGAAAGGAGTGATAGGAATCAGGGTAAGAAATGTACTTTTTGAAAAGATGATCTACAGGGCCTATTCAATTATCAAGAAAATGGTCCCAAATCTTGGATTAAAAGAGCCGTATGTGTTTCACAGATATTGTTACAGCGCTAATTCAATGTTTCAGCTGTTAAAGAGAGTCGGGTTTACAAAGATAGAGATTACCAATTCGCCCTTAACGAAGGGAAACCCTTATAGATATACCGAGATGAAAATGTTAGTCGAGGCTACAAAGGGCTTTTTTGATCTCACTTCCAGGATCGCCTTCCTCATAAGCGGTGGCAAGTGGATAATCGGTCCTTCTCTATTGGTTTGGGCTCAAAAACCATAGCTGAGGGCTCACTCAAAAATAAGTTCGAAGAATTGTTTATAGCCAAAAAACAACCACGTTTTGTAGTAATATAAAATAGTTAGACTATGTCCGATCTCTTAAATTAAGATATTGAATTCAGACTTGTAATTTTGATATGCTTTCTGATAAGGAACTGCGGTTGAAAAACTCGGACAGACCCATTAATTAATACGACCCTATTAAAGGCACACAAAGAATTTAGGTATGAAAAAACTCGGATTGTTTATCAAGTTAGGCAGGCCTCGTCAGTATGTGAAAAACGGTTTCATCTTTCTGCCGGTCTTTTTTGGCTATAATTTTTCTGATACGTCGTCTATAACCAACACTCTCTGGGCTTTTGTAGTTTTTTCTTTAGCTGCTAGCGCTGTTTATGTATTTAATGATATAGAAGACATCCAAGAAGACCTCGGTCATCCTAAAAAAAGATTCCGCCCCCTAC
>Ga0207996_1001311_pt1 | contig 17621 bp, 11 predicted proteins | sample AntAceMetag02UKG_FD_184773 | JGI IMG/M metagenome (GOLD analysis project Ga0207996, IMG submission 184773) | Saline lake microbial communities from Ace Lake, Antarctica - Antarctic Ace Lake Metagenome 02UKG (SPAdes) (version 2) | ecosystem: Environmental > Aquatic > Non-marine Saline and... | reverse complement strand
TGGTGTGCGCCCGCTTGAAGGAATATTGCCTGAAGATGAAATAAAAAAACTTATTGAAATTGTTAAAGAAAACGGCGGAAGGGTTTCTTGCAAGAGGAACCCGGATGGTTCAGAGAGTCCCTATGAGATGAATATTACATATGTTGATGCCCTTTTTAATAAAAAAGGAATTGGCAGGTATCATTCCGACAGGTTTCTCGCATCCCAGGCAATACAGTTTGTTTTACCCGGAGTTCCCGCAGTTTATATACACAGCATATTAGGTTCGCACAACTGGGAAGAGGGGGTGAGGCAGACTGGCAGAGCCAGAACTATAAACAGGGAAAAATTACTGCTTGATAATATAACTAAACAATTAGGAGATCCCGGCAGTTTCAGGTCGAAAATTTTTTTTCCATACATAAAATTGATTAAAATCAGAAAAAAACAGCCGGCATTTCATCCAAACTCTTTTTTTGAAATACTAAAACTCGATAAAAGAATATTTGCTGTTTCAAGATATTGTAATGACCAGATAATATATGCATTAACAAATATTTCATCAAAAAATGTTTCTGTATCATTATCTGAACATACAAAAGAGTTAATATTGAAAGACATCATTAGCGGAAAAACATTCGCGGCAAACTCACTTGATTTAAATCCTTACCAGTTTGTATGGCTTGCGGCAAAAAAGTAAAAAATCCCGGCCCAAAGGAATAGAATCTGGCTTAAGAGGGGATTTGTTTTGCAGGGAAATTTTAACCTTAAGGACTACATAAGGAATTATTAATTTTAAATTCAATGCCATTAACTTAAAAAAATTTTAAGGAGCGTACTGCAATCTTTTTACCACGAAGTAAGCTAAGATAAAGAAAAAAACCTCAGTGCTTCGTGGTTATCAATGACATTGATTGAAAATTAACAACTCAAAATTATATTCAAGCCGGGAGCTGAAATATGGCAAGAGGGGGTGTTTTGCAAAAACCTCTACTGGTTGATTTTATTTCTTAGCTTGCCGGAACATTTAAATGTAACGACTTTTCTTTCTCTAAGCATCAGATCGTCGCCTGTAGCAGGGTTTCTCCCTCTTCTTTTTGTCTTTTCTTTTACGCAAAATTTACCAAATCCTGAAACCAGTACATCATCTCTTTTTTCCAGATTACTTTTAATAATTTCCAGAAGAGATTCGATGATATCGATAGATTCTTTCTTGGTAAAACCAAGTTCATGAACTTTTTCAACAATATCGCTCTTGGTTAAGCCATTGTGCCTCCTAAAAAAAAATACTACGCCTATATAAAGACCTTTGCAAAACGCTTCCTTTCGTCCAATTTAGTGGTGATGGTTAGCGTTATAGCGGGAAGCATTTTTCAAAGGTATTTATATTTAATATATTTTAGTTATTCAGATTTTTTCAATAAAATCAACTTTAATTTTACTATTTTTGAATTTATTGCATGTAAACATACTTGCAATAAAAAACTGTAAGTTGCTAAATATACAGATGTTGAGTATATGTCAAGACACTTTGAAACTTAATATGCTAAAAATATTTCATTATGGAGCCGACGGGCGGATTCGAACCGCCTGCCTGCTGATTACGAATCAGCTGCTCTACCAACTGAGCTACGTCGGCTTAACAAAATAAAAATACTTTATTTATGAATCTAAATCAAGAAAAAAAACCGCTTAAATCGTTAATTGATTTAATTCCTTACAGGACTTCTGGAATTGATTGTACTGGCCTTTCCGGTTCTGAAAGAGCGTTTCTTATTTCCATGATATACAGGGAACATAATATCCCGATTGTTGTTATAGCCGGTTCTTCAAAAGATGCTGAAATGCTTTTGGGAGATTTAAGGTTTTTTTCAAAAGACCTTAAATCAGCCTCAATATATTTCCCTCCTTATAATATTATGCCCTTTAATAAGCATTTGTCATATCACAGCGAAACAGCGGCAAAGAGGATAGGCGCTCTTTACCGTTTGACAGAAAGCACAACACCCCCAGTCCTAGTGACAACTGTAAGCGCTTTGCTGCAAAAACTCATTCCAAAGCTCATTTTGAACGATTATGCAGAACTTATAATGGTGGGCGAAGATGTTGACCGGGATCTTTTGATAAGAAAACTCATTGCCGGCGGTTATGTTAGAGCCGCAATTGTAGAGGAGCCCGGGGATTTTTGTGTAAGAGGCGGGATCCTTGATATTTATTCTCCCCTATATCCAGATCCGCTGAGAATTGAACTGTTTGGAGAAACTGTTGATTCCTTAAGATTTTTTTCACCCTCAACCCAGCGCAGAATAAAAAACATACAGGAGGTTGTCATACTCCCGGCCAGAGAAGCTATTCTGAAAATGGACATGGTGGATAAGATAATAGGAAGAATAAGAAAACAGGCATCAGCTCTTGATCTCCCTGTAATTAGAGTGAGAGAAATAATTGAGCGGATCAGAAAAGAGGGAACGTTTCCTGGAATTGAGGGCCTTATTTCCCTGATATATTCAAACCCTGATACTTTATTTGATTATGTTTCTGAAAATACCCTTTTTATTCTTTTAGAGCCCAAGGAACTGGAAGAAGCAGCTAATGAATTTCATGAACAAATAACGAAAAACTATCTCACGGCCCTGAAAGAATCTAGTCTCTGTGTTGAACCCGACTCTTTTTACATGCAATGGCCAAAGGCAAAAGATATATTGTTTGAGAGGAAAGCGCTTACTGTTAAAACTCTTTCAGTATCAGGAGAAAGCAGACGCAGGCCAAAACCTTTTTTAAATGTGGATTTTAATATTAAAAACAACTCTGTCATAAGAGAGGAACTTAAGCCTCATATAAAAAAAGAGAATCTTCTTTTGCCTCTTGTAAACTGGCTTAATGATAAGAGACGGGCAAAATACTCTGTTTTTATTGTTTGCAGTTCAAAGCTGCAGGCAGAACGTATTAAATCTCTTCTGGATCCTTATGCAATTAGCCTCAGTATTATTAATGATTTTAGACTTCCTAAGAGCAGTAAAGGGATTATGGCTGTATGCCTTGGCAGAATTTCATCGGGTTTTGAATGGCAGGATGAATTTCTGGCTGTAATTACGGAAGAGGAAATATTTGGTGTAAAACGCCGCAGGAAAGGAATTCCAAGCCAAAAACCAGAGCTTCGGGCTGGAATGCTTGAATTTACAGATCTGAAAAAGGACGAGCTTGTTGTTCATTACGACCATGGAATCGGCATGTTTGAAGGACTGGTAAAGCTTAAAATAGAAAGAGTGAGCAATGATTTTTTGCTTATTAGCTACAGGGATAATGATAAGCTTTATCTTCCTGTAGATAGAATGAGCATGATGCACAAATATGTAGGATTGGACGGAGTTATTCCTGTTCTTGATAAACTGGGAGGCAAGTCCTGGCTGGCTGCTAAAAAAAAGGTTGAAAAATCGGTGGAGAAAATCGCAGGCAAACTTCTCCAGCTTTATTCTGAGCGGAATGTTAAGAAGGGATATAATTTTAAGCTGGCAGAAGGTGATTCAAATGATTTTGAGGCTGGTTTTCCCTACGAAGAAACACCGGGCCAGCTAAAGGCAATTAATGATGTGCTGCATGACATGGAAAAGCCAACACCTATGGACAGGCTTATATGCGGCGATGTTGGATACGGCAAGACAGAAGTGGCTCTTAGAGCATCCTTTATAGCTGTTAATAATGGAAAGCAGGTGGCGATACTGGTCCCCACAACAGTGCTCGCGGAACAGCATTTTGCGACGTTTTCAAGCCGTTTCGAACGTTATCCTATTAATATCGAATGCTTAAGCAGATTTCGTTCATCCCTTGAGCAGCGTACGATTATAGATAAACTTAAAACCGGAAAAGCAGATATAGTTATAGGAACACACCGACTTATTCAGAAAGATGTAAGCTTTAAAGACCTGGGACTTGTTGTGATTGATGAAGAACAGCGTTTTGGTGTTAAGCATAAAGAAAAATTAAAACAGATAAGACGTTGCGTAGATTTTTTAGCCTTGACTGCAACTCCCATACCAAGAACTCTTTATATGTCCATGACAGGGGTGCGTGATATGAGTATTATTTCAACACCGCCCGAACAACGGCAAAAAATTATTACATATATTTCTGAATTTGACGGGACAGTTATCTCAGAAGCAATAAGAAAAGAGCTGAAAAGGAAAGGACAGATATATTTTGTTCACAATAATATCCATAATATATGGTCAGTAGCGAAATATTTGCAGAAACTCGTGCCGGAAGTCAGGCTTGATGTTGCGCATGGCCGTCTCACGGAAAATGAACTTGAGCTTGTTATGTTGCGTTTCTTAAACAGAGAAATAGACATGCTTGTCTGTACAACGATAATTGAGTCTGGACTGGATATTCCTTCAGTTAATACAATTCTTATTGATCGAGCAGACAAATTGGGACTGGCTCAGATTTACCAGTTGCGAGGCCGTGTAGGCAGAACTGATGAACAGGCCTATGCATACCTCTTTATTCCTGATGAGACAGTTTTAGGCAGGGACGCTCAGAAACGTCTTAAGGTGTTAATGGAACACAGCGATCTTGGCGCTGGTTTTCAAATAGCCATGAGCGATTTGAAAATAAGAGGAGGCGGTACGATGTTAGGCGCATCCCAGTCCGGCCATATAGCTGCAGTTGGTTATGACATGTTTTTGAAGCTAATGGAAAATGCGGTATCCGAACTTAAAGGAGAGTCTGTCCTGGAAAGCCTTGAACCTGAGATCAATATTCCCCTGTCATGTTTTATACCGGAAGGTTATATTTCAGATATAAATCAGCGTCTTTTAACTTATCGACGTCTGGCAAAAATGACAGAACTTTACGAAATTTCAGATTTTAAGAAAGAGTTGATTGACCGCTTTGGAGCCGTGCCGGAAGAAGCAAATAATCTTTTATTAAAGATTATGCTTAAAACGCTGTCAATAAAGGCGGGTGTTAAAAAACTTGACCTTATAGAGAAACAGCTGATTCTCTGTTTTTCTGAGGTTCATCAGAAGCATCCTTTTGGTATAGTTGACATGATTGTTGACAAAGGCAGTACTTTTAGTTTTACGCCAGACCATGTTTTCAAGGCAAAACTGTCAAAACGCATAAAATCAGGAGCGTTGATGGAGACCAAAAACATCTTGAAAGAAATAGCTCAGCATGTTAACGGCTGAGCAGCAATATACTTAAAGGATTAGTAATTGTTCACGGCTTACAGTTGTCGGCTCACGGTTGAAATCAATATCCAGAATGTTTCAATCGTTGAGACCTTTGAAAAATGCTCAATTTTGTTTAAGTTCAAGGAAGGCGAAGATTTCAACCACCCCAGTACCATCTGCCGGAGCTACGGGGCAGGCAGGAATATATAAAAAGTTATTAATTTTAAATGTTGAATTTTAAATTAATAATGGTTTTTTCTTCATTCAAAACACCGTGAACGCTTACCATTTATCAATGACAAGATACTCTAATAGATTGTCTCCAATGCTTGGGGCCTTATTGATTATTTATATCCTGACAGGGTGTGGTGATTATGGCTCTGATTCGCATTCAGTTGCCACTGATAATTATTTAATTAGAGGCGGGCACAGAACTGTTACGTTAGATGATTTTAACAAAGCCTTTGAAATTGTCAGGGCAGCTTATTCACACAAGGCTCTTAAGAAAAAGGATCTATGCAGAGACGCTAAGTACAGGCTTTTAAGTGAGCTGACAGAGCAAACAGTGATACTGGAGAGGGCAGATGAGCTTAATATAGTGATTTCAGATTCAGAGCTTGATGAAGCTATTGCCCGGATAAAGGGAGATTATGAAGATGATTTTTTTGAAAAGATTTTATTAGAGAGGGCCATTTCATATAATTTGTGGAAAAAGGAGCTCAGTAATCGTCTGCTTATAGAAAAGGTTGTTAAAGAAGAGTTAAAGAAAAACATTGCAATAACTTCTGAGGATATATCCAGTTATTATGAAAAGTATTATAGTGGAGATATTGGAAAAGTGGATCTGAAATCTGATAGAGATTTAAATGAAAAAATTGTAAGGCAAGTCCGCATAAAAAAAATAGAAGAGGCCTATAAACCCTGGATAGATAGTCTTAGAAAAAGATATCCAGTTAAAATAAATAAAAAAGAGTGGGACAAAATTAATGGTTAAAAATATTACAAGAACCGTAATGCGCTCAGCATTTCCGGCAATATATTTTATTTTATGTTTTTTTTCGATCAATATGTCTGTTGGCGCGGAAGTGGTTGATCGTATTGTAGCTGTTGTTAATGATGATATAATTAGTCTTTCTGAATTAGATCTTTTTGTAAAACCATATTCTGAAAAAATTAAAATGGATGGGTATTCTCCAGAAAAAAAACGCGAAATGCTGTTTCATGTACGCAAAGATATACTTAATAAGCTTATTGAGCAGAAGCTCACTGATCAGGAGCTAAAGCGCTATAATATTAATGTAACTGAAAAAGAGATTGATGGGGCAATCGAGCGTATTAAAGATATAAATTATTACACTGATGAAGAGCTCAGAGAAGCGTTGGCACGTCAGGGATCAAACATGGAAGAGTATCGGAAGAACCTTGAGGAACAGATACTCAGGACAAAGCTGGTTAATATTGAGGTTAAATCCAAAGTCGTCATTACCACACAGGATGTGAAGTCATATTATGAAGCACACAGCGATGAATATGGTGGAGAGAAAAAATATCGCCTTCAGAACATAATTATAAAAACTCCTCCTTCTGCTGATAAAACTGAAAAGGCTCTAATTGAAAACAGGATGAATGTTGTGCTTACAAAATTAAAAGCAGGGCATTCTTTCGAAGAAGTGGCTAAATTATATTCCGAATCTTCGGGAAGCTGCGAGCTTGGATTGTTCTCAGCAAATGAGCTTTCACAGCAATTACAGCAGGCAATAAAAGGATTAAAAGCCGGCGAGTTTACATCTGTTCTTGATACTGATCATGGATATCAGATATTTTATATTGCGGAAGTCTTAACTTCGCCTGGGAAGTCGCTGGAAGACGTAAGCTCTGAGATAGAAGAAAAACTCTTCAGAGAGATAGTCGATAAAAAGTTTGCTTCATGGCTTGATGATCTGCGTAAAAAATCTTATATAAAAATAATAAAATAAGTCATTGTTTGACGGAATTATAAAAAATCTAATTTATTCGATCAGTTAGCATTTTTGAGGATTAATCAGCCTTAGGCTGATTAAAATTTTAGCCTGATGTCGCGAGACCTTTGGAAAATGTTCAATCTTGCTCAAGTTCAAGAAAGGTGAAAATTTTAACCACAGGAATATATTAAATATTTCGAGGATTGAAATTTGATCCTGACATAGAAATTGGGCAAAAGGGGGCGTTTTGCAAAGGTCTCGCCGCATCACGTGAAAACGGCAGTTATGCAAAGGCCTCAGATTAACAAGGCATGGGTGTATATTTATTATGATAGACAAAAAAAGGCTTTCATTCGGACGTTATCTCAAGGTAATAAGGATTCAAAAGGGAATAAGCCTTGAAAAGGTCTCAGATGAAACCAAAATCAGACTTGACACTCTTCTTCTTATTGAGAAAGAGGATCATGGCAGGTTGCCTGCTGAGGTTTTTGTTAAAGGATTTTTGCGTGCGTATGCAGAATCTGTAGGCGCTGATAAGGATAAGGTTATAATGGTTTATTCGTCAAGCCTTAATGCTTATCGTGTAAATACCGTTGGTGAATTAAATTTTACAAAGATGTCCACAAAATTCTGGCCTCATTTGCTGCTTTCTCTTGGTGGGCTGATATGTATTATTATTTTATCTGTCTTTTTGATGTCTTTTTTTCATAGCGACCTTAAAAACAACGGTAAGGTTAATACAAAGGCCATAGAGGATAAGACAGATAAAACTTTTGATGCTGTTTCTTCTATGCCTTCCAGCGCCGATTATATCCAAGAGCTGGAACCTGGTCTAACGGATGAGAAGCCTGATGAGAAGCCTGAAAAAAAATTACTGCTTAATATAGTAGCAATTGAAACAACATGGCTGAAGGTAATAATCGATGATCAGAAGCCAAAAGAATACAGCTTGGGAGCCGGAGATAACCTTGAACTTGAAGCTTCTGATGATTTTAATTTATTGATAGGCAATGCAGCAGGTGTTCGATTGATTTTAAATGATAAACCTGTAGAGGTATCAGGTAAAAGCGGACAGGTAGTAAATATCAATATTCCATAAATTTGATGGCGTCGCAAAAAGCTAAATTATGCCGTTTCGCGGCACTGTAGAGAAAAATAACTTTCAAGCATATCAAAAATTATGTTTCAATGTTATTAACTCGGGCAATTTTATTATTGATAACCACGAAGAACACGAAGAATTTTTTTCTTTATCTCCGATTGCTTCGTGTTCTTCGTGGTAGAAATATCGCAGTACGCTTCATATAATGTTTTCAAGTTAATTTTGTTGAGTTATGATTTAGTTATTTGAAGGTCGGATTTGTTCGCTCTGTAAACGTTCTGCAATTTTTTTATTTTTTTAAATTTTGGTTATTTTCTGAATTAATTATGCAAACTGATCGTAATAAAATATTAATTGAAAGCATCAGGAGACTGATAAGACGGGACGCAACAAGTCATCTTGTTAAAATTATAAACAAGACACATGCTGCTGACCTGGCTGTAGTTTTTCGTTATTTATCACCCTCCAATCAGATCAAAATTTTTGACTTAATAGAAGACCTTGAAAAAAAGAGTGAGCTCTTCAGCGCGCTGGATGAAGATACCTTCCTTAAACTAATTGAAGGTATGGACTTGAATCATATTGTTGAAATTCTGGATTACATGCCGGCAGATGATGTCGCGGATTTGATTGGGCAACTTCCAGAGGATCAATCCGCTGCGATACTTGAAAAAATGAAAAAGGAGGATTCTGAAGAAGTCGAGGACCTGCTTCGTTACAGCGATGATACTGCAGGCGGTATAATGGTTCCCGATTTTATAGCGCTTAGAGAGGATATAACCGCAAAAGATGCTATCGAGTCTTTACAAAAAGAGCATATGGATGTTGAGATGCCTTTTTATCTTTATGTTGTGGATGATTATGGCAAGCTCGTAGGAGTCAGCTCTTTGAGGCAGCTTGTTGTGGTTCCGCCTGATACCCTTCTTAAAAATTTTATGACAACAGACGTGTTTTCAGTAAAAACTGATGTGGACCAGGAAGAAGTGGCGAAACTCGTTGCCCGTTATGATATCCTGGCAGTGCCTGTTGTAGATGAATACGGCAAACTCGTTGGTATTGTTACGGTTGATGATGTTATTGATATTTTTAGAGAAGAAGCCACAGAAGATATTTTGAAAATGGCTGGGGTAAGCGGTGAGGAATTTATTGAAACCCAGTCTATCGTCAGAAGCACGAGAATACGCCTGCCGTGGTTATTTGCGAGTTGTGTTGGTGGAATAATTGCGTTTATAATTATTAGCCGTTTTGAACAGAGTTTGAGCCAATTTATTTATCTTGCGGCCTTTATTCCCGTTATTATGGGCATGGGCGGCAACATAGGTACTCAATCTTCTACAATTGTGGTCCGTGGTCTTGCAACAGGACGTCTCAATATTAGAGATATCTGGTCTGTTGTTTTTAAGGAACTTGCCATAGGTCTTATTCTCGGCATTATTTACGGAGTTCTTATCGGCGTTGTTGCTCAAATTCGATACAGCACCGGGGCGCTGACCATATCTGTTTGCTCTGCTTTAATCTGTTCCATGTCTATTGCCGCGCTTATAGGCTCTCTGGTCCCCATGCTTTTTGCGCGTGTAAATGTTGATCCTGCAGTAGCAACAGGCCCCTTTGTAACAACGGCTATAGATATTATCAGTGTATTTTTCTATTTTTCAATTGCTACGATGCTTCTCCACATATAACGTATGTTAAGTTTTTCCTCGCCAGCTATTATGCTCAGCCGCAGGGATTTTGGAGACTACGATCTTATAATTACCTTTTTTACATTAAAGAGAGGAAAGATTTCTGTAATCGCCAAAGCCGCAAAAAAGAGTGCGAAACGTTTTTCAGGCATTCTTGAGCTCTTTTCTGTTTTAGATATTGTGTGCAGCTCAGGTCGCAGATCCGGGCTTTTTGTTTTACAGGAGGCTGCATTAAAGTATCCTTTTCAGGGAATAAGGGAAGATATAATAAAAACAGCCTATGCCAGCTACTGGGCTGAATTGACAAATGAATGGATGGAACAGGCTGAAACACAAAAACAGCTTTATCATCTGCTTAAGCATGTTTTATGCGAACTTGATCGTGGCCGGATATCTGAGATGGCTCTCAGCATACAGTTTCAGATAAAATTTATGGCTCTGGCAGGGTTTTGTCCCAATTTAAGCTGTTGCAGTATATGTAAGATTGAACTTGAGAACATCCAAAAAAGCAATGTGATATTTGACCTTAAAAAGGGCGGGCTTGTATGTGAAAAATGTGCGTCTGCTTCATTAAGTAATATGTCTCTTTCAAAAGGAACTATAAAGCAGCTTGACTGGATTAAAAGTAGAGACTTGAGTAAGGCCAGCAGAATTAAATTTTTCGGCAGGGGTTTGGAAGATGGTCTTAAACTTATGGAAATGTTTGTGCCTTATCATTTGGGAAAAGAGCCGAGGAGCCTGAAATTCTTACGGCAGATACGCAGTGAAAACCTTTGAAGGGATGAACATCTAACACCCGTCCGCCTCGCAAGCGAAGCGTTGCGGGCAGGTCGAACATCGAATTTTGAATGATGATGTCGCTTTGCTCCTCAAATTGGAAAAACAGCAACCCTTGAACACCTAGGAGGCTGTCCGAGAATGAGAAATTTTTTGCAAGGTCAAGGAAGACGAAGGTTTTAACCGCAGGAATACATTGAGTATTTTGAGGATTAAATTCTGAGCCTTACGCAGAGATTGCGGGAAATAGCCATTCTCGGACAGCCTCCGAGTCTGGAATCCGGAAAACACTATGCAGAGGATAAGAAGTATTCTTAAAAAACGGTATATTGAGGCCTCAGCCCCGTGCAGGATCGACATGGGAGGAACTCTGGATATCAGCACATTTTATTATCCTCTGAGGCATCTTTCTCCATGCACATTCAATATAGCGTTGAATTTAAGAACCAGAATCCGTCTTTTCCCATACAATGAAGGGATTATAAAAGTTTCTTCAAGAGGATTTAAAAGCGCTGAATATCCCACAGATAAGATTTCTTTTAATCATCCTTTAGGGCTTATGTTTGCGATTGCATCATATTTCAGAGCTGAAGGCGTGCATATTGATATTGATTCATCATCGCCTCCGCGCAGCGCTCTCGGAGGTTCATCTGCAGCAGCAGTTGCGCTTACAGGCGCATTTGCAAGAATAAGTCAGAACCATGCAGAAAGCAAAGTGCCGGGACGAAAAATTGCATTACTTGCACATGCTCTTGAAGAAAGCGTTGCAGGTTTGCCGTGCGGACTTCAGGATCAGCTTGCCGCTGTTTATGGAGGAGTTAATTCATGGTACTGGAAATCAGATATCAAAGGCCATTCCTTTAAAAAAAGAGCTGTTATTAAAAAACAATTTTTTAATAATTTCAGGCAGCATTTATTATTGGCATATTGCGGATTTCCGCACGAGTCAAAAAATATCAACCAGAAATGGATTAAACAGTTTGTTTCCGGAAAATACCACAAACTATGGGCCGAGATAATTTCATGTACTCAAATGTTTAATAAAGCTCTTCTTGAAAAAAACTTTAAGAATGCCTGCATTGCAATGAACAGAGAAACAGCTATAAGAAGAAAAATGACGCCTGATGTGCTTGATAAAATGGGAATAAGGCTTGTTGATCTGGCCGTGAATCACAAATGCGGCGCGAGATTTACTGGAGCCGGCGGTGGTGGCTGTATATGGGCAATAGGCGAAATTAATGATATAAGCAGGTTAAGGCATGCCTGGGGAGAGGCTCTTTTAAAAAGGAAAGAGGCATGTCTTCTTGATGTGAATATTGATTCTAAAGGTTTAGAGGTTAATGAAGGATTAAGGGATTAAGGGTTAGGGGATCAGGCTGAAGACTGTTAGAAAGGGAATATTTTTGAGACTTTTTACGAAGCCATCAAATATTAGCTTGTTTAAAAAATAACAAATAGAGGAAACAAATGTATTTTCAGGAAATAATACTTTCATTACAGAAGTTCTGGGCACGCAAAGGATGCACACTGATTCAACCTTATGATATTGAGGTAGGCGCGGGAACATTTCATTCCGCAACGCTTCTTAAGGTTCTTGGCCCTGAGCCTTGGAAGGCCGCTTATGTCCAGCCCTCAAGACGCCCTACAGACGGACGTTATGGTGAAAATCCAAATCGACTGCAGCATTATTATCAGTTTCAGGTCATACTTAAACCCTCTCCGCTTGATGTCCAGAAGCAGTATCTTCAAAGCCTGAGCATGTTAGGCATTGATTGCCTTGATCATGATATCAGGTTTGTTGAGGATGACTGGGAATCGCCGACTCTTGGAGCTTCAGGCCTGGGTTGGGAGGTCTGGCTGGACGGCATGGAAATCAGTCAGTTCACATATTTTCAATTAGCCGGCAGTATTGAACTCCATCCTGTTTCAGTAGAACTTACTTATGGCCTGGAACGCATTGCAATGTATCTTCAGGGAATAGATAATGTTTATGATTTAAAATGGAACGACAGGATATTATATGGAGATATACATCATCAGGAGGAAGTTGAGCAGTCAACATATAATTTTGAAAAAGCTGATGTGGATATGCTTCTGAACCTTTTTAACAGATACGAAGCCGAAGCAGTGAAAACGATCAAAGACCGGCTGGTTATCCCTGCTTATGAATACTGCCTGAAATGTTCACATACCTTTAATCTTCTTGATGCGCGCGGAGCCATCAGTGTAACTGAGAGAACCGGTTATATAGCAAGGATAAGAAACCTTGCCAGGGCCTGCGCGGAAGAATATCTGAAACAGCGGGAAGCCATGGGTTTTCCTCTATTGAAAAAATAAAACGTCAAGAAAACCGTGACCAGCTACATTTCGGACTTGAAAAGAGCCTGAGACGCTGCCGGTACCTCCCCGGATCAGGTCATGGGCTGGCCCCGACAATAGTTTATTAAAGAACCCTGTAGCAAGCAAGCTACAGGGTTCTTTAATCGTTCACGATTTTAATGCGTCGCACATCAGCTCACCCACCCGTCGGGTAAAAGCGGCAGGGTCGTTTATTTTGCCACCCTCGCTGATGGTGGCAAGGTCAAACAGAAGGTTGGCGTAATCTTTTAGAACCGGCGCGGCAGAATCCTTTTCAAAGATCGAATTGATCTTATCGACAACCGGATGGTCCATGTTCAGTTCGAGGATCCTTTTTGTGTCCGGTGTTTTTTGACCCGAGGCCTTGAGAATTTTTTTCATGTAGGCGCTCATGTCGGCGCTATCCCCGGAAAGACAGGCCACCGAATCGGTTAAGCGGGTGGACGGTTTTACTTCTTTTATGTTTTCTTCCATAAGCAGACGGAGTTGCTTGAAAAGGCCATCATATTTATCTTTTTTGTCATCGTCGACCTTGTCTAACGCAAGGTCGCCCTTTTCAGCACTTTTCAACGATTTGCCGTCGTATTCGGTGAGAGATTGAACCACCCATTCATCCACCGGGTCAGACATGAGCAGAATCTCATAATTTTTTGCCTTGAGCTGCTCCAAAAGAGGGCTGTTCAGAAGAGCGGTCATGTTCTCGCCGGTGATGTAGTAGATTTCCTTCTGATCGGGCTGCATGTTGTCCACATACGCCTTCAGTGAAACCCACTTGCCGTCTGATTTGCTTGTCTTAAATCGCAACAATTCGGCGATTTTATTCTTGTTCTCAAAGTCGGAATGAATACCGGCTTTGAGAACTTCCCCAAATGCCTCGTAGAATTTTTCGTATTCTTTGTCTTCCAGACCTTTCAGCAGTTCAAAAATCTTTTTGACAAGATTCTGGCGGATATTTCTAATCAGGACGTTTTGCTGGAGAATCTCACGACTGATATTCAGGCTGAGATCCGATGCATCTACAACCCCTTTTACAAATCGCAGGTATTCCGGCATCAGATCCGCACAGTCGTCCATGATAAAAACCCGTTTGCAGTAAAGATTGATACCACGTTTTGCATCAGGTTTGAACAGGTCAATGGGCGCTTTGGAAGGAATGTACAGAAGGGCGGTGTATTCGGTGGTTCCTTCGAATTTGCTGTGCAGCCGTGCCAGGGGAGGATTCCAGTCATGGCTGATATGCATGTAAAACTCTTCATACTCCTTGTCGTCGACCTCCTCTTTAGGCCTGGCCCATATTGCCTTCATGGTGTTTAAGGTTTCTTCCTTTATAACCTCGCGAGTGGTTTTTCCGAGGGGTTTGCCGTCCTTGTCCTTGAGTTGATCGGGTTCCGGGATGGGTTCTTCTTTTTCCACATCCATCACCACCGGGTAATTGACAAAGTCGGAATGCTGCTTGACAATGTGTTTGATGGTCCATTCATCCGTAAAATCCTGTTCCCCGTCTTCTCTTTTCTTTAGTTCAAGGGTTATTGAAGTCCCCCGGCTTTCCTTTTCCGCTTCTTCGATGGTATATGTCCCGTCTCCATGGGATTCCCAGCGAACCCCCTTTTCCGATCCGGCCGCTCTGGTCAGGAGGGTGATCTTGTCCGCTACGATAAAGGCACTGTAGAATCCGACACCGAACTGGCCGATCAGTTCAGGGGTAAGGGTGTCGCCCTTGGTCTGCTCCATAGCCGCCATGAAAGCAGCCGTTCCGCTCTGAGCAATGGTCCCGATGTTTTCCATGACCTCGTCATAGGTCATTCCGATGCCATTGTCCGAGATTTCAAATGTCTGTTTGATTCCGTCCTTGGTAAGCTTAATCTTAAACTCCGTGTCGTCACCCAGAATGTCGGGGTTTGTCTGGGCCTCAAATCGCAGTTTGTCGATGGCATCCGACGCGTTGGATATCAATTCGCGAAGAAATATTTCCTTGTTTGAATAAAGAGAGTTGATAATTAGCTTCAAAAGCTGCTTAACTTCCGATTTAAATTCGTGTGTTGTTGCTTGATTACTCATAATTCCTCCAGTCAAAAGTCTGTTTTAAAATATTATAAAAATATGAACTAAAATGCGTGTTATTTTTAATTTGTCAACCCGTGGGGCTGAATTGTGGGCGTTTGAAATTATTGAGCCTGACACTATTTCTACAAATATAATAAAGTATCGTAATTGTTCAGCCACCGATCTACGCTGATCATCACCGATATTTTGTAACTGTTTACAGTTCACGGTTCAGAGGTTAATTGCTTTGCTATTTTCTTTATTCTTTTTGCTCTTTTTGCTGTTTTTCTCGTTTCCATGATCCAGCGTGGGAATGCATACCAATATTTGTGATTTCTTTGTATTTAAACCTATCTGCGGTCACCTGCCCGCTCGTGCCTCGCAGTGGCGGGCGGGCCTGTGTGAATCTGTGGCTGAATAGTTACAAAAGTTTTAATAGACTTCTTTCCAAAAAATTGGTTATCCTGGATGCGGCGACCGAATTAAACACTTTACGTGTTCCACCCGGAAACAGATTGGAAGCTTTGAAAGGTAAACGGAAGGGACAACACAGCATTTGCATCAACGATAAGTGGCAAATATGTTTTCAATGGAAAGCCGGTAATGTATATGATGTTGAGATTGCAGATTATCATTAGGAGGAAATAATGAAAAATAAAAACTTCCTCCCGTTCATCCTGGAGAAATTCTTATTGAGGAATTTCTGAAGCCAATGGGAATCAGTCAATATCGGCTTGCCAAAGACATAAGTGTATCTCCAAGACGTATTAACGAAATTGTTCATGGAAAGCGTTCAATCACCGCTGATACAGCCCTGCGTTTAGGGCGATTTTTTGAGATATCGCCTCAGTTTTGGCTGAAGCTTCAAAATAGCTTCGATCTTGAGGTGACAGAGGATGTACTGGCAGATCGACTTGTTGAAGAGATCCATGTACTCAGCTCAAATGCAGCTTAAATCATAGATAAAAAGTGGGATCTTGGGGGCAGGAAAAAATACAAGACAAACTTTTATAATCTGGATGCTATTATTTCCGGCGGCCACTCCATTCTAAATTATAATTTATGGATCATCTCCCGATTAGTTGTAGTCAATTCTTGCTCGCCTCTGGCGAGAAGCTAAAACAAGTGGGTTATTTCTAACTAAGCGGGTGTAATCTCAGAGGGTACAAGGGGTCAAGGATTCAAGGGTTCGAGTGACACGCAGTGAAGCGCTAACCCTCAGCGCTCGAGGAAGAAAGATATAGCAGAAGGATATGGAAGAAAGACAACCAAGGATTACATCAGGATGCTTTACATAAAAAAAGATATAGCAGAAAGCGACAGAACATCAAAAGCGCTGATAAAGTTTTTAGAAAAAAACCCTTGAATCCTTGACCCCTTGAATCCTTGGACCCTTTTCTCCAACTAAATTGGAGAAAAGCCAAATATTATAAGGAGGAAATAATGAGCGATATAAGAATGTACGGCGAAATTCGCACAGATTATGACTGCGAAACCACCGGCCTTCCGGCAGAAAAATGGGGGGAAGCAGTATTCAAAATCGGCGAGGAGGATATTGTGCTGGAAATAAGCCTGGAAGAACATGTAATAGTATCAATAATGGCAGGAGATGATGCCATGTGGAAGGGTACTCTCGAAGGCTTAAAGAAAATGTTGAAAGGTGAAATCAAAGGCGGGTAGAACGGATTTAAACTTTCCTGCGCCTTTTATGTCTATCTACTATGTGTTTAAATGCATGATGATCTCCGGTGCCGGCAGCCTTGATAAAAGCAGAGTCTGAACTATCCCCGAAAATATTTTTCATGGGCCCACATCTTTTTTAACCATCATATTCTCAATATTTGAGTTAAAAACTCAATTGACAGTTCTCGGCGTAGGCAATCAGGCGCCGAGAGCATCAATTTTACAACAAAAAATTAATAATATATTTTGCGGCAAGCAGCACTATTATAATTGCAAGAACGATTTTAATTATTTTTGCGGGCATAAACTTCTGCAATCTTGCCCCGCAGTACATGCCTGCGAAACCGCCTGCTCCAAACAGCACACCAAGCGCCCAGTCGGGAGCAATCGCCAGGCCTGTGTATGCATAATACGGCGCTATTACCGTGTAAAAAATCACCCCGACAACAGAGGTTAACAATGTGCCTAAAAGAGCGGCCCCTGCTATCGTATATATCGGAAGACCAAAAACAGCCACAAGAAACGGAGCGATAATTGCACCACCCCCTATTCCGTAAGTTCCGCCGATTATTCCAACAACAAATGTAAGGCTAAATAATGCAATAGTATTAAAGGTAAATGTTTCACCATAAAAACTATAAGTATAACGAGCTAATGAAAACTTGACGGTTTTAACCCTGACGTCATGATCGTGGCCGGATTCATGGCCTTTCCTGATTTTGTCAAACCTTTGCTTGAATCTTTCTTCAAGCTCTTTGGCTTTTTGTGTTTTACCGCCTTTTTTTAAAATTGTATAAAAGAGCCTTAGCCCGATATAAAAAAGAACGCACCCAACGAAAAATTTAAAATTATTCGGATCAGG
>Ga0207996_1001310_pt1 | contig 17621 bp, 17 predicted proteins | sample AntAceMetag02UKG_FD_184773 | JGI IMG/M metagenome (GOLD analysis project Ga0207996, IMG submission 184773) | Saline lake microbial communities from Ace Lake, Antarctica - Antarctic Ace Lake Metagenome 02UKG (SPAdes) (version 2) | ecosystem: Environmental > Aquatic > Non-marine Saline and... | reverse complement strand
CTGATAAGTCAGATCAAATTCATCAAATGACTTTATTGATGGGAGTTTAGCCTGTCTGATATATAAACTTATCTTTCTCTGGCTCCTCAAATCACATTCCGTTTTCAGTAGATTATCGAGGAAAGAAAGATAAGACAAATCATTATCATTAGCATTTTTAAGAATAACTTCCAGATTATTAATCGTATGATAGCATCTGATTCTCTTTAAATTACGATTCACTCTTTCAATCATTCAGTACCTCCAGATATACATCCAGAGACCGTTGGATTGATGATGTTGTTATCTTATTTTTTTCTTTAGATGTTTTATTTATTTCCTCTAATAGGGATATTCTCTTCAATTCTGTTATTATATTTTCTACTCTTGAGGCTCTGATTTGCATTAATTGCAATGAGTTAGATATTATTAAGTTCCAGTTAAGTTCTTGATTATTTTTATGCAATTTTAAAAGTCCTCGAACTTGGTCTCTGGAGATTTTGGGATTGTCTTTTACAAGTTTATCTACTAATAAATCGCCTTTATTGTAGTTGAGTAACGTTGTTTTCGCTTCTGAAATCAGGTCTTTTAAATCCTGAGTAAAATCTCTGTAGTGATTATTATTCTTGATAATCTGATTCTTTTCTTGCGAAACAGGATGTTTCGCAATTATACTTTTGGTACTTAAATCAATAACAAGAAGCATGCCCATTGATTCTCTAATCAGCACAGTACGCTGTTGATATATAAATGGAACGGAATACTTGTTACCATAATATGATATCAAACCGACTTTATCAACTTTTCGTTCTTCATCAATAATTGAATACCAGGGTTTCATTTTGGTTAATTCTTCCAGAAAAAGCACATCAGGTTTTTCATTCGTAGTGCTATGTACTCTGTTACCAATGAATTCAAGCCATGCTATGCTTTGGTTGCGGACAGCTTCAATATTATTGAAATAATCGCCATTAAGAAAGTCCTGTTTTACTTCTTGAACAACTCGCTCTACTTTTCCTTTACTCTCAGGATCATAACCTTCACAGACCCGTACTTCAAAACCAGACTTTAAAGCAAATTGATGAAACTTTTCATTAAGCCAGACCTCTCGGTAATTTTCTTTAATTACAACCAACTTTGTCTGATCATATACATATTCAAAAGCAACACCTTCATAATACTGAAATGCCTGTAAATGAGCATTAATAAAATCAGTAGTATTGTATGGTGTAGTCTGAAAATGAACAAATACTTTACGTGAATATGACAATACAAAGGCAACGAAATAGACTGTAAAACCCTTTCCATCATCACTTCTAACATAACTTTGACCTGGATCAACCTGTATCTGATGTCCAGGAATATGATCAAGTACCGGATGATAAAATCGCCGATGTTTAGATGATATGTTTTTACGTAACCGCATAACATATTTGCGAAAAGCTCTTGATTTGGCAGTAATTGAGGGATATTTTTCAATTACCTGACGGTAAAGTTTACTGGATCGAATACTAGGAAAATTATCAAGCTGATTCAGAATAAATCTGATAGCAACATCAAACTGACTTGGTCTATTGACCTTGATCAATTTATCAATATCTTCCTCGGCATTTAAATTCAGATACTTGTTCACGGTTGTTTTTGACATCTTGAGATGTTTAGCAATCTTTCTCTGGCTCATTTCATTAAAAGACAAAGTCTTTACAGTATGATACATTAAAACTCCCTTCATTAGCACTCCAGTTTCTTTATACTGAGTGCCATTTTGTATGTACCAGTTTAAAGTGCCAACTTTGTACCAGTTTTGAGTGCCATCGACAATAAAAACTATCATCCCATACTTAGGTGTAACATGGAGCCTAAAGGAAATATAAAATAATATAAAATCGGTAAAGAGCGGTTGACAGGGTTTAACGCTTAGGCAAAACTGTAATGGGAGATAGTTAATGAGAAATCTGTATTTTTCCATGTTATTTATACTGCTGTCTGGTCAAGTGTTTGGTGGCTTGATCTCCATAATTGCAGTTGGTGATATTATGCCCGGGACAAATTATCCTGATGACAGTTATCTTCCAGAAAATGACGGGAAAGATTTAATAACTTCTGAGTTAAAGAACATTCTAAGGTCTGGAACTATAACCTGTGGTAATCTGGAAGGTTGCATTCTTAGTGAAGGCGATAAATCTGAACATAAAAAGAGTAAATATCTATTCAGAATACCAGAGAATTTAAGTGGTGTATTTACTGATAGTGGTTTTGATCTGCTTTCGATTGCTAATAATCATGCGGGTGATTTCGGAGATGCAGGTCGCCTGAATACCTGGAGAGTACTCGACAGTTTAGAGATTGGTTATGCAGGTCAGATAGAATTCCCAACGTGTATCTTCGAAAAAGAAGGTAATAAAATAGGTTTCATAGCATTAGCACCAAATCGTAACTGTTTATCTCATTGGGATATACAGGAAGTAAAGCGGTTGATAGCTGAGCTGAAAAAGAGTTGTGATCTGGTGGTGGCTTCCATGCATTATGGAGGAGAAGGAGAGGAATTTCTGCACTTGAAGAATGAAGTCGAGTATTATTACGGAGAAAATCGCGGAAATCCTGTGGAGATTGGTCATCAGCTTGTCGATGCCGGTGCTGATCTGGTATATGGTCATGGACCTCATCTGCCGAGGGCAATGGAATGTTATAAGGGTAAGGTGATAGCTTATTCTCTAGGAAATTTCCTTACCTGGAGGCGGTTTAATCTTTCAGGAGAATATAGACCCTTAGCTCCGATATTACGGGTTAATTATGACAGCAGGGGGAATTTTCATTCTGGTGAGATCATCTCATGTTTCCAGGATTATGAAAATGGTGTGAAGTTAGATGATCAAAAGAGAGCATATGAACTGATAAAGCAACTTACGGAAGAAGACTTTACAGATCCAGGATTATATTTTGAGGAAGGAGAAAAGGGAACGAGTTTTTATCCTATAGTTAATGATAAAAATTGAATTGCATTCCAGCTGAAACCTTGCGAATGATGCTTGCACCTCCGCAAGGGTTGGACAGATATAAACAAAATTACCATTATGCTAAATGCTTTAAATACTATAATTTAAAAGATTCTTAAACCTGCTCGACCATTGCGAAGGTCATTCGACCATTCGCAAGGTCTTGGATGGGAGAACCACTTAAACCTAAAATCTACTTGACATTAGTGGAAAATCGTAAAAAAAAGCACAGTCGCCTTTAGAAAATTGGCAGCAATGACTCCTACCCTTTAGGGAAATTCTACCGTCTGCAATACGCAGCGGGAAAAATTGTTATTCAAAAAAATAATAAAGGAGAAAAGATGGACGTTAAAGAATTAAAAGCCAGTCACAATCTTTTGAAAGAATTTAGCTATGATCTGGTAGAGCTAGATCATGGATATGCAGGTAAAACACTTTATATCAATCTGGATAATAACACGATCGCTGAAAAGCCTGTCACACCTCAGATGAAAGAGAAATTCATTGGTGGTAAGGGTTTTGGATTAAGGTTATTATGGGATGGCACAAGACCAGAGACTAAATGGAATGATAATGATAACGAGATCATTATTTCTGGCGGACCAATCTGCGGAATCACTCAGTACGCAGGATCAGGTAAAAGTCTGGTTGTGAGCATCTCCCCTACTACTGATGTTGTAATAGACAGTAATGTGGGTGGATATTTTGGACCATACCTTAAATTCAGCGGCTATGATGCACTAGAAATACAGGGTAAGGCAAAAAAAGACGTGATAATCGTTATTGACGGCACAACCGGTAAAGTGAGTATTGAGGAAGCTGGAGAAGAATATGCAGATAGTCATCTTCTGGCAGAACAACTTACAGAAATGTATGCTGAAAGTGATAAACCAATTGATAAAATGAAAATCGCTGTGGTAAGTGCTGGTTCTGCTGCTGATCATTCCTATATTGGAATGCTTAATTTCAGTTTTTATGATCTTCAGCGTAAAGTCTGCAGATTGAAACAAGCCGGCAGGGGTGGAATCGGAACGGTATTTCGGGATAAAGGCATCAGAGCTATTGTAGCTAAATCTCATGGCGTGAAAGGTGATATGAACCATGTGGAAGATATGCCTGCTATTCAACAGCGCGGCAAGAAATTCACCAAAGAAATGAATGATTTTGATGATGATCAGTGCCAGATGCGAAAAGTGGGAACAGCACATCTGATGGAGATCATGGATGCATATGACATTTTGCCAACACATAACTTTCAATATGGCAAGGCAAAAGATGTGAAGAAGAATATTGATGATATCAACAGCAAGGTGTGGACAGAAAAATTTACACCACGCAGCAGCGATGGCTGCTGGCTGGGTTGCACAATGGCATGTGCCAAGGTATCAGAGAATTTTGTGGTTCGCACTGGACCATATAAGGGCAAAACAGTTCATGTTGATGGACCGGAATATGAATCAGCTGCAGGATTAGGCTCAAATATCGGTAACTTTGATCCTAATGATATTTTAGAGCTTAATTTCTATTGCGATACCTACGGTATTGATACTATTTCATTTGGAACTATGACAGCTTTTGCTATGGAATGCTATGAAAAAGGAATTATCAATAAAAAGATCACCGGTGGACTGGAGCTTAATTTTGGTAATACTGATGCAGCACTGGAAGCTATGCACCAGATGGCAAGAGGCGAAGGATTTGGAATTATCCTGGGACAGGGAACTCGCAGAATGACTAATATATTCCATAAGGAATATGGCGGAGACCTTAAATTTATGCAGGATATTGGAATGCAGAATAAGGGACTGGAATACAGCCAGTACGTATCGAAAGAATCTCTGGCACAGCAGGGTGGCTATGCCATGACCAATAAAGGACCTCAGCATGATGAAGCCTGGCTTATCTTTATGGATATGGTTAATAACCAGATACCGACATTTGACGATAAAGCAGAAGCATTGCACTACTTCCCCATGTTCCGTACCTGGTTCGGATTGATGGGACTTTGTAAACTGCCTTGGAACGACGTGGAACCAGCAGGAAATGCCGAGACCGATGAACCGGCAAAAGTACCGGAACACGTAGATAACTATATAACAGTGTATAATGCTGTAACTGGAAATAATATTGATAAAAAAGAGATGGTGCGGCAAAGTGAGAGAGTGTATAACTTCCAGAGAATATTTAATATTCGGAGAGGTTATGGACTCAGAAAGCATGATGCTCAACCTTATCGTGCCTGTGGACCAGTAACAGAAGCAGAATATCTCAGTAGAGAAGAAAGATATGACAAGGAATTAAGTGAAAAACTTAACCTTGATCCAACAAAAATGAGTTTGCAGGAGAAAATGGCAGAAGTTCGCAAGTATCGTGAGGACCGTTATGAACAGCTATTAGATGCAGTATATCTGCGAAGAGGCTGGACAAAGAATGGAGTTCCTAAACTTGAGCATTTGAAGAATATCGGAATGGATCTACCAGAATTAATAGAAGTTGTTAAACCACTTCAGTAAGATCTGGTAAATATCTAAAGGGCATGTTAGTTAGCTGATATGCCTTTTTTTTTAAATTTACTGCTGGGGAACCAGATGGAGTACATTATAGTAGGACTTGCAGCGCTGACGGTACTCCGGAAGTGCGGCGAGAACTACGGCACCTGGAGATTAAATTCTAAACCCAATAAATCTATAATCGGTTGATTGTGGTCGTACTCATGCAACTGATTAACAGTTTCCCAGCTATCTCTAACTTCTGTAGGAAAATCATCCGGGTTAACTGGAGGATCACATAAACAGACAAAAAAAACAAATAAAATAACTATATAACTTAATATTAATTTCTTCATCATAATTCTCTCCCATTTATTACCATTATATCAGTAATTAATACAATTTTTTGACAGTCATTAGATATATCAATTTTATCAACACTAGTTCCTTTTATCGAATACTCTATAGGAATTTCATTAGAATAAGTATTATTGCTATAGTCTAAATACATGAATCTATGTGGACTTCCACCAAAATAACAAACAAATATTGACTGACCTTCCGGCATTATTTTGGTTGTACAATTACCATATTTGATCGATATCTCATATAAATTTTGAATATTCGTATCATAGATAAAAGTAGAAATAAATTCAGGTGAAAAGTGATAATGATTAAAACTGAAATAATTGTCATCGTTACTTCTATCAATTACCTTACCTTGATCATAGGGAAATTCGCATAATAAATTCAACTCATCTGTACCACAATTATATTGATAAAAATAAGAGTTCCCTTTCACTAAAAACACTTTATCAACATCAATTCTCCCTGGTAAAATCCTGTTTATTCTTTCATCAAATGAACAGTATTCCTCAATATCACTACCATCAGGATTAAGGCTCATCAGAGTCCAAACAGCCCTAGTAGTGTCTTTCCTGCAAAAATATATTTTATTATCTAAACCGAATGCCGGATAATAATCCCTGCCACTATCAGTTATCTGACAATAATTATTTGTTTCCAAATCCAAACAATAAAGTGACCTACCCGATGTGAATGCAATTAAACTATCATCATAGCTGATTGCACACCTGTCAGAAAAAATTACAGTATCCGAAGAATGGTCATTATAGTCTATTTCTATACCCTCCAGAATAAATTGCACATCTAAGTCAACAGCATCAAAAATTAATAAATACTCATTATTTAAAGCAAAATGTCTATTATCATTAAAAAATTGAATATTACCATAAGTGGCATCATAGCTATTTCCACTTGTTCCATTGTAATATTTATTAAAATAATGCATCTCACTTCCATCTGAATTAAATAACAAAATCCTGTTACCTAAATCTTTATCAGGCTCTCCATCTCCAATACCAAGATTACAGGAAATTAATGTCATTAACAATATAATCACTATCGTAAATTCTATTATAATTTTCATGTTATCATCTCTCCTCTGTCATTATTAATACAACTGAATTGGAATTAACCAATCCACTTCGTTCTAAATCAAATACATTATAGCTCAATTGTAATTCAAGTCCAAACATGAAGGGAAGCATACGGGATACACTCTCAGATACTAAAATATCTTCCCTGTTATTGTTTGTTGATTCAATAACCTTACAGTTATAATTATTATTTCTTACTCGATACTCTTTTCTCTTAGTAGATGGTGTAAACAGATTTTTATCCAGCAATTCCGTAATCTTTTCTTCTCTCTTACTTATTAACACTTCCCTCTCAGCTTCATTCAGCATCTGTGGATGATTAAATCTGCCTTCTTCATCATATCCCTTTATATCCAGCAATTCCCCAGTTTCTCTACTGATCAAATAATTAATAATATTACCCTCAAATTCTTCCTTTACCCAGAATGCTCCCACTGTGTCTTTGATAACTTCCACAGTGTCCAGATTCTGCTCTCAGTATTTTGATCTGTAAACAAGTTTATCACCAACCTGCAGGTTTTTGTCAAAACGTGCTGGAGCATAGGTTATCATATATTCCAGCATATCCCGTTGAGCAATTGCCTCAATTTCTTCATCCTGGGCACATAATAATGAACTCATAAATTATAACAGTAAATTCATCAAAGTAGTTAAATAAATTTTCATAATATCTCCATGCAATCTATTTCACTTTTTTTGTTGATTAAATTTTTCATGCAATTTATTCATATTAATGATCTTCTTGTCAAATTAAATTTGCTATCAGCGTTGTCCCGCCCACCCCAATCCGGCTGATCCGGATAGGGGATGGACGCTGTTTCGGGCATATTTGAACCCCTCATATCGGCTGCGCCTTTATGAGGGGCTAAGGATATGGTTATCCCTTCGGGATATGAATTGGAAGGATAATTAGACTAACTGAGATAAATAATAAAATGTTTTCCTCGTCATTTCAGCCGGATATTGGTTGGTATTATATGCCGAAGGCATAATATTTTCTTTGCCCCTTATAAAGGCGCAGCCGATATAAGGGGATTGAATTTCATACTCCTCCTCGTTCCCCAATCCGGCTGATCCGGATTGGGATGGGAGGGATGTTGGGCATATTTGAACCCCTCATATCGGCTGCCTTTATGAGGGGCTAGGGTTGTGGTTATCACTTCGTGGTACGAATTAGAGGGATAATTTTACACCTATTCACACACTATCCTGTAGGTGCTATAATCACCGATAACATTTCGATTTAATCCTAAAAAAATACACATTCTCTTGAATCAAATTTTGGTTATTAAGAGATTTTTCTTTACAAATCAGCTAACTTAAGTTTATCTGTTTTCAGAAATAATAAATAAGGAGGTTTTATGAATTTTACAGAAGGAAGGTTGATAGTAACCTGACCTGCTGATTGTCAATAAACAAAGAAACCTGTAGTGAGATTGTTTTACAGGCGATAATATATGTTTAGCGGAATCAGCAGAAGATCAATGAAGTGCTGGTCCCGCTATAATTTTGTCCGGAAATATTCCGGAGACGGTTTTGGGACTGTTACCCAGAACCGTTTTTTGTATACAAGGGACTGATAACTAAAAAAAGGAGGCAGATATGCAGAGAAGCAGCCAGAAGACTTATACCCGAAAGCGTCCCTCACACCCAGACACCGCGCATACTAAATCAAAAGGCTGGTTTAAGCGGAAAGGGAGAAAATCAGTGAGGAAATTAGAGAAGCAGCAAACCAGAGGGCAACAGGAATAATACCTGAGAATTCTCTGGTACAAACTGGAGGAATAGTGAAATTAGAAGAATTTGGATGGAACTCATATTTTGCGGAAAGTTATGAGGATTATAAAGAAGAAGGGCTTATTATAGCTCGAGTGGCACGGGAACAAAAGAATTTATATGGAGTCTTTACTGAAATTGGAGAGGAACAGGCAATTTTGAGTGACAGCCTGTTTATGAATGCTTTTTCAAGCATTGAATTACCGGCAGTAGGAGACTGGATATTATGTCGTCGCAAAGAAGATTTCGATAAATTATTTATTGAGAGAATATTACCAAGACGGAGTAAATTTTCCCGTAAGGGAAAGAATACTTATGGCAGAAACTATCAAAAAGAAGGAAGCTCTGATGAACAAATCATTTCAGCAAATATAGACACCGTATTTCTGGTAGTCTCAATGGACAGGGATTTTAATCTACGGAAAATCGAGAGATATCTCACCTTGATCTGGGATAGTGGCTCAAATCCTGTTATTATCCTTAACAAAGCAGATCAATGTGAAGATCCGCAGTGGTATTTCACAGAAACGGAGAGTGTGAGTCTGGGAATTCCTGTTCATGTAGTGAGTGCACTTAAGAATGAGGGTATATCTGAACTAGAAGAATATTTGCAGTCAGGAAAAACCGTGACTCTGATCGGCTCTTCTGGAGCAGGTAAATCATCGATCATTAACTGCATTCTCGGCGAGGAAAAGCAGTATGTGAGTTATTTGCGTGAAGGAGATAAACGAGGTAGGCATACTACTACAACCCGGGAAATGATCATCATTACAGGTGGTGGTATATTGATTGATAATCCGGGTATGCGCGATATTCAACTCTCTGTGAGTGAAACTACACTTGACAGAACTTTCTATGATATTGTGGAATTGGAGAAGCAATGCAGGTTTAGGAATTGTGAGCACGATACTGAGCCTGGATGTGCTATTAAACAGGCAATAGAAGATGGTGAACTGGAAGCGGAACGGTTTGAGAACTATCAGAAACTGCAAAAAGAAGTTCGTTTTCAGGAAAGACGCAATAAGCAGCGGCAGAAATTTATTGATAATGCCCGGTCTCAGCAAAAGCACCAGGATATAAAGATCAAAAAACACAGGAATGGATAAAACCAGGAGGTTCAATGGAAATAAGGAAAATAACCCAAGAAGAACGTAATAAATATCATCGGATATCACAATATGCCTTTGGTAACTGGCAGGATAAAGAAATAGAAGATGATAAAATCAAATGGATGAATCCAGATGAATGCTTTGTGATCATAGAAAATGGAGAAATGACTTCAGGGCTTATCAATCATAACCTCAAGCAAAATGTTCGCGGAACAGTAAAGAGACTATCAGGCATAGGAAATGTGGCAACCTTTCCTGAATACCGTAATAAAGGTTATGTAAAGGCATTATTTACATCAGCATTTGAGGATATGAGATTGAAAAAGCAGAGCGTGAGTATGCTGCAGCCATTCAAGGAGAGTTTCTATCAAAAATTTGATTATATCTCAACGAATCGTGAAATGAAATTGAAATTTCATGTTTCCGGAATGCAGCACTATTTAGGTGAGATTCCTGAGGGTTGGATATTAGAACGTAAAACAGGTATAGCTGCATTAGAGGAATTTTTGCACTTCTTTAGCAAAGCATCTATTAAGTGGCATGGCATGGTGATCTATGATGAAATACATCAAGGATTTAAAGAGCATCTGGCCCAAAACACGATTTTCATACTGGTGAAGCATAATAACGTGATCAAGGCTGCCTGCTCATATAAGAAGCAGGATATGAAAATTATTATTCACGATATAATCTGGAGTGATCTGGAATCAAGAAAATTGATATTCAATTATTTTGCCAGACATCGTGATCATGTGGGTGATTTTGAGATGAATATCCCTATGGGAACTAATTTCTTTAGCTGGTTTTCCGATATGAGATCACAATATGAACTGAAAATGTGCGAAGGTCCCTGGATGGTGCGTATTATAGATGTTATAGATTCATTAAGTGATCTCAATATCTCGGGTAATGTAAGCATGATATTCAAAGTCTTTGACGAATTATGCAACTGGAATTCAGGAAATTATGAGTTGGTTGTAAAAGACCGTAAAACTCAAATGAAACGATCAGAGAGGAATATTCCAGCTGATGTCACATGTGATATCAGAGGACTTACGGCTTTATTATATGGTAGTTTAGAAATAGAGGAAATTATTGATCGAGGCTGGATGGAAACTAAGACAGAAGATGTTAGAATTAAATTACAGGAATGGTTTCCAACCTTACTACTCTTCAATACATTCCAGTTTTAATATAATTAGCATTGATTAAAATTTGAATCGTGGACATTCTGCCGGAAGATCAATATTATACTTCTGGCAGAGTGTTTTAATAATATGAGGTAGACATTTGTCTCCATTGGCAAATTCAATTAAATCAGATTCAGGAATTCCGGTTTCGGCAGAGATATCTGTCCAGGAACCTCCGGAATTCATTACAGTATCAACGATCTGCCAGACTGTTTGACAGATATTGCAGTTGTCATTATAAGCCTGGCAGAATTTATTATCTTCAAGCTTCTTTTTTAGGTATTTATTAAATTGGTGCATCAAGGTTCTCCTCAAGGTCCTTTTCAGAATATTTTTCCGTTATCAAATTTCGGTACTCAATTGCCTGTTCCACATATTTATCTGGAGTACGATCAGTTTTCTTTTTGAATCCTGATTGTAGGATAATAAAATTGCCGTAAACAAAAAAATATAGGATCCGGGCATAAATTTTTCCTACTCGAAGACGAAGTTCATGGATGCCGTCATAGAGGATATCACTATATGGTCTTCTTAACTGAGGGCCATTTTTGCTGAGTAATTCCAGGAACTTGAATACCTTGATCTGTCCTTCCTCAGGAAGAGATTCCAGAAACTCAGTGATGGTGCAATTTTTATCATCTTCATCACAAAACAATATCTGCCAGTTTTTTTCTTCATTTTCCATAATAGAGTGAAATTTATCTATTTGCGTGTCCAGTCAAACAATTTATTTTTGTGATTATTATTCTTAAGGATGTAATATAATAATTAAAGAGAGATTTTGCTTGACTTAAGAGGGATAAAATAAGTGAAGATTTGATATAGGAGAATATTTGATGAAGAAGATGAAAATAAATGAGATAACATTTATCTGTGTACTCTCAATAGCAATGGGGATATTCTGGTGGGGTAACACCTTTATTTATGATGTACTGAAACCATTTCTGAAACCATTAGGACTGAAATATCTTATTGCAGGGGTCTGGCTTATGGGAGCCATGTTTTTCGGATATATAATCCGCAAACCGGGCAGTGCTCTACTGGGAGAGGTGATACCTGCCTTTATCCTGGCATTTATATCCAGATGGGGACTTATATCTTTTTTAAGTGGTGTAGTACAGGGATTAACCGTAGAGCTTTTCTTCCTTATATTAAGATATAAGAAATTATCAGCAGGCAGAATGGCAATAGCTGGAAGTCTGGCAGCATTTGCTTCATTCTTCTTTGATTTTTTCATAGAAAAATATTATCTTTTGAACTGGCAATTCAATATTATCCAGTTAATGGGATTTGTTATTAGTGGGGCAATTTTAGGTGGATTTCTGGCAAAATTTACTGCTGATCAATTGCAGGCTACGGGTGTATTAAATCAATTTGAGATAACCAGAGATGGCAAATAATCAGGAAGCATTATATAATATAAGAGATTTCAGGTTTACCTATCCAGAAAGTAACCATACAATAGCCTGGCAGGGAAATCACCTGATAAGAGAAGGAGAACGCATTCTTCTTACTGGAGCCAGCGGTAGTGGGAAGAGTACACTTTTATATGGCTTAATGGGCTTAATTCCTGAGATCCTGTATGGCAAAGTGGATGGAGATATTTATTTTAGAGGGAAATCCATAATTGAAAATCCTGAATTTGTGAAAGGTAGAGCAGGTTTGATCCTGCAAAATCCCTCAGCTCAGATTCTTTGCCACAGTGTAAGGGAAGAATTAGCTTATGGTTTGGAGAATAAGAAGATAGCTCCCGGAAAGATATTAGAAGAAATTGATGAATGGGCTAATAAATTTGGAATATCACCTCTGCTTAATCAGCGAACAAGTAGTTTGAGCGGAGGAGAGAAACAAAAAATAACTCTGCTATCAATTCTCATGACAAAACCTGAGATTTTAATGCTCGATGAACCAACAGCATTTTTAGACCCCATATCTGCAAAAGAGATCATGGAGATCATAGAGAAATATGATTCGGGTAAAACAATGCTTTTTGTGGAACATAACCTGGGCTATTTGAAGGGACAGATCACTAGAAATCTTGATCTTGATATTACTGGAAAAGTAAATAACAGATCGGCAGAAGAGATAATCTGGCATACCCCTTTACCTTTTCTGGAAAAAACAGCAAAAGGCAGGATGCTGATGCAGCTTGAAAATATCAGATTTTCATATCCTGAAAAGGATATTCTAAAGGGAGTAAATCTGAAAATATATGAAGCAGAGATTATCGGGATAAAGGGTAGAAATGGCAGTGGAAAAAGCACACTTTTACAAATAATGGCAGGTCTTAAGCGGAAATATGGTGGTGATATATTACTTGATGAAAATGCTTATAAGGGTAAAGAATATAAATATTTAAATTCAATTGTGGGATTGTTATTTCAAGATCCGGAGAATCATTTTTTGTTCCATAAAGTTGAAAAAGAATTAGAAGGTTGTGATCTGCAATTTATTGGTGATGAATTTGAAGGAAAGAAGAACCAAAGTCCATTTACTCTTTCTGAGGGAGAGAAGCGCAGGCTGTCCACAGCTATAAGCTATCAGGGAAATAAGAAGCTGCTATTTCTGGATGAGCCTACATTTGGTCAGGATATCAACAATAAAAGGAAATTGATTTCTTTTCTGGGAAAATTACGTGATAGAGGATTGGGAATAGTAATCGTGAGTCATGATGAGGAATTCCTGAAAGTAGTATGCGGAAGTGTATATGAGCTTAAAGAAGGTAAATTGCAGGTAGTGGAGCAATAAATGATTGAGATCAAAAAAGGTATTAATGATCTGATCCTGTTTGGACTCACTTTTGCCTATACAATAGCCGTGCTGGTCTCCCCTACGTGGCAACTTTGTATTTACTGGATAATACTAAGCCTCTTTCAACTTGTGATCGTTCGCAGACTGAACTGGAAATTAATCTCAATCTTTATGCTGTTTTTATTAATACCGGGTATATCATTATTTATAACCAGTTATCTGCATTTGAAAGGTAATATGAGCAGCTATCCAGTGATTTTTGCAGGTATTGAATTAGATCATTATCGTCTGACAATGAGCTTATATCTTGCAATCAGAGCAGCAGCATTATCTTTAGTTTCATTTTCATTTCTTACAGCGATTCATTATGAGAAACTAATTTACAGCCTGATCCAGAACCTGAGATTTCCTGTCATCTGGGGATATGCTTTATTGGTGGCGTTTAATTCTGCTGGCAATATTCAGTCTGAGTTTAAGAGAATTCAGCAGGCAGCTGTCATGCGTTTTTCACATAAACCTTTATTTTATTTTTATATAATACCCCTATTAGTAAGTGCCACCCGATATTCTCAGCAGGCGGCAATGAGCATCCAATCTCGAGGGTTGAATCAGGACAAGAGTTTTATTAAATCGGAAAAACTCAGAGTTTTTGATTTATTAATTTTATTGATCAACCTGACAGGAATTATTATTCCATTATTATATCTAATAAGACAAAGTTCGTAATAATAAAGCAGGAAGAAATTATGCAAAAGAAAACAAAGATTGTGGCAACAATTGGTCCAGCATGTAATTCTAAGGAAATGATCAGTAAATTGATCAAGGCAGGGATGAATGTAGCCAGGTTAAATTTTTCACATGGTACCCATGAAGAGCATCTTAAAGTAATTAAGATAATTCGGGAACTTGATAAAGAGAATAATAAAATTGCGATTTTACAGGATATTGCTGGTCCTAAGATAAGAATAGGTGAAGTCATAAATGGTCCAATATTTCTTCATAAGAGGCAGAAATTTAACTTAACTGAAAAACCAGTGGAAGGTAATCAAGAACAAGTTATGGTAAATCATCCCGGATTCAGCAAATTTGTTCATAATGGTGATATTATCATGATAAATGATGGTATTGTAGAGCTTGTAGTAAAAGATGTGAAGCAGGATGTGGTAATTTGTGAAGTAGTAAGCGAAGGAATGATTTCCTCAAGAAAAGGAATCAGTTTGCCTACTGCATCTGCTGGAGTGCAGCTTCTGAGCGAGAAAGACAAATCAGATATCCGTTTTGGGATAAAGCATGGAGTGGATTTTATGGCGATATCCTTTGTTCGAAATGGAAATGATATTAGAGAAGTTAAAGAATTTATAGTCAAAGAAGGTGGTTCAGTCCCTTTGATCGCTAAAATAGAAAAACCAGAAGCCTTAGAAAATTTTGAAGAAATATTAGCTGAATCAAATGGAATTATGATCGCGCGGGGAGATCTAGGTGTGGAAGTAGCTTTTGAAAAAGTTCCCATTATACAGAAAAAATTGATCAGAAAGACAAATAGAGCTTGTAAACCCGTAATCACAGCAACACAAATGCTGGTTTCGATGGTAGATAATCTTCGACCTACTCGTGCGGAAGCTACTGATGTTGCTAATGCAATACTGGATGGTACTGATGCCGTGATGCTTTCTGAAGAAACAGCAATTGGTAAGAATCCAGAACTTGTAGTGAGTACGATGAATAAAATGGCAATAGAAGTGGAAAAAAGTCTTAATCGCACCTATAATATAAATGAACTTAGGGATGATGAAGCCCCGACAGCAGATCTTCATGTGGCAGAAACTGCCTGCCGTCTTACTAGGGGTACTGATTCAAAAGCGATAGTATGCTTTACCATGAGTGGCTCCACTGCCAGGAAGGTTTCCAGATTCCGACCTCGAGTTCCAGTAATCGCCTTAACGCAAAATATTAAAACATGCCATCAATTGAGTCTAAGCTGGGGAATTAATCCGGTTATGACAAAGGAAGTAAATAGTATTACAGAAGTAATTGTTGAAGCCAGGAATGAGATCCAAAAGATATCTGTAGCATCTAAGGGTGATAATTTTGTTATTACAGCAGGAATACCCTTTAATGAAGCAGGTAAAACAAATCTTACTGGTGTATTTGAAGTATAAAAAAAAGCCAGGTAATAACCTGGCTTCTATATGGTACCAGAGGCCGGACTTGAACCGGCACAAGCTTAAAGCTCGAGGGATTTTAAGTCCCTTGTGTCTACCAATTCCACCACTCCGGCGGGATCTTGGAGGCGACACCCGGATTCGAACCGGGGATAAAGATTTTGCAGACCTTTGCCTTACCACTTGGCGATGTCGCCAATTATGTAAAAATGGAGCGGGAAACGAGACTCGAACTCGCGACATCAACCTTGGCAAGGTTGCGCTCTACCACTGAGCTATTCCCGCTCATTAAGTAGAATCCTAAAAGCTATAAGAGGAAAATTCTGTCAAGAACAAAATGTGATATCTTAGTTAAAATTCAGTTGCCAAAATCAATGCTGAAACAGGTTGTAGAAATTGCTTTACATCAGACCTTACTCTTTAAGATTGTGAAATAGAGGTAAATAATGCAAAAACAGGCATATAGTTTATTTGCCAGATATTATGATCAATATATGGCACATGTGGAATATGATAGTTGGGTGGATTTTATATTGGGAAGGTATACCCGTAGATACAAAAAAAGTCCTGAAAGGGTATTGGAATTAGCTTGCGGAACAGGTAATATTTCCAGCAGATTAGTAAGACGTGGCTGTAATGTAGATGCAACTGATATATCTGAAGCCATGTTGGAATTAGCCAGAAACAAACCATTTCCAGCAAATTATGAAAAAGGTGATATGCTGGAACCTATTACTGGGGATAAATATGATCTTATTCTACTGTTGTTTGACAGCTTAAATTATCTTACTAAAGTTGAAGATGTTAATATTATGCTTAATAATGTGAGTGATTCATTAAGTAATAAGGGATTATTTATCTTTGATATCTCAACAATAAGGAATTGTCAAGAAAACTTTGATGGATTTATCAATATTGAAGATGAAGAAAGAGGATTTGTGATTCATGAAAGTGAATTTGATAATGCAAAATTGATGCATACAAATCATATCACATTTTTTGTACCTGAAGAGAATCATTATCAAAGGTATGATGAGTATCATCATCAAAAAATTTATCAGGTGGAAACACTAGTGCAATTTATAAAATCTTCCTCCCTTAAACTCAAGGGAATTTACCGATTATCTGAGGGTGAATCAATTATGATACCATCTGTAGATTACACTTACGCAGACAAACTTTATGATCGAGTGTTTTTTGTACTGGAATCAGATAATGCTTGAACTTGACAAATCTTATTTTAATAATTATGAATATATAACAGGAATTGACGAAGCGGGTAGAGGTCCACTGGCAGGACCTTTAGTAGTTGCTGCAGTCACAATGAAAAGGGGATTCTTGATAGAGGGTTTGAATGATTCCAAGAAACTTAGTGATAAAACCAGACGTAAACTTTATCAAAGAATCATTAATGAGGTAGTCGATTACAAAATAATTGTGATTGGTGTGGATGTGATTGACAGAATTAATATCTTGCAGGCAACAATGCTGGGTATGCAAAAGGCATGCACCTCATTGCAGAAGAAAGGAAAAATTCTAATAGATGGGAACAGGATTCCGGAAGAACTGAAAGAGATGGAAGCTGCAGCGATTGTGAAAGGAGATCAGAAAGTTTCTGCCATTGCTGCAGCATCCATCCTGGCAAAAGTTTATAGAGATGATATTATGATAGAATTAAATGAGAAATATCCTGAATATGGTTTTGCCCA
>Ga0207996_1001309_pt1 | contig 17638 bp, 16 predicted proteins | sample AntAceMetag02UKG_FD_184773 | JGI IMG/M metagenome (GOLD analysis project Ga0207996, IMG submission 184773) | Saline lake microbial communities from Ace Lake, Antarctica - Antarctic Ace Lake Metagenome 02UKG (SPAdes) (version 2) | ecosystem: Environmental > Aquatic > Non-marine Saline and... | reverse complement strand
GTATATTAAAGTGCCTAAAGTTAAGGTGTCGCTTCGCTCCATTAATTTATATAAAATTAGCTGCGCCAAAGGCGCATTCATTAATTCGACGTTGGAAGTTCGACCTGCCCGCAACGCTCTCGCTTGCGAGGCGGACGGGTGTTCGATGTTCGACGTTCCTTTAGAGATTTGCAGGTCTGGCAAAAATCAATGCCCCTCTGTTCCTATGCCCCTCTGTGCCTGAGTAGTTACTGTATTTAAACCTGTCTGCGGTCATCCTCCAAAGGCGGACAAGTCTGTGGCTGAATAGTTACTTTAATTTTTGATTAAAGAGAGTTTGTTTTGGGCAATGGGTATGCCAAGCGATATACCCCCTTTGGTATAAAACCATTCTATCCCGGATTCAGGGTTGTATGCTGTCATTGAAGCCGGATAGTAAAGTGATACAGCAGGAAGTTCGTCAGCATAGATTTCCTGTATTTTGTAAACCATGGATTTTCGTTTTTCAACATCCATTTCAGATGTCTGTGCCTTGAGCAGTTCAAGAAGCTCTTTATTCGCTCCAAAGCGCGCTGAATTGACAGAGCCCGTATCCTTTGGATTTATCATCCTGTTAAGTATCCGTGCGTCTCCCAAAAGGCCTCCGTGACCTGAGATGACAAGGTCGAACTGCCATTTTCTGACCTTTACATCGGTTGTGGCCTGCTCGAGATTAATAAGCTCAACCATGATACCAGCTTTCTGGAGCTGTTTTTTTATTACCTCTCCATCCCTGTCTGTAGCAGACCCTCCTGCAATGGTGATATTTGAAGCCAGTATTTCAACCTTCAAAGGCTTCCCGTCTTTTTCGTAAAAACCATTGGTTTTTTTTGTATAACCAATGGATTCAAGGATCTTTTTTGCTTTTGAAGTGTCATGTCTGTATGTTGGTGTGTCGGGGTTGTAGAATTCATGATCCGGGGAAAGAAGCCCGAACGATGCGGGCGATCCGAACCCTCGATGGGCCTTGTCTATTATTTCCTGACGGTCTATTGCATAGGCAAGGGCCTGCCTGAATCTTTTGTTATTAAAGGGCGCCTTTTTGTGATTTATCATTAGTTTTTTGTTCCAGCCCCTTGCATTTTCAAGGATTTTCATGCCTTTTTCCTTTAGAGGTTTTGCCATATCAGGATTAATGTTTGCTAAATCGGCCTTTCCACTCAAAAGGGTCATCATCGGGTTTCCCGTCTTAATATATATCAGCCTGTTTACGATCGGTTTCCCCATGTAGTAGCTGCTGCTGGCTTCATAAAGGTAGGTGCCTTTTGCCTTGTCAAAGTCGATAAACCTGAAGGGGCCGCAACCGATAAAAGCCTCAGGAGTATTGAATTTTCTGGGATCTTTAACCTTTTCCCATATATGTTTCGGAATAACAGGCATTGTGCCGCCAACATAGGCAAGAAAGGGGGCATAGGGATTTTTGAGTTTTATTTCCACCTCAGAAGGACCTGTCGCCACTGCGCTTTCGATCTGATCCATCGGTACCCAGCTGTAGGGGTGTTTCTTGAAATAATTGACCGTAAAGACCACGTCATCTGCACCAAGCGGCCTTCCGTCGTGCCATTTAACATCTTTTCTAAGTTTGAAAACAAAGCTCAATGATTTTGGCCTGTATTCCCAGGAAGAGGCAAGGGCAGGCACGTAACCCTTTTTGTCCTTCCATACCAGGGTGTCGAAGACCCAGCTCATTCTTATGTAACCTGGTCCTCTCGGGTAATGACGATAGGGATTGGGATAGCCCCAGTCTCCCTTGCTGTCTGCGATACGGATTTCATTTGAGTTTTCCTGCGCCATCAGGCATTGGGTGGCGGATAAAATACCTAAAATTGCGACAGAGCAGATAATACTCCACACATTCAATTTCCTTTTCATAAAAGATCTCCTTTTTTCATGTAAAGACAGCAAAAAGCCATGAGAGGTACCTCCTTCAGGGAGAATTCCGCCTTCATGGCTTGAACCGCAATAGCAAATGCAGTCCCCGTAGCTTTTGCCGCGGGGTTCTTCAATTGTTGTTATTGTTTTTAATCGCTGTAGATATTGAATTGGTTGGGAGCGGGCTTCTGTCCGCCATTTTCAATAACTTTTATTTTAACATAAAGGTCTTGTCAATGATTTTCGGGCATTTGTATTAGTAAAACAGATGTATCCTGATGTCGACAATCTCGTAAAAAGCTGAATTATGCCGTTTTGCTGTCCTATGGAGCTTTTTACGACGCCATCCATGTTTGTTATTGACAAATTTGTGGTCAGTTAATACAAAAACTGTTTTTAAACTTATCCTGATCCGTCTTAATTTGAGACCTTTGAAAAATGTTCAATTTTGTAAATAGATTGGGAGGTTGTATCTGATAACAGGCCATAAAATGATATGAAATTAACTATTAGTGATGTTGCGCAATTGCTTGCAATACCTGAGACAACTCTCAAACGCTGGATACAGCAGGGCAAAATCCCTGCGATACAAGATAGAAACAGGTATTCTTTTGTAAAAAAAGACCTGATAAAATGGGCAAAAAACCATAATATTTTTTTGCACGACGATTCCAGGGAAAATCTTTCAAAAAATCCTCAATCAGAATATAGCGTTCTCGAAGCTATGAAAAAAGGAGGGGTTTTCTTTAATGTCCATGGAGACAATGTAACAGATGTTTTAAGAAATGTTGTTTCAACAGCACAGATTCCTTTTGATGTTGATAAAAATCTTCTTTATGACATGCTGCTTCAGCGGGAAAAGCTTGCTTCGACGGGAATCGGCTCAGGTGTAGCTATCCCGCATCCGCGTTATCCCATAGAAAATTTTGTCGGCAGCACAATTATAACAACCTGCTTTACTGAAAAAAAAATTGATTTTAAGTCAATTGACGGAGCGCCTGTTTTTGTTGTTTTTATGATGCTTAGCCCTTCAACTGACATGCATCTTAAATTTTTATCCAGGCTGAGTTACTTCCTGAGAAACGACTCATTCATATCATTACTCAAAAAATGTTCTGAACCGGAATGTCTTTTCGATAAGGTGGAAAAAATAGAAAAATCTATTGACGGGTAAAACAAAGCCGCCTTTCTATATATAATCCTATGCGCCATTTTCTCATTAATCTTGATGAACGTTTACAGCTGATAATTATTGCCGTACTTGTAGGCATATGCGGAGCTTTGGCTTCTGTAGCCTTGAACCGGTCTCTTGTAATGTTTTCAGGCCTGCTGCATAATCTGCAGACCCGCTGGTATATATTTTTATTTCCTGCATGCGGAGCAGTTGCTGCATCAATCTTTTTAAATCAGGTTACAAAAGACATTGGGGGGCATGGCGTTCCCGAGGTAATCTATAGCGTATCCAAGCGAGGAGGGCTGCTGCGTCTTCGTTCTATCTATTCACATCTTGTTGCCTCTCTCTTAACTATTGCCAGCGGAGGTTCGGCTGGCCCTGAAGCTCCTGTAGTTGTCAGCGGATCAAGCATAGGATCTAATATCGCCAGTTTTTTCAGGCTTAAAGACCGCCAGAGGGTAGTGCTGGTTGGATGCGGCGCAGCCGCAGCTATAGGGGCCATATTTAATGCTCCAGTTGCCGGCATCGCTTTTGCGCTTGAGGCAATCCTCGGTGAATGGACACCAGTAAATGTGATTCCAATAGCTATTTCTTCTGTGGTGGGTACCGAGGTAAGCCGCCTGCTTCAGGGAAATCAAATACCTTTTCAAAACAGACTGTTCTCCATTGCAGGCCCGGATATAATCGCCTGCCTTGGACTTGCTGTTTTTACTGCGTTTGGATCAGTTCTGCTAATGCGCATGCTTAAGTCTGTTGAAAAAAAATCAAAATTTCTAATCCATTATGAGTGGATAAGAGCCGGCGCAGGCGGCCTGATTGTAGGCATTATTGCCCTGCTTCTTCCTGAAGTTCTCGGAGAAGGCTACGAAATTATAAGAACAATTATTGAACAAAAGTTCCCGCCTGGTTTATATATTATTGGGCTTATCATTATTGCAAAGATTGCTGCTACTTCCCTTACCGTAGGAAGCGGCCGCGCAGGCGGACTTTTTGCCCCATGCCTGGTCATAGGCAGTTTTATTGGCCTGTTTTACCAGAGGTTTCTTGTTGGGGTTCTGCCTTCTGTTTCGTGGGCAGGAGAAAGCTATTTTGCGCTGTTAGGCATGGCAGGCCTGATAAGCAGTGTAATGCAGGCTCCAATGACCGGTATTTTTCTGATAGCTGAAATTACAGGCAGCTATCAGGTGCTTGTTTCCGTTGTTTTAGTCTCAGTTGTCAGCACCACGCTGAGTCATTATTTTGAACCATTTTCCGTGTATCATCGTGGGCTTGCCGCACGTGGCGAACTGGTCAGGCCGCGTACTGACAGACGAATTTTATCTGAATTAAGTATTATAGAGCTTCTTGAAAAGGACTGCCGTGTTGTTTATCCTGAGATGAAGTTAAATGACCTGATATCAATGGTCAAGCAGACAAACAGAAACTACTTTCCTGTAGAAGACCCGAAAACAGGCGATTTTCTTGGAATGATTCATCTTGACAAAGTTCGATCATATCTGTTCAATCCTGTGCTCTATAATTCAGTGCTGGTAGAGGAGCTTATGGACAAAAAAGTACTTTCAATATCTGTTTATGACGACCTTCCCAAAGTGTTTAATCTTTTTGAAAGTACCGGTTCTTTCAGTCTGCCGGTTGTACAGGACAACAAATTTTTAGGTCTTATTTCAAAAGCAACTATTCTTGACCACTATCGAAAGGAATTAATGGTTCAGGAAGAAATTTAAATTAGTGACTTTCAAATAACTCAAGTGTAGTTTTTGCCAGTTATTGCAACAGTTATAATTAAATTAAAACCAGAAAAAACTCATGTATAACAAATCGTAAACAAAGAACCGGCCATAATAAAAAAAGCAATTGTGCTAATGATTTAATCTTTTATTAATAACAATATATCAACAGGTTCTTTGCTAACGATTTTTAATACATTCAAACAGTTTTCTAATTTTAATTTAATCACAACTGAAGACTGATTGTTTAAAGTTATTTTAGTTCCCAGTGCCGCAAAGCGGTATAGCGCAGCTTTTTACGAGTTCATCAAATTTAGTATTGGAGGATATGATTATGAAAAAATCAATGCTGCATGTTTTTAGAAACACCCCTTTTGGGCGTGAAACCCTTATGCAGTCAATCTATTTTTGTAAAAAGACAGAAACCACGCTTAAGGTCTATATCCCTGAGCACCGTCAGTTTTTGATGTATTTTCAGAACAAAGTTATAACAATTGATCTTGACAACAGTTTTTTAAGGGCACCAGAAACAGCCAGGCAACATGCAGAGGGAATCATTAAAGCAGAAAAATTAGAGCCCGGCTTTCTTAAACCCGAAGCCTTCACCGCATCAACGCTTCCGGATATCCCGACACAGTTCAGTTTTATGTGTTGTCCCCGAAGTATTAGTGATCTTTCAACAAAAGTCGGCCTGGGTTATATTGGCCCCAAGGTAAGAAATATTATAGAAAATGCTGCATTTCCAGTGCTTATTCCTACTCCGGTCTATAAAAAATGGAATAATATCACGGTATTCTTCGGGGGCTCAAAAAATGCCGTCAATGCCTTAAGGCTTGGAATGCAAATCATGGAGGTTTCGGGCTGTTCTCTCAGGCTTTTTACCCATGCTAAAAAGAAATCACAGAAACACTACAGGCAGATATTGGAAGACAATAATCTTTTCACTAAAATAAGCGAAGGTAAAATAGAATGGCTTTTTTTAAAAACCGGCAAATTTAGGGAAAATCTTTATTCTATCCCTCATGACAGCCTTGTGGTTATTGGTGCATACGGACACGGCCTGATTAAAGAATTGATTTTTGGAAGTATTATGGAAGAAGTGCAAACAATCCTTCCAAATAATATGCTTATCGCAGGCCCGAATTATACAATGTTATAAGCTCTTAAAGGCTAAGATCATCCAGAGGGTCAATATACAACAGGAATAATCGCTTTCTTCTCAGACATGGAGATGAAGTCATTTATTTTCCGATTTAAGCTGGTCGCAAATTGCGACTACATTTTTCAAAGGTCTCCCTGTACGGGCAAAAATGGTTGGATCTAAAGTTTCTTTTTTCAGGGGATGTTGCGAGACATCCTATAAGTTATTGTTAAGCTTTTAACGAGTAATTGTAGCGTATAACCAATTCCTGAAGTTTTAAAGGTCTTTGATTCTCACTGTTCTTTGCCTGCCCGGATTAAGCCTGATCTGTTTTTCGCGTATTTTAATTAAAACCGGTTTTTTTTCTTTTTCTCCTGTTTTTACTTTCACATGTGTTTGCGTTATTTCAAGATCATACCAGATCTTTCTATGGTATATTCCAAACTCCACTTTATTCCAGTGCTTTGGCAAATGAGGATTTAGTTCAGGTATTATGCCGGATAGATTTACTCCCGCAAAATACCTCATAATAATATCGATACTGCCTGCCATGACTCCGGTGTGTATTCCTTCGGCAGTGGTTCCTCCCTGTGTATCAAAAATATCGCTTTTCATGGCCTCAATAAACCAGCCCCATGCTGTACTTTCCTCATCCATATAACTCGAAATTACCGCATGAACAATTTTGCTGAGTGTTGAGCCGTGGCTGGTTCTCTTTTCATAATATTTATAGTTTTCCTTTAATAACTGTATCGCATCTTCAACATTATATCCCAGACGGTTCAAAATGCGCTGTACCTCATCAGGCGCGAGAATATAGAACATCATCAGACTGTCTGCCTGTTTTGTAACCTTATATAGATCAGGAGAGCTGCCTTCGGCCTTTAAAATACGATCCATCCGGTTGATATTATTGTATTTGTTTTTATAATAATCCCAATCCAGTTCTTTAAGCTCCTCATACCCGCTGAACTGGCTTATAATATTTTTGTTCTGCATTACAATATTCATATTCCCGACAATTTTCTTCCACTTTCCTGTTTCATCCGTGCTGAAACCCGCCTTTGTCTTCAGTTTTGCAAAGACCTTCTCAGGCAGGCTTTCAACAAGCTCAAGGGCTTTTTCAAGCAGCCATACCACCATAATGTTTGTATATGCATTGTCTTTAAGGCCGTTTTCATTGCTTCCGTGAATTTTTTCATGAAATTCGTCAGGTCCCATAACACCTTTAATATGGTATTTGTCTGTATCAGGGTCCAGGACAGCAATGCTTGACCAGAAACAGGCAATTTCAAGCATCATCTCAGCGCCGTAATTTAAAAGGAATTTTCTGTCATCTGTGTCAGATATATATTTCCATACATTATAAAAAACAGCGATGGACACATGCCTCTGAAGGCGGCTTAAATCAGGCCCCCATTTGCCGTTTGCCGGGTTGAAGTGAACTTTCTGAGTTTCCTCTGTTCCTGTGTCTGCGGTTTGCCAGGGGTACATTGCGCCCTTGTAGCCATTAAGCCCGGCATATTTTTTTGCATCATTTAAGCGTTTGTATCTGTACATGAGAAGCGACCGGCTAATCTCTGGAAAACGGCTGTTATAAAAAGGTAAAATATAAAGCGTATCCCAGAAAATATGTCCTCTATATGCCTCGCCATGAAGCCCGCGCGCAGGCATTCCCGCATCAATTCCAACATTGTGGGGAGATGCTGTAACAAGCAAATGATAAATATGCAAACGCGTGGTTTTTTGCACAAACCTGTCGCCCTGAATCCTTATATCAGCTTTATTCCAGAGGGATTTCCAGCTTTTAGCATGGGGCAGATAAAGATCTTTAAATGATTTAATTTTGCCGACAGCCTCTTGTCCCGCCTTTTTGATATTTGAGATGCCCCTGTCTAATGAAGTATAAACGCTGACATATTTTTCTACCGCATATGTGGTGTATGCCTGCATTTCAATCTCAATTTCTTCGGATATTTTTGCTCTGTTTTTAGAAATCCTCTTGCGTGCCGTCAGTTTTTTCCGGTTTTGGTAAACACATGTCCTTGCGTTCATAACAATCCGGTATTTTAACCGGTTAGTCTCAACATGAAGGGAAATCCCATCTTTTGTGCTTTCGCTTTTTACCAGCGACAAATGTTTTGAGTTAAGATTTCGGTAACGCTCAACACCTTTATTTATTATATTCCCGTCTATAGAGGATCGGATTGCAACCGTTTTTGAATAATTTAAAGGCGTAATTTCGTATTTTATCGTACAAATATGCGGATTGGCCATACTCGCAAACCTTTTAGAATGAATTCTGGTAATTCTGCCAAGCCTGTCCCTGCAAATAAAAGATCGTGACATGACTCCATCCTGCATGTTCAGTGTTTGCGAATAGTCAAGCAGTTCCATGTTAAGTAGGCTGGAAAACTCTCCTGAGCCGATCCTGAATTCAAGCAAAAGCCAGTTTGGGCAGTTAACCAAATCATTGTTATAAATTATCTTGTTATTAATTTTGGTGCCAAGCCTGTTATATATACCGGCAATATAGGTTCCGGGATAATGAACATCTGACTCACTTTCTCCCTCAAAACAGCCCCTTACTCCAAGATAACCGTTTCCAATTGTGCATAAAGTTTCTCTGAGTTTTTCCTCTTTTGGATTAAAGCCTTTATAGGTAAGATTCCAGCCGTCCTTTTCAATTCCATGCTTAAACCAGTTTTCTATCTCAGCCAGGCTGATTTCTCCGAGATCGGATACAACTATATCCGCTCCATTGCTGTATAGAGTCTGTCCGTCAATGCTTCTTGCTATGCCAAGTGTCAGCCCGAAGTTTCCTTTTTGCCCGGCCTGAACACCGGAGATTGCATCTTCAATAACCATGCACTCATTAGGCATAAGTCCAAGGTTTTTTGCCGCTGTAACAAAGATGTCGGGATCTGGCTTACCCTTAAGGCCAAGCTCACGTGAAACCTCTCCGTCAACCCTGGTCTCAAAAAGATCCTCTATTCCACCAAGCTTCAGTATAAGTCTACAGTTGCAGCTTGAAGATGCCACTCCTGTTTTAATGCCTTTTTTCTTAAGCTTGTTTACAAAGTTTACAGAGGTCTTAAAGACCTCTGGGCCTTCCCTGCGCAGTACTTTCTGGAAATCCAGATTCTTCCTGTTTCCCAGCCCGCAGACAGTTTTACTTTCAGGGCCATCATCAAGCGTCCCAAAAGGCAATTCAATATTTCTTGATTCTAAAAAGCTCTTTACCCCTTCCGGCCTTGGCTTGCCGTCAACGTATTGCAGATAATCAGAATTGCTGTCAAACGGGACAAAAGCCTTATTATCCATTTTTGCAGATTTCTTAAGAAAATCGTTAAACATGCTTTCCCAGGCCAGCGCATGCACTCGTGCCGTGCCTGTTATAACTCCGTCTAAATCAAAAATTGCCCCTTTGATTTTACTAAAAGGCATTTAGATCTCCTTTGTTGTTAATAAACCCAAAATTGTTACCAGCATGTCAGGCTCAGGAACAATTACCGAATTCGGACATATATGTTTTACTCTTTGAGCAAGGTCATTATCTCTGGTAACAAAAACCGACCATGTATTGCCTGTCTCATTCATAAAGGCTTCAATCATTGGAATATCAGAAAAGGTATCCCCGCATACAAGATGAGGCCCCTTAGACAGATCAATCTGTAATTGTGCTGCAAGAAATTTTACTGCATCAGACTTGTCAAAATCCTTGAATCCGAACTGATCATCCTGAATCGTCAAAATTATTTCTATATCAAGGCCGGTATCCACAATAATAAAATCTTTGTTTTCAGGATCAAGTTCGAAAACAATTTCATTAATTATTTTCAGAAAAGCATCTGATTCATCTTCGGGTATGGAACCGCTTATATCTTGGCGGGCTATGGTAGTCTGGCCGAATTTAAACTGAAGTCCTGATCCAATCAGCGAGAACTTTTCAAAAGCCGGTTCTTTTATCATGCAGGAGAGCCTCTGGTTCAGATTATCAAGAATAATCTGTTTTTTTTTATCTATAGCACAGTATCTTCTTTTTCCGGTAAGATCGATAAATTCCCTGCCCTTTGATGCCGCGTAAATAATAGATTTTTCCAGATTAATGCTTACGTCAACAATACCTGGTCCCTCAAGAGGCGCGGAGGTTAAAACTATTGGATATTGCGCCATGTTTTTCGCAAAACGCGTAAGAAAAACAGAATTGTAAATTGATTGAACCGAAGAGCGATACCTGCCGCAGTAATTGTTTATTGTACCGTCGCGATCCGTCATAAAGCAGTTAAACTTTAAGCTTTGCAATGCTGCCAGGCCATTATCCACATGCCTGCGAAAATCAATATGCAATTTTTCCATATACTTTAGAAATGACTGCTCATCATTTTCAAGATAAAAAATATCTTTTTCCAGTTCCGTAATTTCATAAGTCAAATCGACTTCCACGCCTTTAGAACCCCTTATAACAAGATTTCTCTTTCCCTGTTTAACAGGGATATTTTCAAGTGATGTGTGCGCATTTACCAGAGAGTCTAAAAAAACAGAATCTATCGGTTTTTTATTAAAAATATTTTTCACGATCTGCGAACGCAAATCTCTTGTCTTTGCCATAAGATCGTAAAACTGCCTTAACGTAGATATTTTCTGCAGTATTATTGTGTCATTTTTCATAAAAATATCCCGTTTTCCTTTAACAATAAACCCTGTGCCTGTTCACTTTTTTAGTTCGAGGTTTCAGACCCATGGCTGAGAAGTAAAAAGCCCCATCTTTCATTTTGATGAAAAATGGGGCTTTATTTTTTTTTGGAATACTATATCTGGGCAACTGATTTTCCTTTTTCAGGTTCAAAAACAAACCAAAGATAATTTTAAATTTTATATATCAAAGGAAGATACAAGTCAATTCAGTTTCTTATCTTTGTCGATGAGTTATCGCTATTCCGGAGTCAAATTTGGGATCAAACCCTGATTATTATAATAAGGTTTGACAACCAAAAAAAGACCTTATAAATTTTAACATATGGTGCGGCAATTGAGAATTGAAAAGGTTACACCGTTTCAGGTTTTAATAAGAGACTATAAATCAGACAGGATTTACAGGATATACAGGATATTTTTTGCCTTTCCTGAAGAAAGGCAAAAAGTGTCAACCCTCTTTGAGGGAACTAATTGGACTAATAGCGACAAAAGTTTAGCTTAAAGATGGCAAGGGTTGGAATCCAAATAAAAAATCCAAAAAATCCTGTCGATGAACACTAAAGATTGTTTAATATGTCCCCTTTTAGGGGCCTTCCTCATACCACCAGTTCTACCGGTGGTGGCTGATTGAAATAATTCAGTGTGTGTCATAACAGGAGAATGCATGCGAAAATATATACTAATCGCGTTATCAATAGTAGTATTGTTTAACCTTATTTCATGCATGGAGGAACCGGCTATGGATAAGAAATCCTACAACAAACTTTCAAGTGAAGAAGAAAGAGTCATTGTCCATAAAGGCACGGAAGCACCTTTCAGTGGAGAATATAATGATTTTTCTGAAAAGGGTTCTTATTACTGCAAGCAATGCAATGCACTACTTTATAGTTCTGACGATAAGTTTGCATCTACCTGCGGGTGGCCAAGTTTTGATGATGAAATTAAAGGAGCTGTCAGGAAACAAAAGGATATTGACGGAATAAGAACCGAGATATTGTGTGCAAATTGCGGGGCACATTTGGGACATGTTTTTGAAGGAGAAGAGCTGACAGATAAGAATACCAGATATTGTGTCAATTCAATCTCCCTGGTATTTGTACCGGATGGAAAAGAGCCTCTCGTAGCAAAAGCCTACTTTGCAGGAGGCTGCTTCTGGGGTGTAGAGTATCTCTTTGAGCATAAAAAGGGAGTCATCTCGGCAATCTCAGGTTATATGGGAGGTTCTATGGCAAACCCCTCTTATCAAGATGTGATTCGTGGAGACACTGGACACTTAGAGGTTGTCGAAGTAACATATGACGCAAATAAAGTGAGCTATGAAAATCTCACAAGGTTTTTCTTTGAGATTCATGATCCGACACAAGTCAATGGCCAGGGCCCGGATATTGGGGGACAATATCTATCCGCTGTTTTTTATGAAAATGATCATGAAAAAAAGATTGTTCACAAGTTAATAGATATACTCAAAACCAAAGGATATAAAATCGTAACAAAAGTACTTCCCTCCGGTAACTTTTGGAAAGCTGAAGGTTACCATCAGGATTACTACGACAAGAAAAAACAGCAACCATACTGCCACGTTTACAAAAAGAAGTTTTAATTAAACATTAAAAATATAACCAGCAAAGATCTTGCATTTGCGGTAAGAAGGTTAAATCACAGGCTAAGAAAATGTCTCAATTACCAGACGCCTCATGAAATTATTTACGGTGCTATTAATGGTGTACTTGCAATTTAAATTCACCTGAAAAGTTGGATGAAAAGTTGGATGAAAAGTTCACTGAAAATGGTACTGTGCATGCAAGAGGAAAACATAACTATCCCTGAAATTGCGGAACAAATTGGAATTACAGAACGGGGGTTAAAAAACAGATATCAAAACTTAAAGCGGATGGTAAAATTAAGCGTGTTGGCCCAGATAAAGGCGGTTACTGGAAGGTACTTAAATGAGTAAAGCAGATCAATAAAAATATTGGCCCAAAAGGTTAGCACCATTTATAAGATTAAGGTTGGCTCATAGTTGGCTCAGGGTAGGAAATACAGAGTCTGTTTGAAAATGGCGTGGATGTTAAAAAAACCACGTAAGAAAAGTTTAAGCCGGAAAATTTTGATTTGATAACATGGTTTGTGGTAATAGATAAAAAGTAAGGGAGATTCTATGGACAAGCAGGAAAAAATTCAATACTGGCTCGATATTTCCGATTATGACATGGAAACAGCAAGGGCAATGCTTTCTTCCAAAAGGTATCTTTACGTAGTTTTTATGTGTCAGCAAGCAATAGAAAAAATTATTAAAGCTCTGTATATTGATCAGTATGATAAAGAGCCTCCAAGAAGCCATAATCTGGCCTTTATTTTTAAAAAGATAGAAATTTCAATACCCGACGATACATTAAAATTTTTCAATATATTATCAGCTCATTATATTGAAAACCGTTATCCTGAATATAAGGAAAAGTTGTCGTCTTCTCTTAACAATCATAAAGCTGAAGAGTATCTTAGTAAAACAGAGGAGAGTTACAAATGGATAAAATCCCTGTTGAAGTAAACTTTGTTTTATCAGATTACATTAAAAATTTGTCAAAAGAAATAAAGGTAAAATCTGCAATTTTGTTTGGTTCCTATGCCAAAGGTAACTGGAAAAGTGACAGCGATATTGATGTTGCTGTTTTTTCAGATGATTTTGCTAAACTGGAGAGAGCTGAAGCTATAGCTTTTTTATTGGATCGCACCTTAAGCTATGACCTTGATATTCAGCCTGTTGCGTTTGATGAAAATGATTATATCAATTACAAGGACAATCCATTTGTAAATGAAATTGTTACAACTGGCATTAAAATAATTTAGATAGACATTCCATGACCCTATAAAAGAAAAGTCATCTAAAAAATGGATTTAAAAATATTTGCCGACACAAATCTTTTTGAGACCGGGACCTCTTTTTTCAAGGGGCTATAGGGGACTCCTTCATATATTGACATATCGAATACAATTTTAACTTAAGTGGTGCACTTTGAAGTTGAATTCACCTTTGACCCCGTTCATTTTTCTTTTTTCAGTCCCTCTCAATGCCATTGTTAGCTCTGGAGATATCAGAATTCGAAATTGTGTTCCTTAATATTTTTCCACAAAATCTATTTAAGCTTTCATTTTCTTGCATCGCTTTAATAGCAAGTGCCTTATGTAAATCACTATCAACTCGTAATTGAAATTTACCAGAATATTTTTTTCCTGAAATACTTGAAGGCAATGGCATATTATCTTCTTCATATATTTCAATCCATTCTTCAAGAATACGACATAACTGACGATAAACGCCCTCTTCGTTATCACCATGACAACATTTACCGATCCATCCGGGAATTGAACCAATATAGCATTGATCCTCATCCGACCACTCAACAATTTTTAGGTATCGGTCTTTCTTTTTCATCTTTTTGACCTCTCTATTTTAAGCGCCACTTCTTTTTCTTGATAATGTTTTGCATCCTCCCCAAGATTGCCAGAAATTGTCATGGCTCTTATTTATGGACGTTGGTGCCTAGACCCCATTTCTTCCTGATTATACTATTTTACAATTATCTTCGCCTTTACAATTATTCTTATAATTACAACCAAGCAAAACAACGGGACAATACATTTTTTCATTTTTTAAACATATCTTGTTAAAATTATTTTCTTTATTATTAATTTTGTATATTGGACATAAGTCACAATTGTTCAGATCACACATTCTTGGGACGAAATCAAAAGTAATATCGAATTGTTCAGGATACCCAATAATATGCTGATGGTTTTTATTAAAATATTCTCTTAGAATTTTATTTAAATCTTTTTTTGATTTTTCATAACCTGTATTTTTTAAAATACAATTTCTGAATTTAGAGTTATTATTCCACACATCCCCTGGCAACTCTAATTGAGTAAGTGCTTCATAGGAAAATAATTTTCTAAAATCATTATCGCTTAAAGATTCCTCGCTTAATGCTACTTCAAAACATTGTTTAAATTCAGGAGATTTTAAAAAGTCTCTTAAACTACACCATGCCCTTTTCTGTTTGAAAACTTTATCTTTGAGAAATGTATTATATCCATCGCTGAATTTATCGGGGCTATTTAAAATGTCTTTTATACTGTTTTTCCGTTCATTCGCTTTTTTTATATTATCAGCAAAATTACTCAAATCACTACTTTTGGGTTGTCCAATTTCGTAATAAGTCAACAAATATAATGAGAACAATATTCTTTTTATAAAATCATTCTTATCCTTATGCTTGCAATAAACTTCTTTTATGAATTTAGAAAAACTAAAGTCATAATCTTCTAGAAAAACAAAAGTATATAAAATCGATAGGTAGTCTGATGGGAAAAATCTTGATTTGAATTTCACCCTTCCATTTTCCAAAATACCGTTATATTGAACTAAAATGGAATTATTATCTGCTGTTGACTTGCTTATAAAAGTGTATTTATTTTTGTCATCTTCTTTTTTTACAAAAGAGTTTTCATCTTCTGGATTTAATAGGTTTAATGAATTCTGTTTTTTAATTTCAAATATCAATTCAGAAAATACAAATCCACCAATATCCCATATTCGTTGGAAGGGCATTTGTCTATCAGTTATGTAGCATAACCAATGTGTGAGGATTTTAATATCAGCTTTTAAATCTTTCCTGAAAAAATTAATCAAATTATAGTTATGAGAAAATTCCCACCGATAATCGTCATAAAAAGATATAATTTTAAATATTTCTGTTAATTTATTATTCATTGTCTTATTTTCTTGTTATTATAACATTTCGATAACCTGCCCCAAGCGAACCGGCATTTGGCCGAAGCAGGTAAACACGAAATAAGCTTCGGAAACTTTTTCAAAAATATCCTGTGGTTTAAATTTGTTTTTCAAAATATTCTTGAGGGGTAAAAATGAAGTTGAACTGCTGTTTAAGCGGATATCGAGCTGCTTAAAAAATGAGGTTTCTGCATTAAAAAGATTTTTGTCGGCAAATGTTTTTAAATCCATTTTTTAGATGACTTTTCTTTTAGCTAAAAATAGTGGATATATTATCCAAAAAGGTCAGAATGTGTGCCGGTTCGTGTAAGATAAACGTTTTTGCTGTCTGCCTTCCAGATTAACAACCAATCAGGTTCAATATGACATTCCATATAACCTGAGTATTTACCTTTCAAGGGATGAAGTTTGCATTCCTGGGGCAGGGTGTCGCCCGATTGCAGCATTTTAATAATTTTCTGAAGAAATTCTAAATTTTGGTTTCGTTTTTTTGCTTGCTTGACATCTTTAGAAAATCTTTTTGTCCATATTAGTTTTCTGGAATTCATGCATCAATTTTTTTGAACATTTCTTCAACGGTATCTGCTGACTCAAGATTACGTCTATTTTCGATGTCATCCATAGCCTGTAGCGTTTCCTTGTCAGGCATTCGTAAATCAAACGGAATACCTCTGTGATTGATAACCTGTTTTAAAAAAAGATTAACAGCCGAAGACATATTTAATCCAAGACCAGTTAGAATGATCCCTGCATTCTTTTTAACATCCTCGGTTGTTCTAATATTTATATTTGTGTTTTTACTCATAATTCAAACCTTTGCCCTATAAAATATTTAAAAAAGCTGACACTATGTTTACTGCACTATGTATTACAAAATAGATACATTGTCAACACAAAGGTTGGCTGGTCATATCAGCATAACCAGATACCACAAACCATGTTATCAAATCAAAATTTTGAGGTTTGAATTTTTCTTCCAGCTTTTTTTCTTCTGGTGTTTTCTTAATATCCACACCATTTTCAAACAGACTCTGTATTTCATCCACGGCTTTTTGAGGTATTTGGCGTTTTATCCAGTCTTTGATTATGGCGTTTAATGGTGCACTTGCAACTTGAATTCACCCCAACTATCCCCGTCGTACTTAATATAATTGTTCTGTCTTTCAATACTTCATAGAGTCTTTAGAACGTTATCCAAAAGATATTTCATCTCTATTGCCTCGAGTCTATCGAGATGGTCATCTTCGAGGACTTCCCTGGTTTTTATGTAGATATTTTGATGTTGTTCCGCTATTTCTTTGTGATCCTCAAGCCAATAAAGAAGTTCATAAGCTTCCTTATAATTCACTTCATCATCTGCAAGAATGCCCATAACAATTCCCTTGAATTCAGAAGCTTCATCCCACACAGACTGTAGAGGTGGTTTTTTTTCATTTTCTCGCAATTTTAAAAAGATTTTGGCACAAGCTATAGAATCTTCAGTGGCATCATGGTGTTTAAACGCAGGTAAACCGAAGTGTTTTACTAAAGTTTTTAATTTGCAATTTTTAATATTAGGCAATTTTTCTTTCGCAACTGCACATGAATCAATATATTCAAAGCTCAATCCTAAATCGAAGTGCTCTGAAAGCGCATTCAAGACCTGCTTGTCAAATAAACTATGAGCTACCAAAGGGTAATTAAATATGTCCTGTATTTTTGGAAATAGTTCTCCAAATTCGGGTTTGTCAAAAGTATGCTCTTCTTTAATTCCATGTATTTTCGACTGAAATGGTGCATGTCCTCCGACAGGTTTGATCAAAAAGCCATTCGTTTCGATAATTTCACAATTTCGAACTTTTGCATAGCCAAGAGCGCAAGCACTGACTCTTTTCGGATTTGCTGTTTCAAAATCAATTGCGATAAACTCTTGCATAATTCCTTCTTTTTTTGACAAAAAGTCGGGCATCACCTGAACTAAAACTTGGTAAGAATTCAAACCACATGGCTCTGCCCATCTGAGTGTATGGCGTTGTTGTACCGCTTTTACTTCAAAGATTCCAAATGGTTTTATCGGTTTAGCCCCTTGACAATTCTGTCTGCATTGAGTACCCCATCTTTTAAAAGAAGTCGGACAGGGAATTCTGTAAGCGGAGATTCCTTAAGTCCTTCAAGTATTTTCACAAGACCGGTGGATGTTATTAGAGAAATGCTCAATTCATAATCGTATTCACATT
>Ga0207996_1001306_pt1 | contig 17663 bp, 15 predicted proteins | sample AntAceMetag02UKG_FD_184773 | JGI IMG/M metagenome (GOLD analysis project Ga0207996, IMG submission 184773) | Saline lake microbial communities from Ace Lake, Antarctica - Antarctic Ace Lake Metagenome 02UKG (SPAdes) (version 2) | ecosystem: Environmental > Aquatic > Non-marine Saline and... | reverse complement strand
GTCAAATTCTTTACATACCCTCCTAATCAACTCTGTCAATGAGATATTATGACCCTTCTTCCTATCTGCATCTTCGTTTGCATGCTGCAATACATCTGAAACAAAATCCCCGCTCCCCAAAATTCTTGGATCACCCTTCTCGCGCTCTTCCTTCTTCCGCCCGAGGTGCATGCCCCTCCGGATAATGGGGGACGTTGGCAACTTTGTAAACTTATAATGGGGGACGTTGGTGCTGAACGTGCATTACTCTATAACGGATGACATAGTTTTTGTTTGTGAACCGCAAAGGCGCGAAGGACGCGAAGAAGTTTTTCTTGTTGGTTTCGTAAGTAGTAGGGGACGTTGCTCGTTTCACAAGTTTACTCTTCTTAGTTATATCGATTAAGCCAAGAAATTCTTTATAAATTGCAACACATTTCTCATGCTTCTCTCTTGGGAATCCTCAACTCTATCGTTAATATGCTTGTGATGAGGGAAAGTCTCCACACCGTTGTGATGAGGAGCATTGTCCCACCCTATGATCACTGTCTCGTCCGACCTCAACCAGTAATAACTGTAGGCAACCATTTCCCCTTTGACCCAAACTTCTCGAACCCATAGCATAGACCCATCGAACAGCCTGAGTTTCACCTTCAACCTGGAGACCACATTTTTCTGGGTGATCTCCAGATCTTCCACGTCTTCGATAATATCCGCATAGACGTCCAACGTGTTTCTCAGACTAGCTTGCATCATTTCCCCATCAAAAAGGATAATTTATTAATTCTATTTGATAAATCCTCCGCTGCGTTGATCAAATATGTCCATTCAATCCAATCATCATGTCCTTGCACAGTATCCGGCACATCTGAAAGAAATTCTTCGTATGAGGCATTGTACTTACGGTCAAAAAAGGCAATCTTCTTCTTCAAACCCTCTAATTCTCTTTTGCTGTAGTCCATTCGCTTGAATGCAACCTCTTTCAGCGTCTCAATATAAATTGCCTTACCGTTTTCACCGACGAGATCCTTTATGTCCTTGGACACTTCAATCGTTACTTCAGGCATTGAATCAACACCTCCTTTAAGAATTACGCCCACGCTTTCCAATCTTTGCGCTTATGCAATGGGGTACGTTGCTCGTTTCACAAGTCTACTTTTGGGTTGTAATGGGGGACGTTGGTGCTGAACGTGCATTACTCTATAACGGATGACATGGTTTTTGTTTGTGAACCGCGAAGACGCGAAGAGGGGTTATTTGTTGGTGTGTTTTGATCCTGGAAGAGGGATTCAGGATCAGAACACACCAAGCCCTGACGGGCGGGATAGGATTGATGATTTATGATTGACGACTTAATGAATGCGGCGTTGGTAATTTTGTTAATCTATCCCTACTGTCAAATCAATATCTGAAATCCTTTCTTTTGCCCTCTGCACCACATCCTTTGGGAACATGCGAAGCTCAGATGTATTAAACTGGTATTGCGGCAAGTATTGGATAATTAGCTGTGCGACTGCCAGCCCCTGATCAAGGTCCCTCTGCTTTTTTACCGGCTCACGGTCTGCCTGTTCACTTAACCATAATTTATGCAAGGCAAAGGTCCGAGGTTCAGGAACAACTATTGGCGCAGGATATCCATCCTCTCCTATGACAACCTGAGAAAACTTTGGAGAAGAAATAAGCCATTGTAGATTCCGAATTTCAACAGCTTCCATATCACCTGGACCACCCATTCGAACTATTTCCTTTCTGAACGACTGTTTTGGTGCTGATTTTATCAGATCCACCATGTAACCATCATGGTTTACGGCTCGGAACCCACCCGGGCTGATGGGTTCAAAAGACCGATCTGCTTTTCGAATAATACCGAGCAAACCGTCATTGTCCATATCATTCTCAGCAACAAGAGTAAGTTTCGGACGGATATCCCATAGAATATCCATATCTTTGGTTGCCATTGTAGAAATATCAAAAAACACACCTGCAAATGCTTCATAGGCATAAATTGCATTAGTGCCAATCACTATTACATTTCGTCCAAGAATATTTTTCTGATCCAGCAATCGTAAAATACCGGAAACAATCCGAGGTACTCGCTGGATCAGTGCAGCCTTGCAAAATCTGGACTGCTCTTTGAGCCGATCTTTAAGTGCTGACAGACGTTCCTTTCCACGCTGCTTGCTCTGTTGATACTCGGTGAGAATTTTTTCAGTTTGAGGAGCTCTCGGCCCCAAACTTTTGCCATAGCCAGAACGATCTCGAGATCGAAACAAATATTCGCGGCCTTTTGACTTTTTCCAGTGCATGCCGCCTCTGTATGACAGATTCCTATTAAATGCTGACACAAATGATTCGTGGAGTTGTATAGTATCAATAAAAACACGCCGCTGATTGTCGGTCATCTCCTTGAAAATCATAAAATTCCCGAGAGCCTTTCAATATAACCATATTGCCATTTCGGTGGGCTGGAGCCCGAACGTAGCGAAAGGGCAAAGAAGATATTGGTTTTCCTTCAAATATGCAATGTTTGAAGATTGAAGGAAAACCGTTGCATTGTCAAGGACAATCTAAAACGAATGCGGAAAAGTAATAGGGGACGTTGTCAACTTTGTAAACTTATTGGACCCCAGTACCATCTACCGGAGCTACGGGGCAGACAGGATCAACAGGATTTACTGGATTTCTTGTTTACATTTTCAATTTCCAGACGAAATTGAAGATACCAAATCGCTTCGCGAAGGTAGAGCAGTCAGCCAGGGTGTTGTCATTTTCACCCTATACACCACTTGTTTCGCATTTAGTCTCACGTTATGTAGACTTACGCGGCTTTTGCCTTTTTGACGATTGGGTTGATTACGTTTTTCAATAAGATTGACGCATTGAACAGCTCAATCCCGATGAGAGCCCCCTTTTCGTCAATCTCGGCGTTTACACCGGGGGCTATTTCAACAAATTCGTGTTCTACACCCTCTTTTGCAAGATAGAGGATATCCTCTTCTTCATCATAAAAAACTTTGAACGGATTCATTGCAACCTACTCCATCGTCCAGATTTCACCCTGTTTTCCTTCTGTATTGTAATGGGGGACGTTGGTGCTTTTGATGCTTTAAAAGAGGGGGTCAAGTCTGCCTTTAACTCTTGCTGTTCTGAAACCCGTACTTTTGTTACTTTATTTGACAAAATTGACTGGATTTTCAGGATTTCCAAATTATCCGGTCATTGTTGTTGATCCTGTCCTCATTCGGCTATATCAACCCTTTTGTTTTTAAAATGCGCACGTAGTCTTCTCGCGACAAAGGGCACGCAATCAGTTCTTTAAAGTCTTTTTGCGAAAGGCGTAACTGGGAGCGAATTTTATCTGACACCCTTCCGGGTATGTCCCCTTTACCATGTGAAAAATGAACCCTTAAGATCTTAGTGCCTTCAAACGTGAACCATCCATAACGATGGGTCGTCGAACGGACCTCAAGCTTTAGCTTTTTAAAAACCTTCCCCATTTCTGTTTTTTTTATCTGCATTCGATAAGGCCTTCCAGGTATTGCAGCCATTTTTGAGGAAGCGGGCCAAGGTTATTTCGATCCGAGGTCAGATCTTCATAGATCTGGATGATTTCTTCACGAAGTTGATCTATGGCCTCAAATTCTGTGTCCGCATGACTGAAGGCCTCAATGTCGTCAAGGCTAGCAAGCACCTCGTTTTCTGCAAACTCCAGTGTTATGTAAATAGGGTTTTTCAAATGGTATTTATGGTGCCGAAGAGAATTGATAGGAATAATTCTGCACTGCTTTTCGACGGCGAAGATTATCTTTTTCGAAAGATCTTTGTATTGATCATTACTCAGTATAGGTTGTTCCATAGGTCGCCTCTTAAACTAATTAGAGCAATGGGGGACATTGGCATAAGACATGGGTGTCAGGCCTACACAGTTGACAGATATATGCGTAATAGGAGACGTCGTTACCTTCTGACTTTATAGTTGAACCGCTAAGGCGGCCCCAGTACCATCTCCCGGAGCTACGGGGTAAACGAAGGACGCTAAGGGGTTTTTTTTTCGGATCGGGGTGAAACCGATCGGGAAAAGCGACCGTAATGGGGGACGCATTGGGATTGATGATTTATGATCGTTGATTGAAGGACAAAGAAAAGATTCTCTCACAGAGGGCACAGAGGCACAGAGTTTGTTATTGAACCGCAAGGCGCGAAGGGCGCAAAGGGGGTTTTTGTTGGTTTTGTTCAGATCCTGGAAGAAAAACCAAGGATCAGAACACACCAAGCCCCTGGCGGGCGCCCCTTTCGATTGACTATTGAATATTGATGATTGGAAGAAAGTAACAAAAATAGTCTCCCACCCCAGTACCATCTTCCGGGCACAGCTCCGCCCCTTAAGTTACATGGCGTAATCGGATTTGACCCATTGAAATATAATTGTAAAAAGCTCAACAGCCAAACTGATGAACTGGCTGTCTTTAAAAAGTCCGGCCCGTGCGTTTGACCCGGATCGGTTCGGGAACCTCCGGCGTCTGGCCGGACAGAATGGCTGCCGGCACGCTCGTGGCCATATGCGCGGCAGCTTCGTAGTCCTTCAGTATTTCGGCGGCCTGTTCAACAGCGCCGGATAAGACCGGGGGACGGTTTTTGGCCGAATGGGCATCGCTTGCAATGATGTGCACCAGCCGGTATCTGAGAAGTGTCGCGGATACCTGGCCGATAAATTCCCCGAAATCCCCAGTAAGACTCATGGCCGTAATCTGGGCGAGGGCCCCCATGTGCACAAGTTCGTAGAGGATGCCCGGATCGTGCTGCACCATGGCGTTCCGTTCCGGGTGGGTGATAATCGGGGTGATTCCATTCAGTTTGAGGGCAAAGATTTCATCCTTTACACCGTTGGGTATCATCTGGGAGGGAAGTTCCAACAGGATGTATTTCCCTGCGTTATTGATGGTGCAGGCCTCCCCGTTGCTGATCCGTTGCATCATATCGGTGCACAGGTGTACGTCTGAGCCCGGATGCAGGTTAAGGTCCAAGTGGTTTGCGGTGAGGGTCTCCTGGAGTGCAGTCACCCCGGAGACAACGTCTTCAGCACGGTTTGTGTAAATGCCGTTCAAGCTGTGGGGCGTGGCAACGATCGTATGAATTCCGTCTGCCACGGCCCGTTCTCCCATCTTCAGGCTCTCTTCAAGGGACCGGGCCCCGTCATCGACATTGGGAAGTATGTGGCAGTGGATGTCTATCATAAAAATCAAATTTAGGAATTTAGGGATTAAAAAGCTATTTGTTCACCGCAAAGCCGGCCCAGTACCATCTTCCGGAGCTACGGGGTAAACAGAGATCGCAGAGGGTTACATTTTTATTGTTTTCCGGTGATCCCGCTGAAAAAAGCGGGGCTTGCAGGACAACGGAAAACAATAAGAACCGATTTTTTGATCTATGTAGCATTGGCAGGACAACAAGCTCTGCAAGCTACCTAACATGCTAATTTATTCAGGAAAAGTGCTCTTTTTTCTTTGCCGTCCTCTCAACGGCAAAGAAAACAAAAAAACAACTTTGCGTCCTTTGCGCCTTGCGGTGAAATGCCTAAGCGCACAGGTCGAATTTTTTATAATTCACAATTCCTCAATTCCTTAATCCCTCAATCTTACATTTAAACCTTCAACGGTTTATCTTCTAATTTGTCACTCATTACGGACTCTTCTTCACCGTAGTAGGCGCTCTTGGATCGTTTCTTTCTCTGTTTCCTACGCTTTTTCTTCTTCTTTTCCCCGTCATCGCCGTAATAGTAATTGTAGTACTGGTAATAGTAGTAGTAATAATATTTGTCCTTGCCGATATCGACTGCGTTCAAGACGCCGCCGAGGATGTGGGCGCCGACGGCCTGGAGCTGGTTTATGCTGTTTTTGGCAACATCCCTTACGGTTTGGCCTGCCCGGATAACCACCACAACGCCGTCGACATACTTAGAGAGGATCATTGAATCGGTCACGGCCGTAATCGGCGGAGAATCGATCAGTATCCGGGTGTAGTGTTTTCTCAGTTCTTTCACGAGGTCCGTCATTCGTTCCGATCCTAACATCTCGGACGGGTTCGGCGGGAGGGGGCCGGACACGACCAGGTCCAGGTTGGGGACCTGGCTGTGCACCACGGTCCTTTCAATGCTGTCGCTGCCAACCAGCAGGTTTGTCATCCCCAGGTCCCTTGATACACCGAAGAGATGATGGATCTTGGGCCTGCGCAGGTCGCAATCGATTACCACGACCTTGCTCCCTGACTGGGCCATGGTAATGGCCAGGTTTGCCGTGGTAATGGTTTTCCCTTCTCTGGGGCCCGGACTGGTCAACAGGATCACCTGGGGGGCTGATCCGGCAGATGAGAAGAGGATGTTGGTGCGGATCCCGCGGTACGACTCGCTTGCAGTGGACTTGGGAGAGTGGAGGCAGACCAGGTCCGGGGTCCTGTCGCCCTCTGCCTGTGCCTTCCCTTTTGACTCAATACGGGGGGTCGGCCCCAAGTAGGCGATATTGAGGTGCTGCTTCAGGTCTTCGGGGATCTTGATGGTATTGTCTAAATACTCGAAAAAAAAGGCCAGACCTATTCCGGCCACCAGGCCGACGATGACGGCCAGGAGGAGATTCAGTTTTTTCTTCGGTTTAACCGGATGCTGGGGCACCTCTGCCCTGTCAATGATCCGGATGTTGCCGGTCCGCATGTCTTCGGTGAGGGTGGTCTCCTTGAATCGCTTGATCAAGAGATCGTACATATCCCTGGAGCTTTCTACCTCCCGATTGAGGACGCTGTACTCAATGGCCTTCTGATTGAGATCAAGGGTCTCCCTTTTCTGTTGGGCAAAGGAGGCCTTGAGGGAAACCTCCTTGGCTAATGCCACCTGGTACTGGTTTTTAAGGGAGTTTATGACACGCTGGACCTCTGTGACCTTCCTCTTTTCGATGCTCTTGAGCTCTGATTCGATGGCCACCATCTGGGGGTGCTTTTTCCCGTACTTCCCGGAAAGCTCGGACATCCGCTTGTAGAGTTCCACCTCTATCTTCTTGATCTCGCCAACCAGTTCATTAGCAAGCACTTCGGGTATGGAACCGAGCATGTCAGGCGAGCCTTTCAGGGTCAGGGCCTGCTTGTACCGGGTCTCTGCCTCCACCCTTATTGATTCCGCGTCCACCACCTGGGCGTTTAATTTCGCAAGTTTCTGGGCCGTTACCTGCTCGGTATCGCTGGTGAAATCGGTGATAATGCTGTGCTTTTTCTTATACTGGAGCAAGGCCTGCTCGGCCTTTTCTACCTTTTTACGTTCCACATCTATCCGCTGGTGGAGCCACTTGATCGCGTCTTGGACGGCCTTGAGCTTGATCTCGAGATTCTGGGCGATATAGGCACGGGCGAGCGTATTGACTATTTTGGTGGCCAACACGCGATTCTTGGCCTCAAAGCTCAGGTCCAGGAGGCGGCTGTTGCGGATAGGCGAGACCTCTATTCTGCCAATGAAACCTGATACAAGGTTTGAATCCTGGTCGTATGCGTCGGTTTCTTCGGGTGTTTCCTCTTTGCCGGTCTTGAGGAGCGATTTCATGGAATCTTTCCAGGATTGAACGGTCTCCCGGATAGATCTCTTAAGATTGGATATGAAATTGTCCTTTGGTTTGGGGAAGAACTCTTCGTTCTCCTCAAGATGGAGACGGTTTATGACATCCCTGGCCACGGTGCGGCTTTCGATTATTTTGTACTGGGTCTGGTAATAGTCGGTGCCTGAGGAATCCACGGCCATGACCTCTTCAATGGATACCACGTTCGGGTTCTCCTTTTCAATAATGAGGCGGGTAGTGGCCTGGTAAATGGGCGTGGTGGTATAGGTGTGGATGGCAACGCTGATCAGGATGATTGCAAAGACGGTTATGATGGTCCACCTGCGCTTGAGGATCACCCGGAGGTAATCCCTGAGATCGATCTGTTCCTGTTTCTGACTGTATTCGTTGGGCATGTTTTTATTTAGTGACGAGTTACGAGTGAAAAGTTACAAGTTAGTGAAAAGTTATAAGTGACAAGTTGCGGGTTACTGGATGCTGGATGCTCGTTTTTCTGACCTCTGACTTCTGACCTCTGTCTTCTGACCTCTGTCTTTTTACTGGGTTTTGGTTATTTGTATTCAGTGTTTTGTATTTGGTATTTGGCGACCATTAATATTGATGGTTTCGTAAAAAGTCCAAATTCAAATTTTTCTTACTTATAACTTACTCATATTACTACATTTCAATTTCACTTTTTGTGACTTTTGCGCCTTTATCAATATTCAATCTTCAATATTGATAGTCTCGTAAAAAGTCTCCAAGGTTGTCGCTCCCGCGAAAGCGGGGGTCCACAAGTGGTCGGTTTTCCTGGATTCCCGCTTTCGCGGGAATGACGAAAACGGGTGCTTTTTGCGGCTTTATCAATATTCAATCTTCAATATTCAATTAGAAAAAGCTTTCCGGGACCACAATTATGTCATCCGGCTTTATGATCACGTCATGGATTTTTTTTCCCGCATCGATAATGGCGTCCACTCTTACCTCTATGATCTTTTCCACACCATCTTCCACCCGGATGATACGCGTGCTGTTTCTTGAGGCAATGGGGGTAAAACCGCCTGCCATACCGATGGCCTCGACTAAGGTAATTTCACCTTCCGGCATATCGTAGGCACCCGGCCCTGCCACCTGACCGATGATATAAAAATGCGCCACCGGCGGAATGTAAAGGACATCCTTATCAAAAAGATGGATGTTAGATCTCTGATCTCCCTTTTTCAGGAGCTTCGCGAGATTTATTTCTATGACTACCCTCTGCTCGTTTGCTGAGTCCGGATTCAGGGTCCGGATCAGCATCGCCTTGGAACTCGATTTTGTCGGGTCCATCCCCCCCACCTTGGACAGGGCATCCAAGAGACGCTCCCTCCCCTCGATGGAGTAGGTCCCGGAACCATTTATGGCTCCGAACACCAGGAAATTCTTGCTCTTATACTCAACCACCGATACGGACACGTGGGCATCCAACAGGTATTGCTGTTGGGCGAGTCTATTTGATATAAGCTCTTCGATTTCCGAGGTTGTCAGACCATCAATCTTTAGGCGATCTATCAAGGGAACTGTAATATTTCCCTTGGCGGAGATGCTAACTCTTTCCCTGGAAAGGTCAGGTTCTTCATAAACCGTGATGTTCAAAACATCATTTCCACCCACCGTATAGTCTGCGATGGCCCCCTTTGCCTCAGGATATTTAGCGAAATATTCAGATACCGTGTAATGGGGGATCTCTTTTAAGACCGAACTGAGTTTGCCGTCACCATCTTTATCCCCTTTGGCCTTTTTGATCTCCTGGATTTTGTCTATATCTTTTGCCTTTAAGCCGCTGATCTTTTCACCCTGAAGAGTGGTCACACGGACGATCTCCCCTCCGCAGGCGGGGGGGAGCGCAAAGAGCAGAGCGCAAAGCGCGGTACGGAGTAGTAGGCAGCGCGCAGGGTGGGTACTGATAGGGCGGAAGAGGGCGAATAGTTCCATAATATCCTTTTCCAAATTCCAAGAATTGATATAGCCGCAAAAAGGCGCAAAATACGCAAAATAAAAAACGGGGCCGAGTTATATCAAGCGATTATAAGCATCAAAAATCTGATCTCCCACTTTTTGCGAGATCATCAAGAATTGAGCTGCAACGGCGCAAGGGTTAACCTCTTTCTACTGACCGAAAAAACTTAAAAATAACATAATAATATAATTTTTGTAGGCTTGAAAAGCAAGAAGAAACAGCTCTCTTTTAAAGAAAGAGGGGCCTGAGGTCCTTTCTTTAAAATTCGGTTCAAGGGTTTTGTATTTGCGTGGTGGTTAATAGGAAGCCCCTATGGTGAGAGTGACCCGGTTGTCGGTGAAGGACTGGGTGATGTCATTGGAATCCTTTCTCATATATCTATAACCGAGCCCCGCATTCAGCCAGGATCGGATCTTGTACTTGAAACCTATGTTGGCGTTGTAGTTGTTGTCTGTTCTGTCCTCGGTGCCCTGATAATTCAAGGTGTTATACTCGTTCAGACCGTAAAAGAAACCGGCCGCGGCGCTGAATTTGTATGGGAGGTCCTGATTGATATTTATCCCGGCCATGGTGTCATCGTAGAATTCCGCCTTATTGGCGCCCGTAGGTCTGACTGTCCTGTAGATGGTCAAGGAGAGAGTGCTGGTTGAAAGGATTTTATAGTTAATGGATGTGGCCGCTATCCAGGTGTCTGTCCCCTTATATTCCCGGCCCTGGGGGTCTACCCTGTTATCAAATGAGAGCCATCCATAACCAAAATTCAACTGCCCGCCTATTTTTGCCCCGCTGTCCCATTTGAGCCCTACGTTCACCCGGTCCCATTTGTTGCTCGCGTTGTTTTCACTCGTCGTGTTTCCCCAATCCGTGTCAAAGTTCTGGCTCCCATGGTGATAGTTCAAAAAGGCCCATGTCCTGGGAAGCACCTTTATATCGGCGCCAAGACCGAATTCATTATCGGTCCAGTTCTGTGAAAAGTCCTCGATATCCTTATACTTCTGTTTGAAGTAATTGTAGAAACCGAGGACCTTGAACCTGTCTGAAAAGTCCCAGCCTACGGTTCCCTTTAAATCGTTCCGCCATCGCTGCCTTGTCTGGCCGAGGTCATATTGTGTGGCATCACCGTAGGGGTCATTTCCACTGTTGAAGTTATCGTAAACAGCGACGATCAATCCTCCGGGGGCCTTATAATCGAGTGCAAAGACGCCTGTCTGGTTATTCCAGTCCTGAGAAGTTGTATTCTTGTAAAAGGCCCAATTCCCCTGGTAACCCAGACTGATCCCCCCCCTTTCACCGGGAAGGGGATAATTCAAAAGGAGCCCGGGCATCACCTGCAGCAAATAGTCGGATTTGAGGGGTTTTATAAGCTCTCCATTCCGTGTTGTTCCGGGATTATCAGGGTCATTTGTATAGCCATTGGCAAGGTAGATATTGCTGTCATATACCCCGGAGACTGCAAGGAGGGGGCTGATCCTCAGCCTCCCCAACTGAATCTTGCGCTTCTCCTTTGTCACAGCCTGCTCTGCGGTAGGGCCTCTCTGCTTCCAGATTGTTTTGGCCCCTGCTGTGGTGGAGAGAAAAAGGAGGAAGATTACAAAAAGACAGATTGGAAGAAATAACCTCTTTCTCCTGTGCCCGGGTCCTTCCAAATTAGATAGAAGTGAGACCATTGAAAGAGTAATATTCCGTTTACCCGGGAATATAATAGAAGGGAGAGAATTGATCTGTAAAACTGCCATCACCTCCGGAGAAAACCGTTCCTGATGGCAGATAGGATGGTTTTTTTAAGCCAATCATTTGATCAAAAGAGCAGGAGTGGTAAGATCGGCGCAATTGAGCCAATAAAGAAAGTATACAGGCTGAAATACTCACCCCCTGAAGCAGCCACTCCACCATTCCCTTTAATCTGTACAGGGCTGAGTCTGTCCACCTTAGTCCCGTCGCCCAACTGCCCGTGGTCATTGAACCCCATTGCCCAGGTTGAACCGTCCTCCTTTACATAGAGGCTGTGATATCCCCCTGCGGCCACAGCTATCACACCGGAAATTTCTATCCGGATCGGTGCTGTCTGCTTAACTCCCCAGCCGCCATTGCCATCCCCGATTTGTCCATTATAGTTGCTTCCCATGGCCCAGAGAGAGCCGTCCTCCTTCACATAGAGGCTGTGGGACGTACCGGCCGCAACAGCAACCACACAACTGGATTCAACCTGTACCGCATAGGCGCTGAGACCGACAACATCAGGCCTGCCCAACTGGCCCATTCCATTATATCCCATGCCCCAAAGAGAACCGTCCGCCTTTATATAGAGGCTGTGCTCAAAACCCGCTGCCACGGCAACGACATTAGATACGACTTCGGTTTCAGATACTTTTACCGGCAATGGAACGGGATTTTGATCCGGGTCGAACTGAGACGTTGTGTAGCCGATGCCTAATTGACCCATCCAATTGCCGCCCATGGCCCAGAGAGAACCATCCGTCTCCTTCACGTACAGGCTGTGAGTGGCACCGGCCGCGGCAGCCTTCATACCGCTGCTTTCGACCTCTACCGGCATCAGTTCGTGCGCCGTTATGATTCCGATCCCCAACTGGCCCCAGCCGTTGTCCCCCATGGCCCATAGAGAACCGTCCGTCTTCAGGTAGAGACTGTGAACCCCGCCGCCTGTAACCGTCTTTACACCATTGGCAACAACCTGCACCGGGGTGGACTGAGCAACCGTGGAGCCGATCCCCAACTGGCCTTCATGGTTTTTGCCCACGGCCCAGAGGGAACCGACTTCCTTTACGTACAGGGAGTGATTTGCACCCGCAGAGAGGGCCTTTACGCCATTTCCATTTTCAACCCGCCCCGGTGTTGGCCGGTCTGTTCCCGTTGTGCCGTCTCCCAATTGTCCCGATGTGTTATCCCCCACTGCAAAAAGAGCAGGAGCTTTTCCATGTGCCATGGAAACAGACCAGGACAGGAGCGCCAAAAGGCTGATCAACAGGATGAGCAACAGGGAGTTAAGGGACTGTTCAGACCTTGTCATCGCCGGAACCTCCTTGATAGCTTCCAAACGTAAGAACCTGCTCGAATCATGATACAAGCAGGCTCTTACGGAATCTGATGTGGCAAGTCATCTCTCTTTACCTCCCTTATATCTCCCGCTTCAGCAATGATAAGCCGATGGAGAGATGGGAGGAGATTCAGTCAATAAAAGTGACCCCTTACTGAAACGGGCTTGGTGTGACACTACACCCGAGGCATTTCCTGAGGATGAGAAAATCATCTAAGCCGATGCCGCCACTTTTATCCACATCACAATCCCAGCCAGGGGGACATCCGCCCGGGGTGCGCACGGCGTTTAAAACACCCATAAGATCCGTGATCGACACCACGCCGTCTTTATTGGCATCGGCGGCAACGTTTGGTTCTAAACAATCATTACAGTTGTTAATGACAGGAACAGACACGCCTGAGTCCCCGCCCCCGCCCAAGGCGCCTGCCTTCCCCCTGGCCTCTGCGTCGTCGGAATAGACAACCCCCCCTGTGAGTGCCAGGCAAATGATAAGTGCGAAAAGCGTTTTTCCAAAACAGTTTAATATCTTCATCTCTTTCCCCCTTAACTTTAGGCGATGGACTACTTTTTGATGCTCATTTTCAGGCATTTCAGGAGAACGTCTTCGTCATCTTGGTCAACCTTGCCATCGCCATTGACATCATAAGAACCATCTTCACATCCGGCCTGGACACATTTTTTGAGTAAAACGAGATCCGTCACAGTCACACTCCCATCCCCATTCAGGTCGATGTGGCAGGGGGCACAATCCGCGAAATCCTCAATGGCTGCCGCATTATCCGGACAACCGCCTGCCTTTGCAAGATTCCCGAAAACGCCGCCTTGCATCAACATCACGCCCATGGTCACAATAAAAAGCCCTTTTGTGATAAGATATCCTGTTTTCATATATAACCTCCCCTGTCCAAAGTTATTCTCTTTATTTGGAATTGGTTTTCCGGGCCTCAGATTCCTGGTAGGCCTGGGTAACGATGTCTAAATCTTCCAGATCCACCCTCCCATCTTTGTTGACGTCGGCCTCCTCGGGGCCGGAACCCTCACGTATCACGATTAATACCCCCTCCACATCGGCCAACGTGATTTTGCCGTCCCCATCAACATCTGCGGGTTCGATTTGTCCCCCGGAGCCGCACACGGGGACAAAAATGGATGCTGATATAGCCAAAAAAAGGATCATGAAAAGGAGATGGACGATCCTCTTTCTTAAGGGTTTCCTGGCAGACATAGGGTCTCCTCCCGCATAGGAACATGAGTCTATGGTTAGACGCGCCCCCGCCTTCTCATGAACACAAAGGCACAAAGGATCATGGCCAACATGAAAACAATCATCCCGTACTGGGACAACGTGGGCACCGTAACAGGAAGAATCCTGATGGTGCCGTTGATAATCGTCTCACCCATAACCACAGCCTCAAACGTATCGCAGTCTGTCACCTCGTTCCTTGCCCTTGGCGGTGGAAACGTCAGGGCCGTGAATTGAATGTTCCCCGGCTGAAGCGCTTTAAAGGTATAAGTCGCTGTGGCCCGGTCATAATTCCAACTCACAGGGGTGGTAAAACTTATATCCATGGACCCGAATTGGCCCGGATCACTGGGTACGCCACAATTGGTCCCGATCGGCGTATAAATGCATGTGCCCCCCATATCGCTGGTGGTAAAAAATTTATCATCCATATAGCCGATCATTGCCAACATGGTATCATCAAAACCGATGATCGTTTGATAGCCGCATATGTTAGCAGGATCATTAATCTGATCATCACCAATAATCTTTACAGTGACCTGAAATTCCTGTCCCACCGTCACCTGTCCTGGATGCCCCAGCATCAAGGATACCGTACCAAAGGCCACGCCAGGGACGAGCAACATGGAAAAAAACAATAATCCCAAATATTTCAATAATCTCATACCTTTCCTCCTCACATAGTTAGATATTATCCAACCCAAATGAACTAAAAATGTCACCCCCTTCCTCAATAGCTCTGTTGTTTCTAATTTTCTAAAATGTTAAAAGATGATGGACTCGTAAAAAGGCAAAAGTTATGTTTTTGATACTCATAACTAATTGATATTACAGTATGTAAATTCTATTTTTTCGTATTTTGCGCTTTTTTTACCCGCCCAGTTAAATCTCTTTTGCACTTATTTAACCGGGGCGGCTATATCAAAGATGTACGCCAAAAAGTCCTCTTTTTAAGTTGTAACATGCTCCGACCCTGAGGCTTGACGCCCCCTGGATCCTATCAATATTGATGCTGTCCCAACCAAATCACTGCCAAAAAACCCCATGTTTCATCAAAATTCAGACAAATCTATTATTACAATACCACAAAAAAACCAACCCTGTCAAGTCTTTTTTGAAAGTTTTATTTGAGATTGTATAAAATGGGTCTATTTATTTTTGATTGGGATGGCGCTCATTTTCCTAATCCAACAGCCTCCTAATCATATCCTCATCCGGATAGAAGATCCATACATAGTCTCTGATGCCGGTTTGCAGGATCTCCTGCGCCTCTTGCGGTTCCAAATCGAGCGCCTTTTTGTAGTGAAGGGCAGCTTTGGACCAGGCAGCATGATGTTCCGGGTCGTTGGGGTATATGGTCTTTGACCGCATGACCCAGTAGTTCCCCAATTCCATGTGCAGCACAGGATCCCCTTGCCTGGCAAAATAGGCGACCCTGTCCATTGCAATATCGGCTGAGGGGAGCCATTTCTCCTGGTAATCGGGTTCATCCCACATGTGGGCATAGGCCCACCCCAAGAGCAGGTGATATTGAGGATCAAAGGGATTGAATAGAATCGCCTTTTCAAGTGAGGCGATAATCGCCCGCTGGCCATCCCTCGAAAAGAGATGTGGGAGGGTGGGGAGGATCGGTTCTTGGAAATTCCCCTGATTCACGGGCGTCATCCACTTGAGCGCCAGTTGATACCAGTATTTCCCATTCTCTCTATCCCAGCCCGTAGCCTCCCTGATCTCTTCTATGGGTGGATCCATGTCCCTGTTCAGGGTGGAATTGCGGACCGTGTTGCAGTAGGTCTCTGCTGCAAAATGCCGGATCGACCAAAGCCCAGTCCACACGATCAGGGCCAAGATCAGAAGCAAAACCACACTCCCCCCATATCTCAGAGGGAGCAGATGGTAGCGATAGAGCATCCTGTCATAGTTGTGATGTCTCTTTAGATGCAGGGCACTGTAGCCAATGGCAAATACGGCCATCAGAATCAAGAAGTTGGCAGGGACATGGAGGTTGAAATCCGAAACTGAGTGAATGGCCACAGCCGCCATGACGGCCAGGGGTGCAGCCCCAAGGGATACGGCAAACGGATCTCGTCTCTTTTGCCACAATCTCACTGTGATAAAAAGATAATAGAGTATCACCCCTAACATCAAAGAGAGCCCCACAATACCGGCTTCAGCCAGGAACTGTGCCCAGTCATCGTGGGCAAAATCTATAAACAACCGCTTGTCCTCTGGGGCCTGATACTTGGGATAGGCATACTGAAAATTCCCCACACCCGTGCCGAAGAACCTGTAGTCATCAAACAGATCCATGGTCTTTTGGGCATACCTGGACCTTTCCCCTAAGGAGAGGTCAAAGGTCTTGAACCGGCTTATCGGATATTCAACACCGATGTAAAGGGCATACACAGCGGTCACGAGAAAGAGCGCAAGGATCATGAATCCCCTTCGGCGATGTCCCTTCCTGACGACAAAGAGGAGGCTCAGGCACAACATCCCCCCGGCAGCAGAGATCATCCCGCCCCGGGATGCGGAAAAGATGAGCCCCATGCCCATGAGGACCCCGGCAAAGAGAATCAAGACCCGCCTGTTCAAACCCTGATCGCCGGTCACGTATTGGGAAATCTGCTTTCTCAGACTCTGTTTGGGGGCCGACAGGCTTTTTATTTCAACCAAAGCCCCTGAAAAGGAGATGGCCAGGAGGATGCCCATTGTCATGAAAAATGCAAAGTGGTTCCGGTTGATATAGGTGCCGGTCGCTGCCAATTGATCCGTGATGCCCCTGAACCACCAGATCTGGGGGGATCCGGAATAGGCCTGTAGCAAACCATAGAGGGCCTCAAAGACGCCGATGGTCAGGATCAAGCCTGCGGTTAATGCAATCCGCTTCCGGGAATTGAGCACCTGAATTAAACCGAGGAAAAAAAGCCCGTACACCCCAAACCGGATGATAGACATACGAACAGGATAGGTATACGGTGCCAGTGTTGCCCACCCTTTGATCTGCCCCCCCTGGTCGATGACCATCGAGGCAGGAATCGACTCCTTAAAGACGGTTTCCGCCTCTGGCGACAAAAGGCCGACAAAGGCATTGGGCAGGGGGACGATCTGGAAAAAAAGAAAGCCAAGCATTATGAGGAAGAGAAAGTTGAGGCCTGTTTTGGGGATTTCAAACAGGTATCGATTCGTCTTAGGGTCTTTCTTGATATTTTTTATGATCAGCAGGAGAGCGCCGACCAAGACCCCTAAGGTCATCAACGTGTAGACATAGGTATGGACAGCCCCGAAAAAGAGGACGCTCAGGATGAGAATGACCAGGTAGATTGTGAAGGCGGCCCTTTCCATGTCCACAGATTACACAGATTAACGCAGATTAACAAGCATAAATGCAAATGATCAAAATTAACCTTCAACGGTGGTTCATGCCCTGTTTGTAAGGTGATAAAGGCTGTAAAATCAGGTTGAAAGAGATGATTTTTCCATCACGGATCTGCAGACTATTCACAGTGGTATAAGCGGATTGAATGGTAAATGCGGCATCCCATCCGCCGAGGATGATGAGGGCTTTCGGTTCATCCAGGATAATGTCTTCTTCATAGACACCCTGAGAGATCTTTATGGTCGCATCATCCGCTGCCTCCGAGATCCCCTCTGCTATGGATCGGTAGCATGGGGAGTGTCCACCGCAAAGACCTCCGGCATCTACATAGACCATGTCCGCCGGTTGCAGGGTGTAGGTCCCGGCGGCCTGGGTGGTCTGGTCGGCCACGATGCTCACACTCTGATCCGAAGGCGTGTTCCACCCGGTCACGTCCT
>Ga0207996_1001305_pt1 | contig 17665 bp, 16 predicted proteins | sample AntAceMetag02UKG_FD_184773 | JGI IMG/M metagenome (GOLD analysis project Ga0207996, IMG submission 184773) | Saline lake microbial communities from Ace Lake, Antarctica - Antarctic Ace Lake Metagenome 02UKG (SPAdes) (version 2) | ecosystem: Environmental > Aquatic > Non-marine Saline and... | reverse complement strand
CCATCTCAGAGTAATCAAGTAACTCTGACGGAAAACGAGGAATATTATGACTACTGGAAATTGTTGTCAGGCGATGTCGCAAAAGAGCCGCACCCAAATGAATATAACTCTTTGATTTTATCAAACACCCGGCCACCTTCCTGCCCCGGAATGGCGGCAAGCGCCATATCTGATCGGATGTGAAAGGTTTTGACCATCCCCGGGGCAATTAAACGAGTGGCAAAGGGCAGTCCGCCGGTTTCGGCAATAGTAACGTCACGGTCATTGCCGTTTGCGCGCAATGTCTCACGAAATTCGAGCGCGGACAGTGTGCCGGGCATGAGCACGACCATCTGATTCCCGGTCAAGTGGGGGGCAAGCAATTTGCCGTAAGTCCGGACCGCAAATCCGGGCAGGGGAATAAAGACCACTTCGACGTCTTTGACCGCCGCAACGATATCGCTGGTCACCAGATTTAAGCGCGCCCTCCCGCTGCCTGCCACTCCCGACATTTCTATCTCATGCGTTTTGAATACTTTTTGCATCCGATCCGCAAACTGTTCTAATTCGAACAGGTTTACCGTCAAACCTTTAAGGGTCAGATCAGCGGCTATGGTATGGGCCCCATTGCCTCCCCCCATAACTGCGACTTTCATTGAATCCATTTGAGTTTTCCTCCCTATCTGTTTTTTTTATTTTAACAGTAAAAATCTTGCCCTCAGGCCAAGGCCGGAGTTTAGCAACAAACGGAGCGGTTCCAATAGATAGTCTCCATTCAGAAATGGTCTTTTTGCTCAATCTCATCGTTATGTGTTGTGAAACAAATGCCCTTGGGGTGCTCAAAAAATAATCCCCGGAATATCAAATATATGCCTCCGGTTATTTTTTCGCATGTCTTGATCTTGAACAAAATTCTTCATTTCTGGATGGACACTACTTAAATACTTAAAACATTGAAATGGGAACAAAATTAATGGATCTCGTTTGTTCATCTGCTACATAATTTTTATCCCCTTTTTTTTGAATATAGAAAGAAATATCACATGGACTGTAACAACAATTGCAACTATAACTGTCGACATCGCACACGCACTTTCAAAGTTTCCATCATCAATCAGTTCGATGACTGTTATTGAAGCAAGGTTAATCTGTGGAGAAACTAAAAAAATAACAGCACTTATTGTTACCATGCTTCTTTCAAAGTAGAAGAGAATATTATTCCAGAAGCTTACTTTGCTCAAAGGGAATATAATATGCCAAAAGGATTTAGTTAAATTTGCTCCTAATGAAGTTGATGCCTCGTCAATTGATGAATCAATATTTTTCATAGTGGTCATCGTTGAAAGCATGCCGAGTGTGAAGTTATGCATAATAGTATTAATGATAATAATAGCAGCTCCATTGTAGAGCCAGTCCATATTTACAAAGGCTAATATGTACCCGAGACCGAGCACAAGACCCGGTATTGCAGCAGGAATAACAGCTAAGAGGTATAAGGGTTCGGCTCCCTTTGGTTTGCGTTTTTCGACAATGAATCCTGCTATTAGAGTAAGCCAGGAGGCTATAAAGGCGACGACAACGGATATCCAAAAACTTGTCCAGACAACGGAAATGGATGCCCCTCTATGCTCAAAATCGTAATGACGAATACTGAAATCGGTTAGCCATTTAAATACTTGCTTTGACTCGCCTGATTTACCGCCCCACACATCAACAATCGATGTCCATATTATAATTACAAATACGATGATAATAAAACCTGATATAACTGATGCAACGGTTGAAAATATAGCCTTTTGGGATTTGGTTGATAATCTCAAGAAAGGTCTTGCTTGACCGCTTATAAGTGAATAGTTTTTCTTTGTAAAATAATTGTTGAGCATAAAGGCCAGCATAGCCGGAATAAGGAGTATTATGCTTATTGTTGCCCCGAGATCAAACCTTTGCATTCCCTCGACCTGAGTATAAATTTCTGTTGCCAGTACATTGTAATCGCCGCCTATAACAATTGGAATACCGAAATCGGTAACATTAAGATTAAAACAGAGGGCTGCGGCAGAAAATATGCCATACCTTGCTGAAGGTATTGTTATTTTCCAAAAAACGGTAAAAGCGCCTGCTCCTAAGGATTCTGCTGCTTCATTTAATCTGGCATCTACCGCAGACAGTGTTGTTATCAAAATAATAAGGGCATAGGGGAAGCAGTAGAAGCTTTCCGCAATAATTATTCCTACCGGGCCATATATATTCCATTGTCCTCCCACCATGTTTGTGATGATACCATTTCTTCCAAAAAGAGAAATGAGCGCCAAAGCCTGAACAACCGACGGTGCCATGAGAGGGAGTGAGGAAACAGCTTTGTAGAATGTTTTCCCTCTTACCGATGTTCGGGTAATCGCGTAGGCGACTAAAAATGCCGCGACAGTTGTAATAACAGTTGTCATCGTTCCAATGTAAAGGCTGTGGTAGAGTGACCGCCTGATTCGTTCTTTACTAAAGTATGCGATGTAGTTTTGAAAGGTTAATTGCCCTTCATTAAAAAAGCTTGTCTGTAGTATACTGATCAGTGGTAGTACAAGGAACATTATAAAAAATATCCCGAATAAAAACAAAATCGTGTAAGTAATTGCCTGATCGGGGACAACCGTCTTTATCGGTTTAATTTGTATCTTCTGATTGTCTTCCATCTACACCTCTTTCGAACTTTGAAACACAAGAAAATATTCTGGAGGAAAATATAGGGAAACAGCATCTCCCATTTTTAGTAAACTCTGCGCGAAACGCCTTTCAGTAATATCCACCATAATATGTTTATCAGCTAGCTTTACTACAATTCTTACAATGACGCCCAGGAAGGTAATAGACTCAATCACACCCTTTTTCAAATTGGTCCTTTCATATTTATCTTGAGAATATTGACTATCTTTGAAAATAAGAATCTTTTCAGGACGTATTGCGAGGGTAACGCTTCTACTTGTTGTTTGAAGCGCTCTCAAAGTATCCTGCGAAACAACAAGGTTAAGTTCTGTGTTCTCGTTTACAACAGTATTGCCGCTAAGCTCTCCTTCAAAAAAAATGGATTTACCAACAAAACCTGCTACGAACTGTGTTTTTGGCTTTTGGTAAATCTCAACAGGTTTGTCAATCTGTTCAATGAATCCTTTATTCATAACAATTACCCTGTCAGAAATGGCAAGAGCCTCTTCTTGATCGTGGGTAACATATATCATGGTAATACCCAGTTCGAGCTGAAATCTCTTAATTTCAGCTCGCAGATTTAATCTAATTTGTGCATCAAGGGCGGAAAGGGGTTCGTCAAGGAGTAAAATTTGCGGGTAAGTAGCTAACGATCTTACAAGAGCCACTCTCTGCTGCTGTCCGCCGGAAAGCGCTTGAGGATATTTATATTTCTGATCGGCCAATCCGACAAGATTCAGGAGATCATCAACCCTTTCGGCAATCTGGTCTTTTGAGACTTTCCGCATTTTGAGACCAAAGCCAATGTTTTCAAAAACGCTCATGTGTGGAAAAAGAGCATAAGATTGAAAAACAATTCCAAAGTTTCTATTTTGAGGAGTAACATCGTTAATAATCTCTCCATCAAAATTAATTAATCCTTTTGTCGGTTTTTCAAAGCCGGCAATCATTCTTAATGTTGTGGTTTTCCCGCAACCCGAAGGACCCAAAAAACATACAAATTCACCGGCTTTAACTTCAAGGTTGATATCCTGCACCGCAACAATCTGGCCGAATTCTTTGGTTATATTTTCAAGAATAAGCTCTTTACTCATAGGAACATCCAATCGTATTATGAAGACTATTAATTTTATTGCAAAGCTCCGCCTCGAATCTACGAGCCTGAAGGCGTAGAATACCCACATTGACTGCAGCGGAGAGATATTGATTGCTTGATACTGGATAAATATGAGAAATGCCTTTTTTATATCCAGAGACCAGCCGTCATCATCTATCTGGAATCAAGTATTTTACAAAAAATTGACATAAATTATAAATCGAAACCAATATAGGCAGCTATGGAGAATATTGAATTTATGCATAGGATACTTTTAAAAGGTATCCTATGCATAAATTTCCGGGATTATCTTAAGAATTTATCTTGCCATGTTATAAGAATGTCGCCTCTATTGGCAGACTGCCATTCGAAATCCATAGGGATGAGTTTCAGCTCATTGAGTCTTGGGAGATCCTTTCGTGTAGGATTAATTCCAGGTTTTGTAACAGCAACTTTTCGGGCTGCCATAAGCTTCATATTTTCATCAGACATTGCCCAGTCAAGAAATTTTTTGGCGTTGTTCGGATGTTTTGCTCCCTTCAAGAGGGCATTTGCCCCAAGTTCGTATGCACATCCTTCAGCAGGAAGAACCAGCTCAACAGGTTTTCCTTCTTTTTTGAGGTCAGCAATTTGAAAGATAAAACTCGCACCCACTACACACTCGCCTTTAGCAGCAAATTTAGCAGGCCGAGAGCCGCTTCTGATGTACTGGGCCATATTTTTGTCCAACTTTTCAAGGAAATCCCAGGCTTTATTTTCCTTAACAATTTTTTTATCGTAGTCTGGATCCAGTGTTTCAAGCATGCCCGCTACCATTATGAAGCCAGTCCCCGAACTAGCCGGGTTTGGCATAATCACGTGCCCTTTGTAAATAGGCTTTGTAAGATCCACCCAGGAAGTGGGCATAGGAAGGTTGTATTCTTTCAATTTTTCAGTGTTGACAGCAAATGCTGAGAGATACATGTGCTGCGCAAACCATAAGTTGTTTGGATCTCGGAATTTAGCTGGAAGTTTATCTCCATCTTTTGGTAGATAGGGTACAAAAAAGCCTCTGTCTGCAAAATCCCTTAAATAGGTAATACCCCATCCCCATACTGCATCTGCCTGTGGGTTCTTTCTTTCTGCAAGCAATTTCGCCGCAATAATTCCGGTTGACATCCGTCTATATTGTACTTTTAAGCCGGTGGCAGCTTCTGCAGCTTTTGCATATTGGAGTGTTTCATCGGGATTAAGAGATGTATAAACAACCACCTCATTCCCTTCATCTGCCAAGATAGTTCCCGGGATAAAAAGGGAAATAACAGCCAAAATGACTAAAATCTGTTTCATAATTGTTCCTCCTAATTTTTGTCAAACCGTTTTTGGGTCTTTGCCTCTATTCAGAGACAAATTACACTAAAGGCGGTCAACGGGCATACGGTTAATGTGGCTTGATCCTTGCTTCTGTCAATTGAATTCTTTCCGAGCAGTTCACCCCCTTTTTTCGCCACTGGCGTTATTGCTCCCCTCTCGATCTACATCAGGTCAAAACGTTTGCCATAATGCCTGCAACAGATACGAGGGGTTAAAACCCACAGATTGCCGGATTGAAATCTCAAACAAAAATCGGTGTCTCCTCCATAAGGGGAAGGACGGTTCCCAGGCCCTTGGCGGTGGCACGCGTGAAAATTTCCCGGGCTATGGCCATATCATGGATCGCCATGCCGTAATTATGGCTGATGATCCGTTCCCTTTCACTTTCACGCCCCGGTTTTTTACCCGCCACAATTTCACCGAGTTGCGCATCCGGGTCGGGCAATGATTCGTAATAAGCCCCCGGCTGACCCTGCACACGGCTAAACTGTTCCCAGTAATCGACAACGAATTTGTCCATTTTATAGGGGATATCCTTGTCCCAGCCCCGGGTGTGGACCGGCAGAACCAGGGCACCTTCTCTGATCCACTCTTTGTGAAAAATCGGACGATTCAACCGTCCGGTGGCAGTAATGATCACATCTGCCGTTTCGATGGCCGCCTGGGCGGAATCCGCCCGTTCGAGCCGGAAGGAAGCATGGGGCGCCATTTTCGTCAGGTACCGGTCTACCTGCTCACGGTTGACATCGAACACCTTGAGCATATCCAGGCGCGGCAGAACTTCTCGCATGGCCAGTGTGTGAACATAGCCTTGAACGCCGGCGCCCACCAGGCCGATCACCCCGGCGTCGGCCCGGGCCAGGTTTTTGGCCGCCACGGCTGAAACAGCAGCCGTCCTGACCGCTGTTATCCAGCCGCCTTCCATGACGGCCCTTGGCGCGCCGGTATCCACATCGTTCAGGACAATCAAGCCCATTACCGTGGGCACCTGATGGTGATGATTGCTGGAAAAGCTGCTGATCCATTTGACTCCGGCCACGCCCTGCCCGGGAAGGTAGCCCGGCATGGCATGGATAAATGCATCGGGCAGAGGATGAATCCCCGGCTTGGGAGGATTTTCAAACTCACCGCAGCCGTGCGCGCGGAACGATTCTTCGATGAGCGGGACAGCCCCGCCTAGCGTCAGTCCGGCCTTTATGACATCTGCCTGGGATAAATACAGAAATTTGACGGAGTTCATGGGTTAATCTCATCATTACCGGAGATTTTGCAAAATAAACAAGGTACCCTACCGCGCATTGCTACAGTTCCCGTACCGACGCTGTCCCACTAGATAAAAGTGCCGCGGGCCCGGCGCCGATTATTTAAATTTTTCGGCGAACTTCTTGAATACGCGACCCAATTCACGTGAATGTTCTTCGCTTTCCGCCAATTTCATCCGTGGGCAGTCCCAGCCGATCATATCCTTCAGAAGGGCAACCGATTTTTCGGCATAGGTGACGGTACCGTCGGCATCAATCTTGTCTATGCCGTCATACCGCTGTCCTTCCTCATTGATCCGTATGGCCTCTTCCATGGTCAAGCCTTCGGGAAGGATAACCTCTCCACCCTTTGCGGTAATGCGTACAGCATACCCACCAGGCAGCCCATTAGGCGCAGGGGCATGCAGAATCGCCCCGGTGTCATCCGCCATGGCCAGCGTATTGGCCGCCGCCGAAGAGGCTGTCAGGATCTGACCGTCACGCCCTCCTGCTCGACGAAACCGCGTTGGGATCTCGGCAAAGGCCGCATCGATATCCACCTCCCTGGTCACATCCCGGCCGTCGACCAGTATACTGAGATGATAGGGGGCGCCTCCCGAGTTGCCGAAGCGTGGCAAATAATGGGTCACATAATGCTGGGCAAAAAGACGCACCTCGACTGACTGCATCTTTTTCCCCAATTGGTGGGCGATGGCGGATCGGATGGCCGGTACCGGATTGGCTACATTGCCGATACCGATGGTGGGTGCCAATCCAACCTTATCAAGAACAGGGTGCACCGCATCAGGAAAGGCCGAATTGATGACCTTTATGTCCAGCCCCGTCTGCTTGACGGCCTGCATTAGTTTATAGACCAGGGTCAGGTGCATGGGAAGCCATGGACCAAAGCGTACGATGTCTAATTCCTCAAACACATCCTTCGGGAGGGTGTTGATAACCCACCAGGATTGAAGCGATACGGCACTGTAAATGATTTCGGGTTTGTATTTGGCAATAATCTCGGCCGTCTGATCAATATTGTACAAATCGATCTTGGTAAATTCCAACTCAGGATAATGACCCAACTGTGAAGCTCCGAATGCTGCGATGTTCGTTTTGCGATAGGCCCAATCCTCGTTAATATCGGCCGTAATGATGCGACGTGATCCTGGCGCGCGCACGAGCATTTCAAGAACATGTCCTCCCAAATCACCCATTCCTATCATCATGATTGTCGATCTTGCCATGTTTTTCTCCCTTTCGTATTGTTTGTTATTGCCTCTTTTGTTTTTAAAAGGCTTATCAGTTATTCCGGAATCACAACGATTCCAGAAGTTTCTCAATGTTCTCCGGGCGGGCTATCCTTTCGTATCTAACCATCTTTTCCTCGTGAGCCTCCAACAGTTCCGGAGCCGTACACCTGTCCATGAGATCGCAAAGTTTAATTGCTCCCCAGAGTATCCAGTGCAAAGATACAAGGGGCTCTCTTATTCTGATCTTTTCCGAGAGAAGGTCCTTTTTTTTTCCACTTAAACGGGAATAGGTATTTAAGAAACTTTCCCGGTTTGCTGAATTCAGAACCTTCTCAGAACACCAAAGCTGAGCAGGCTCGGAAAAAAAACAGCAAATGTCATAGGTACAATCATCCACCCTGGGTTTTTCCCAGTCGATCATTCTCAGACCGTCAGGCGTTTTGATAAAATTATCAGACACCACATCAGTGTGGTTTAAGCTATCGGCGTGAAACAGATGCCGCTTATTCTCTATATTCCTCCTGGTTCTTGCCATTAATTCTCTTGCCAGGTGAATCACCTTTTTGTCACACGTCTTTTTTGCTTCATAATTATGCAGGTCATTCTTGACAAAATCAGCGGTAGCTCCCAATGGGTCTTGCCAGATGATGCAGTTCACATCTGCAAGGGGCAGTGAATGGAGCTTCACCAATAATTCAGCAACTTCTGTTATTTGGGCTTCTTCATAGGACAAGTATGGGCCGTCTAAATATTGTTCAATAAGAATTCCAAAATCGAAACTTTTTAATGTGTTATCAACATAATATGTTTTCGGAGCTATGTTATGGCCTTCCAGAAATTTCAGAATCTTGTATTCATATTCGATTTGATTGCGAAGTCCGCTCTGCTGTTCGATGTTGACGCGAAAGATGAAGTCCTTCTGATTCACGCTGACATGAAAGTTAATATTGTAAGCGCCCGATGAGATATCCAAAAATTCGATCGAATCAATGTTGCGAACGCCAAAAACACCAGGCGGCAGATTCTTCAGATATCGCTCGATTTTTACCTTGAAATTGGATATTGTTTTCATTTTGACCTTTCCATTTATTGATTTAATTTCAAGATTTTATCTTTAACCTTATCCACAAAATATTGCAGAGCGTGAAAATCGTTGTATGAGACCGTCCCTTTGCAATTCAATCCGTTATCAAGTGATATATCACGGCGCCGGTTTCCGTTTTTCCAGCTTCCGGGTACCGTTGATATGGTTAAAATATACCCGGGTGTGTTGCTCCATATGCCTGCGGGCCAGTTTCCCATCTCTTTTTTTCAGCGCATCGAGCATCAGCTGCTGCTCATCGAACAGCCGAAACAGCTGCTTTTTCGTAAAAATAAGGTAATACCAAAGCCGGGTGCCGATGCCCAGATATTCCAAAAGCAGCTCTTCCAGCTTTTTATTACCGGTGGCGGCATATACAATACAGTGAAAGCGGGCTTCATACTGAATCAATTCCTGGTAGTTGACATCCTTTGCAGTCTGGTCGGCTTTGACTTTTTCAAGTATCCGGCTAAGCAGTGCCAACTGGTCTTCGGTAATCCTTTCGGCGGCCAGTTCACCGGCAAGTCCCTCCAGCGCCACCCGTACTTCGGCGACCTGTTTAACATAATCAAGATCCATGGGAGCCACCCAGGTTCCGGCTCGCGGCACCCGACGGATCAGACCCTCCCGCTGCAATTCAATGAAAATTTCCCGTAAAGGCGTGCGGCCGACCCCGTAATGTTCCATCAGATCTTTTTCTTTTAACAGCTCGCCCGGCGGAAGTTCCTGAGTGATAATTCTGTAACGCAGATTCTCGTATGCTTTTTCTTTTGCTGATTTCATTAGATACCTGTTATTATTTGAAAAGGGAAGGTACGAATAATGTTATCTGCGGTATGTAGGTCACCAGCAGCACAACGATAATGTTGGCCAGCAAAAACGGCAGCACTGCCCTGCTGATTCTTTCCATGGATTCTTCAGAGATAATTGAAGCCGCGAACAGACAACATCCCACCGGCGGCGTGGCAAGCCCCGTAATGAGATTGACGCTCATGAAAAGCCCGGCCTGCAGAGGGTCCATGTGGAGCATTTTGAACAGTGGTAAAAAAACAGGTGTTACAATCATAATCGCCGGTATGCTGTCCATGAACATGCCCATGCAAAACAACATCACGTTGATTAAAAACAGTATCTGCCACTTGTAGGAGATGTGCTCAACCAGCAGGTTGGCAAACTGCTGCGGCACCTGTTCATTGGAAAGGGCCCAGCCGAAAAGAGCTGCGGCTGCGATAATAATGGAAACACTTCCGGTCTCCACGGCAGAGTCCTTGATGACAACCAGGAGTCTTTTGAAAGTTAAACTGCGGTAAACAAAAAGGGCGATAAAGGCCGCATAAAATGTCGCAACCACAGCCGCCTCGGTCGGACTGACGATACCCAGAAGAATCCCACCCAGTATGATGATCGGCAGGAATAGTGCCAGAATCGCATCCGTGATGATTTTAATGCCTTCTTTAAATTCAATTTTTTCTTCTCTTCTGGGAAAGTCATGCTTGTTTGCCATAACCTTGACGACGGTCATCTGGGCCAGTCCGACCATGATACCGGGAATGGCCCCGGCCAGAAACAAATCCCGTATGGATACCTGGGCAATGGAGCCGTAAATAATAAACATGAGGCTGGGCGGAATAATCGGCCCCATGGTGGAAGATGCGGCCGTTACCGCTGCGCTGAAACTCTTGGAATACCCCTTTTTCACCATGGTGGGGATCAGGACCGATCCGATGGCGGTGGTATCGGAGATGGCGGTGCCGGTAATCCCGCCGAAAAACATGCTCACCACGATGTTGACATAGGCCAGGCTGCCTTTGACCCGGCCCACGACCAAGTCCGACACCCTGACCAGCCGATCGCTGATGCCGGCCTCCGACATGATTCTGCCTGCCAGTACGAAAAAAGGAATGGCCAGCAATATAAATGAATCAAACGACCGCAACAGACGGACAATAACAATGTTGAGCGGCAAATCAGCCCCGAAATAGTAAACCAGGGTCGAGATGAGCAAAGCAAACGGAATGGGTATCCGAATGGCCATTAACAGGATGAAACAAATGAGCATGAGGATTACATATATCATATCGCGTCCCTTAGTTAAATTTTATTTCCATCATTTTTATAATAAGAAAAAACAGGATCACGGCCGCGCTGAGGGGCACTGACAGATAGAGTACGCCGATGGACAGGCCCTTTACAACGGGTGAATGTACAGGCCACATGGTGATCACATGTTTTGTGCCGAAAATGATCAAAATACCGCACAGAAGCATCATGCTCAGATAATGAATAATATCAAACACTCCCCGCACCTTTTTGGGCGCAGCGGCATGTATGAAATCGATCTGGGCATGACTGCCCTCTATATATGAAATGGCCGTCCCGAAAAGTACAATGTAGATATAGGCATACCGTGTAACCACATTTGACCAGGCCAGGGGATTATCAAACAAATACCGCATGGTGATATTGACGCCCAGGATAAGACCCATTGCCGTCAAGATAAAAAACAGGGCCACATTTATGCCCCCGGTAATTTTTTTCAAAATGGCGTCAAGGGCTGATTTAAAAAAATGTGTATTTTCTTCAGATGTCATTATAAAGACCCCCCTTGCAGAGATCGTTAAATAATTTTTTCTCCATCGATTGTATCCGTCTATGAGTCGATTTCAGGAAAAAAATTTAAGCCGATTGTGTGGCAAAGTGATAATCATACCCTAAAAAATGATATCCGCCGCGCATGGGGATTGTTCCAGTCAACCGGAACAATCCCCATGCGCATAGATGAATAGCAGCCGGGAGCCCTAATGCGGTATCCAAAGGCATGCCTTTGCTGCGATCATCGCGGTATTCATTGCTGCATTTTATTTAGACGCATCCGGCATTCTGGCACCCGGATCAAGGTACTGAATTTCATCGTACCAGGTTTTCCACTTCGGATGGTCTTTAAACCACTTTGCATAGACTTTTTCCGACGCTTTTTTAAACGGTGCCGTATCCGGGAATGTCACCGTAAGGCCTTCCTTTTTCGCAACTTCGATGTATTCTTTTTCCTTGGTATACTGCCATGCATCGGTGAGTTCAACTGCCTCTTTGGCAACGGTCTTGACCAGTTCCTGTTGATCAGGACTGAGTTTGGCCCATGTTTTAGGGGCCATCATGAGAATTTTCTGGGTCCACATCTGTTGTAGAACCGCGAAGCTGTTGACCACTTCCTTGAGCTTGAAAATATACTGGCAGTAACACCCCAGGTCATTGGCATTGACCAGGCCGGTCTGCAAAGAGGTATACAGTTCGCCCCAATCGGTGGGGGTAACGGTAAACCCGAATGCGTTATAAACATCGATAAACAGGGGATTCTGCATGCAGCGCAGCTTGATGCCCTTGGCGTCATCCATGCTGTGGATCGGCTTGGTGCTGGCAATGCCGAAACCATTGCAATCAGAGTAGATGCCCAGTGCAATCAACCCGGTTGCATCGCCAACTTCTTTGAGAATCTGCTTGACGACCCCGGACTGCCGGGCGACATTATAATGTTCCGTACTTTTAAACAGATAGGGCAGTTGCAGAAACTGAATATCTTCATAAAATCCGGCAATGTGGCCGCCGCTGTTGGCGGAAATATCCAGGGTGCCGGACTTGATGAATTCAATGGCTTCTTCTTCACTGGTGGTCAGGGTACCCGGGTAAATGGTAACCTCGATCTGGCCGTTTGATTTTTTTTCAATTATTTTTTTAAATGTTTCAGCAAGCAATTGATCAGCATCAAAAACATTGTTCTGATGGGAAAATTTCATTTTAATTTTACCGGCATCGGCATTGACCGCGCCAAATGCAATCGCCATAAAAAACACCAAAAAAACACTCAACCATTTTTTGCCCATTTTGAATTGACTTGACATCGTCTAATCTCCTTTTCAGTAAATTAAGCAGTTCGTTTGATTAAATTCCACCGACTGGCTACTTGTTGTGTTTCGTTGTCCCCCCCCCCTTTCTTTGTTGTGCTGTTATTAAAATGGTGAAAGCCCGATCTATATATTTTCTGGGCGCCCAATTGATATATCAACTGGGTCGCGCAGTGTCAACCCCTTTTTTTCAAGTAAACTGCCGCCTTGACAATACGCCGGCCATCCAGTATTTAAATAGCCAGTGCCCAGAGTTGATGGGCACTAAAAAAAATTCTTTTCATTTTAACCCCATTTCAAACAGACCGAGTCAATTTTGTCATGGCAGCCGAATCATTATTTTCCAATTCGCTGTTTTCCAATAACACCCTGGACCTTTCAAAGGTCAATTATTTAGATGTCTTTTCCGCTTTTGACGAAGGGGTCATCATTACCGATGCCACCGGCAAAATCATCTTCTATAACCAGGCGATGGGACGAATTGACGATCTGGCCCCGGAATACGCCCTGGGTAAAAAAGCGACCGAAGTCTATGACCTGACCTATAAAACCAGCGTGATCATGCAGTGCATCCAAAAAGGCGAACCCGTGATCAACCACGCCTTTTTCTACCGAACCCGCCTGGGCAAAGTCGCCAACACGAGCGTCAGCGTCTTCCCGCTATACACCGGCATGCGACTAATCGGCGTGATGTGCTTTGTGAGGGATTACACTATTCCTGAAAAGACTATCTGTTCCAAACCCGCGCCATCGGCCCCCGGTAAATCCCCTGCCGGAACGCGATATGCTTTTGCTGACGCCATCGGCAAAAATCCCGAATTTCTGCGCGCCGTAAAGTCCGCCAAAATGGCCCGCGACACCCCGTCGTCAATCATGCTGCACGGCAAAACAGGCACCGGCAAAGAGCTTTTCGCCCAATCCATCCATTCCCACAGCCATCGCCGGGAAAACCAGTATATCGCCATCAATTGCGCCGCCATACCGGAGCACCTGCTTGAGAGCAACCTTTTCGGAACTGCCAGGGGGGCCTTTACCGGAGCCATTGACAGGCCCGGTCTTTTCGAACAAGCCGGCGGGGGTACCCTTTTTCTCGATGAAATCGATTCCATGCCCATTGGGCTCCAGGCCAAACTGCTTCGCGCCCTGCAGGAGAAAAAAATTCGCAGACTCGGATCGCTGAAGGAAATCGACATCGACATCAAGATCATCAGCTCGGTCAGCACCGCCCCCTATGAATCAATCAACAAAGGCACTCTGCGCAACGATCTGTTTTACCGCCTCGGAGTCGTCCTTATCCGGCTTCCCTCCCTCAGAGAACGGCCCGAGGACCTTATGGAACTGACTTGGCATTTTATTCACAAAAATAACCGGCAACTGGGCACTTACGTAAAAAAAATATCCAACCGGGTTATTGATTTTTTCAAAAACTACGGTTGGCCCGGAAACATCCGGGAGCTCGAACATATTATCGAAGGGGCCATGAATATTGTCGGCCGGGAAACCACCCTGAAATCAGAACACCTGCCGCCCCATTTTTCATCTACCCCTTGCCAACTCGGCTGCCATCGCGCTGGCCATGTTCGCCTCCGGCCATGAAAACCCCAGCAGGAATCTCCGGGTATTCTGGGGTGTTGCCCTGGGTGCGGTTGCTGCAGTGCTGGCCGGTACCGGAAGCCTCAAAGCGATCCAGACCGCATCCATTGCCACGGCTTTCCCATTGATCTTTCTTATGCTTATGGCTATGTACGGGACGTTTAAAGGGCTCAACCAGTACCGCAAAGAACTGGGTCTGGATCAGCCGACTGCAGGGGTTGCCGTACAACCTGAAAACTAATCGAGGCAGTTTTACTGCCTCATACAAGGTAACCGTTCACGGTTTACAGTTATCGGTTCGCGGTTGAAAAAACAGCGCATTGAAATCAATATCCGAAATATTTCAATCCTTGAGCCTCGCTAATAGTTTCGGCTAAATTAGTTGCATGGTTTTATATGAAGCTTCGTTACAACATATAGCAAATATGAGAGCTTCAATTTTCGTTGTGGCAAGTTGTTTTGCCGTGGCCGTTATTGAACAAACTGTGAACTATGAACCGACAACCGTGAACGGTTACCATAAAAGAAAAGAGTCAATCATGTACGATAGAATGCAGACACTCACGAAAGAACAGATGACCCGAATTCATGACGGGGCACTGGACCTGTTGAAGAATACCGGAGTCGGTTTTATGGACGCCGAAACCCTTGAAATTTTCAAGGCTAATGGCTTTAAGGTAGACGGAAAAACCGTTTTTTTTGAAGAAAAAGATATTGCCAAAGCCCTTGAAACAGCGCCTGCGAAATTTACCGTTGTTGCCAGGGACCCGGATAAAAGTGTACGGATCGGGGGGGATGATTTTGTTCTCCTGCCCGGCTATGGCGCCCCTTTTCTTACCCTTCCCAATGGAGAACAGCGGGAGGCGACCCTTGCGGATTATGATAATTTCTGCAAACTGATCCAGACGTCCAAATACATTGACATGAACGGATTTATGATGGTGGAACCATCGGATGTTCCGCCGGAGACCGCACATCTGGACATGCTTTTTTCCAATATTGTCCTGAGTGACAAGCCCTTCCTGGGCAGCCCCCTCTCCAGGCAAGCAATCATCGACTGTATTGAAATGTGCGGCATGGTGTGGGGCGGCAAGGAAAAACTGAAAGAGATGCCGCCGGTCACCGTTTCTCTGATCAACTCCCTGTCCCCCCTGCAGTTTTCAGAAGAAATGGCCGGATCCCTGATCGAGCTGGCCCGCAACGGCCAGGCCGTCGTGGTGGCCTCGCTGATCATGGCCGGGGCTTCGGGCCCGGTCACCCTTGCAGGAGTACTTGCCCTGCAGACTGCGGAAATTCTGGCCGGTCTCACCCTGGCCCAGATCGTAAACCCCGGTACGCCCGTGATTTACGGCTCCACATCGTCGGCCATGGATATGAAATCAGGTGCACTGACCATCGGCGCACCCGAGCTATCCATGATATCCTCGGCAACGGCCCAGATGGCCCGTTTCTACAATCTGCCCAGCCGATCCGGAGGCGGACTCACCGACGCCCTGTTTGCCGATGCTCAGGCCGGTTCGGAATCTACCTTCGCCCTGCTCACGTCCGCCAGAAACGGCATTAATTTTATCCTGCATTCCGCCGGCATTATGGGGTCTTATATCTCCATGAGCTTTGAAAAATTCATTATCGACGAAGAAATTTGCGGAATGGTGCGGCACTTGCTGGAACCCATCGAGATCACGGATGCATCCATTGATCTTGACGTGATGAAAGAAGTCGGCATCGGAGGCCAGTATCTCTCCCATCCGAAAACGTTTGAACTTTGCCGGACGGCCTTTTTTAATCCGGATCTGAACAACCGGTTCACTTACGATGCCTGGAAGGCCAAGGGTGGCCGCAGAATTGATGAGATCGCAACGGATATGGTCGGCAAACGCTTGGCGACCTATGAAAAACCGGATATCGATCGTGATGTGGAAGCGGCCCTGTCGGACTATGTGATCCGACGGAAAAATATGTAAATTCCCGACATACGTCATGCCTGGTCCGGGGCAGAGTCCAACGGCTCTGCCCCGGACCTGTTTCCAGTTCTATAGCATATCCGCCTTTCAGGTCTGCCACACAATGGGCTTATTTTCCGCATACCACCCGTCGGCAAGGGGGTTGTAGGTTTCCTCAAGCCGGGCTCGCTTCAACTTCATGGTCGGCGTAAGAAAACCGTTTTCCGGCAACCACTCATCCTTGACCAGGGCTAAAAAGGCCAGCCGTTCGTGATGGGGCAGCGAGGCATTGATAGTGCTCAGGTGCTCTGCAAGCTCGCTTTCAATGGCTGACCGACCGGCCTGTTCGGCCGCCCCGCGGGAGTCTTCCGACAGCATCACCACACCGTAAGGCTGCGGATAGCCCACCCCGGTTACACAGCAGGCTTCCACGCGGTGGTGATTTGCAAGCCTGTTTTCGATCGGCACAGGCGCGACGTACTTGCCCTTGGACGTCTTGAACAGCTCTTTAATCCGGCCGGTAATCTTAAGACGCCCCTTTTCATCGATTTCACCCATGTCGCCGGTTTTAAAAAAACCGTCCTCCGTGAATTCTTCCGCGGTCTTCTCCGGCATCTTATAGTAGCCCGTCATGTTGCCGGGACTCTTGACCAGGATTTCCCCATCTTCGCTGATGCGCTGCTGCACGTCAGGATACCCTCCATAGCCTCGGATGCATTGGTCAGCACAGCGGACAGCACCATCCGCATCTGGGTCGTATCAGTCTCTATATTCAAAACATCACGGGGCAGGTCGATAGCCACATGGATGTCGGAGCCGATGGCATGCCGGACCAGAGGTATTGTTTCTTTTACAAAATCACGCAATGATATTGTTTCAGCCTGATATTTGCCGCCCCTGGCATAGGCCAGCAGTTGAGCGGTCAGATGGGCCATCCGGTGGGCGGAAGTTTTCATTTCTCCGGCATAGCCAGCTACCGTTTCATCCCCCGGGAAATCCATCTCCAGCAGGTCGATATTGCCTGTAATAGCGTATAAGGCGTTGTTGAACTGGTGGGCGATGCCGCCTGCAAGTGTACCGATGGCTTCCAGTTTCCGGACTTGACGGAACATGCCGTCCATCTTTTTCTGTTCATTGATATCAACAAATACCCCCATCAACCCGACAACAAGATCACCTTCAAATACCGGCCGGCTTGAAGACCGTATCCATCGAAACTTACCGGATTTGGCCTTGAGCCGATATTCGTCTGATCCAAGATCGCCTGAGAGAACCTTTGGAAATTTTTGCATTACACGCGGAAGATCTTCAGGATGAACAAACTGGAAGAATTTTTTGCCGATAAGTTCTGATGGATGATACCCAAATTGGTTTTTAATGGAAGGACTGATGTAGGTAACTGTACAGCAATTCTAATTATGGCAATTGCTGCAACCGCCAGCACTATTAGAAATCGATTTTAAATCGGATTCAGGGAAGAAACGAATTTTTTTTGAGGATATGGGAAGTTTCTGGCCTACTAAAACCAAT
>Ga0207996_1001304_pt1 | contig 17687 bp, 13 predicted proteins | sample AntAceMetag02UKG_FD_184773 | JGI IMG/M metagenome (GOLD analysis project Ga0207996, IMG submission 184773) | Saline lake microbial communities from Ace Lake, Antarctica - Antarctic Ace Lake Metagenome 02UKG (SPAdes) (version 2) | ecosystem: Environmental > Aquatic > Non-marine Saline and... | reverse complement strand
ATCGAACTGTCGGTGAACATATTATAGCGAACTCCCAGAATCTCCACCGCGCCGCCCAACCCGGCGAAAGCTCCCCCCAGCAGGAGAGCCAGAATCGTATAGCTCTTGACATTAATTCCGGCGTTGAGAGAAGCCCTCTGGTTCTTGCCTATCATGCGAAGACGAAATCCGATCGTGGTCCGCCAGAGGAATATATAAACCAGCACGGCCAGGACGATCGCGATCACAATACCCAGGTGAGCACGGGTCGGGATGAGACGGGGTAGATCACAGGATCGGGCGATCCGCGCGGTCTCCGGGATAAAAGATCCGCTCTCCTGCTGTTTCGGGTCCATCAATGGGCCGTGAATTATAAAGGTCATCAGATAGACGGCGATATAGTTGAGCATGATCGTGGAGAGGACTTCATTGACTCTAAAATAGGCCTTGAGCACCCCGGCAATTCCACCCCAGATCGCCCCGGCTATCGCTCCGCCCAGGCATGCCAGAATTATCACGATCCAGCCGGGCCAGGTCGGTATTGCCAGGGCGATGGAGACAGCCGCCAGGCCTCCGACCACCAGCTGTCCTTCCCCGCCGATATTCAGGACTCCGGCCCGGAATGATATGCAGATCCCCAGACCGACAAAGAGAATCGGCGTCGCTTTTACCACCGTATTGGCCAGGGCGAACTTATTCCCGAAGGCTCCGTTAAGGAGAGCTCCAAAGGCGTTGATCGGGTTGACCCCCATAAACAGCAGCATCACCACCCCGACCAGCAGAGCCAGAATAAGCGCCCCCACCGGTGTGAGGTTGGCAATAGTCTTGCCGAGTTGGAAACGGGTTTTCAGTTCTGCTCTCCCCTTATCCCGGTCGCGACAATCTCTTCCGTGCGATCCCTGAATTCGATCATCAGTTCCGAGAGTTCCTGGGTTTCTTCTTTGACTGTTTTCTCGTCCAGGCGGACGGATCTATAGTCATCCCTGAGCAGCAGCCCATTAGCCACCATCCATTGTACTTCATTGCCGTCGGCGGCCCAGATAATATTTTCAATTATATTGTCGGCCCGGCTGGGGACCAGGTTCGAAGGTTTTAGATCGATGATGATGAAATCGGCGTCTCTGCCCACTTCCAGGCAACCAGCATTTAAACGAAGTGCCCGGGCCGCGTCGACGGTGATCATCTTCAGAAGTGTCAGCGAGGGGAGAAGTGTGGCGTCGCGGTGATAGGCTTTCTGATACTGGGCGGCCAGTCGGGCGGCATTGATTATATTCTGATTGTCGGCCGCGCCGGCGCCATCGGTTGAAATCACCACCGGAATCCCCATCTCCATCATCCGGATGATCGGGGGCATCCCGTCGCCGATGATGGTATTGGCTAGGGGGTTATGGACCACGGTCGCGCCGGAATCGCGGATGATCTCCAGATCCCGATCGGTGCTGTTGCACTGGTGAGCCAGCAGGGTGCGTGAATCCAGAAAACCCGCACTCTCGGCCATCTCAATCGGGGTCTTACCGTACTGCTCGGTAAACCACCGGGTGGTCTCCGGCTCCTCGGAGCTATGCACATGGACCAATTTCCCGTAACGGTCGGCCCACTTCTTCAGGGCGGAGAGCATAGCGGGACTGTTGGAAAAAATCTGGTCCGGCCCGGGGATGATCTCAGTCCTCTCGGCATCACCGAACTCTTTCTGACAGTATTCCAATCGTTCCACCGCCTGCTTGATAGTTTCCAGGACCCGCGGTTCGTAGTTCTGGTCGGCGCTGCCCACCGCGATAGTCATCTTGCTACCGGCGGCCATATTAGCGGCTACCAAGTCATCGACCCGGTACTTATTGAAACTGGTATGATTGACCAGGCAGGAGGTGATGCCGTAATGAAGATCGTCCAGGCGGGCCTTGAAATAGGGGATTAGATTGGGAGACTTTCCGAATAGTCGGGTCAACTCATCTCTCCGGGTATTCATAAAACCGGTGAACATATTGACGGTATGGTCGAGCCAGTCCACCAGTGGTTCATCTTTAGATATCCCGATAATCGGCGACTCATGGTCATGCCCATGGCACTTGATGAATCCAGGCAACGCCACCCCGTCAAGCATCGGGATATCCTCCTCGGAATAGGTGTCCTTCGGTTCCGCTCCCAGGACCAGAAGTTCGTTTCCATATTCCGCGGTAATTTCTCTTCCCCGTTCGGGAGAGTAGCGCCCCACCTCTTTAATCCGGGAACCGTCAGTTAAAACATATCCATCAGTAATCCGGGTGTCCTCTCCCAACTCCTTACTTAACGGGACCAGCAGCCTGGTCCGGGATAGAATGAATCTCTTCTCTTCCATTAAAAATTTCCTCCTCCTGTATTACTCCGATAAAAACGGGTTATACTAAATTTCTATTTAGACAGTATAGATATTTTTGGACACTGCATCAATATAACTATGTTGTCTTTTCAAAACTAAAGCAACCAACGAAGTGAGTTACTTTAATATGGGTGTCTTGTGTCTTGAAAACATCATTCATCATTAGATTCCGGCCTGGATTATATCAGCGATCCCTGGGAAGGGGATTATAAATATTTCGAATGATCCGCCGACCGATCATCCGGATATTCGGTCAAGTCAGGGATGCTCAGGACAAAAATCAATACTTCGCTAAATTCTATTGGGGTTAAAGTATACAAGCGAAGGGTTTTCGAGTGTGGATCAGGATAAAATTTATTGGCCCCCAGTTCAAGAAAAAACTGATTGACTGATAGACTATTTTCCTGACCTCCCAGCGGACCTTATCCGGAGCCATCAGGAGTTCCTGAAGCCGATATGGATGGCGTTGAGGACGACCGGGCAAGCCGGAGGAGTGAGAGATCATACCGCCGGAGAGTCGAGTAATTATCCCGAATTATGCAGTTGGCCTGGTTCCTTCTTCCCACTTATCCCCTGAACCCCCGCTTTACTCAATTCTTTCCAGAATCGCCTCCACCACCCGGGGGATTGCCTCGATAATCTCCTGGATCTCTTCCAGAGATGCGCGGTACTCACCCGGAGGTCCGATATGGATGCCGGCCGCCACCGAGACAGTGCACCGGGTCCGGCGGGCCAGTTTTTCCGCTACCGGACCAGCCACCTGTCCATCTTTGTGATTGGGAACCTGAATAGTCGAAATGGTAGCCGAGGGGCGCTCCGGAGCGGCCGGGCTGGGATGAGCAACCGCCAATGCCACCGCACCGATGTGGGGATCATCTCCCCCCGTAATTGTAACGGAAAACCCTTTTCCGGTATCAATCACAACAACTTCCAGTCGGGCGGAACCGGCCATGATAGTGAAAACAACGGGCGCTTTCATACTTCTCCCCATCGTTTCAGGGACGACGCATTCAGACCCAGGAGATCGAGAATCCGGCCGGCGGTCTGTCCGACAATCTCACCGATGGTCTCCGGACGGGTATAGAATGATGGTATAGGGGGGACGATGATCGCGCCCATCGACGCGAGAGTCAGCATATTGCGGAGATGGATCTGATGAAAAGGCGATTCCCGGGGGACCAGAATAAGCCGTCGGGCTTCTTTCAAGGTCACATCGGCCGCCCGAAGGATCAGGTTGTCGGCAAACCCGGTCGCGATTCCGGCCAGGGTTTTCATGGTACAGGGAACGATCACCATCGCCCGGACGGGGAAGGACCCGCTGGAGATTGGTGCCGCCAGATCGTCATCGGAATAGATCACATCAGCCATATCCTCCACCTCGGCCACGGAATAATCGGTCTCCTCCGGGATAACTTTTTTAGCCCAGTGGCTTAAAATGAGGAGGCTTCGCGCGTCGATCTTCTTCAGTTCTTCCAGAATCCTGATCCCATAGATAACCCCGCTGGCACCGGTAATAGCTATTATGATATTCTTTGAATCCGACATTCTGGTTATTCTTTTTAATTTCGGGATTTTCTTTCTGGGTTTTCCAGAAGACTGTCAGCCCGGCGATCGGCGTCCGGGTCGGTTCGGCAGCGGATCACGTCCCAATTCAGGGGCGCGGTCGAGTCAATCCCCATCTTGTCCGTCAGGCCATCCCGGGAAGAGGGGTCGAGCCGGTTGCTGAAAACCTCCGGAACGATAAATATATCCCGAGCTGCCTGCGTCCGGGTGGCCAAGGCCCACATTACCTCATCCTGATTGAAAACATCTATATCATCATCGACCGCGATGGCCAGCTTCAGGTAGGGATCTAGACCGAAGAGGAGGAGTAAGGCTTGCCGGGCCTGGCCTTCCGCAGTCTTTTTAAACGAGAGATAAGCATGGAAATGAGTGCCGGAAATGGGAAAATTTATCGCTTTTAACGTCGGCAGGGCCTCCCGCATCCGTTCTATCACCCGGGCTTCCTTCCCCACCCCGCCCAGGAGAAGGTGTTCGGCGGATAAGCCGGGAACCAGATCAAGATACAGGGGATCTTCCCGGCGGGTCAGAGCGCTGACCTCCAGAACATTTTCGGTCGAGCGGGAGGTGGAGTAGCCGGTATATTCCCCGAAGGGGCCTTCCGGTTCCCGGAGGCCGGGGAGGATCTTTCCTTCCAGAACGATTTCGGCGGAAGCCGGCACCCCGATATCCACGGTAAGACCGGGGAGCAACTCCACCGGCTCTCCCATTAACGCTCCCGCCAGTCCGTACTCATCATCATCTATTCCCAGCCGGCCGCTTGCCCCCAGATAGAGGGCCGGATGAGAACCGATAATAATCGCCACCTCCAGGGGCTGATTCTTTTCCTCCGCCCGGCGGAGGTAATCCCAGAGATGTCCCCGGGAGTGAAGACTGACCCCGAAGCGGTTCTTTGACTTCAACTGGAGCCGGTGATAACTGAGATTATAGACCCCGGTATCGGGATCCCGGGCGGCGGCTATCCCGGAACTGATATAAGGACCGGCATCATCGGAAAAATGCCGCGCGATCGGGAGGGAATAAAGATCTACCTCTTCCCCGGTCTGGATAACCTCCCGAACCGGGCCAGAGGAAACTTCAACCGGCGCGATCGGATGGGATTCCGCCGCCAGCCATTGCCGGGAAAATGATTCCCGGGTAGCTCCGATCATCCCGGCGATCCGGTCCCGGTCGGCGAAGAGGTTGCCGACTATCGGCCAGTCACTATCCTCCACCTGATCTAAAACCACCACCGGGAACCGCCGCTGCTGATCAAGCTTTAAGACCAGGGAGGTCAAAAAATAATCCCGGGGAACCGAGCGCTTAATATGCCGCACCTCTTTCGGATGCTCCATCTCCAGGCCGGTTAGATAGTCAGTTAAGTCGGGTGTGTTCATATCTAAAGTATTTATTCCGTAAAAGTTTTAAAATTTTTCGTATGTTTATCGTCTAAAATTCAAGATTAAAACCAGTTATTGAATTTCGGCTGTCATGGCAGACAAATCATAAACCCGAATTATGCAATTGAGCATGGCGAAATTATAATTTTAGCATATTTCACATCTCCGCCGCCGCATAAGTGGAGGATCCACCCCAACTACACAATCCGGATTTAATAGACAACAGGCCTAGTCATCACCACTTGGGAATTGAACCTATTACGCCTTTAACAAGCCAATTTATATCTCCATATAGCTCATGCTCCGACGGAGTAACACCGGCCGGTATTTTCAGTGCTCCATCCTGGGCATATATCGGCCCTTCAAAGATGCGAAAGAAACCATTCTCTATGAGCTTTTTCTTGGCTTCAACCAGCAGTTGAACTACGCGTGGAACACGATCCGAAAACGGCAGATTGGTCACAACTCCTTCTTTTAAACCTGGCCACTCAAAACCGGGTTTCCAGGTTCCATCGCGGACTTCTTCCGATAACTTCAGAAAATATTTTCCCCAATCCCAGATATTTCCCGTGATCTGCGCATTGGGCGCATATTTCTTCTTATCTAAATCATTGGCTATTGCGTAAATCCCCTTCCGTTCCGCCTCTTCAATTGCAGCCACGGAAGATAGCCCAGTCGATAAAACATCGCAGCCGTCGTTGATTAACGCCAAGGCTGCTTCCTTTTCTTTGGGCGGATCAGCCCAGGACATGGTATAAATTACTTTTACCATAGCATCCGGGTTTACCTCCGTAGCACCCAGCGTGAAAGCATCAAGTCCTCTAATATGTTCAACTATAGGAAAAGGCTCAACAAATCCGATCTTATTCGTCTTTGTCATTGCTCCCGCAACAATACCCGACAGGTACCTTGCCTGGTACATGCGGCCGAAGACCATCCCAACATTGGATGGCGCTTTGGCAGGATCTATCAGGTGATCGGCGCTACTGATAAAAACCGTATTGGGAAAGGATTTGGCTACAGTTATAATCGGATCCATATAACCAAAGCTGATAGCGAATATCATATCATATCCTTGCGCGACATATCCTCTGGCTATCCGCTCGACATCCGCATCGTCAACCCGTTCACTGTACGCTGTTTCGACCCCCGGCATATGTTCCTGGACATAGACTCGCCCGGCATCTTGGGCATCAGTCCAGGCTTCGCCTAGGGAATGTTTGTGGATAAAGGCTATCTTAAACGGTTCTTTCTCCGCGGCAACCACTGTGGTACCAAAGCCGACCAACACCATAATCGCCAGCAGACTCAGTGCAATTTTCTTCATCTCAACCCTCCTGTTTTTGGGTTATTTAACCTACTTGTTTCCCCTCCTTCCCGGCATGTCTTTCTCTTACATAATAATCACCTCCTTATGGCGCTACTTTGCCAAACATAAAATCGGGAAAACCAAATCAACCACCTCCGGAGACGGGTAATATCATTCTCTTTCGTAAGAAATAGCCAATGCAGCCGGAGCATCTATCCTCCGCTTCATCAAAGCCGTAAAAACCAGGATTATAATTGTTACTATATATGGAAACATTGTAACAAAATAAGGGGAGACATCCACACCGACCATCTGTAACAGAATATGCAAAGACTCCAGTCCTCCTATTAAGTATGCTCCCAAGACAGCTCGCCACGGCCTCCAGGCGGCGAAAATAACCAGGGCTACCGCAATCCATCCCCGGCCTCCAGTCATCGCAGTGCGCCACATCGGAGTATAAACGATTGAGATGTAGGCCCCGGCTATTCCAGATAAAATCCCGCCGATTATAATACAGATATATCTGATGGTAATAACGCTTACTCCCAGAGAATCAGCGGCCTCAGGAGACTCTCCCACCGCTGTAACAGCCAACCCCCAACGGGTTCTAAAAAGAATAAAACTAATTACGGGAACAAGCAGGAGCGCTATATAAACAAGGATATCCTGTTGAAAAAGAGCCACGCCTGCTATCGGTATATTCCGAAGCAGGGGAATCGAAAGAGGTTGAACCCCATGTATTGATTTCGTAAGCATGGGAACACCGAAAAAACTGGTCAGCCCTAGTCCCAGCATCACCAGCATTATACCACTCACCACCTGGTTCCCTTTCAGAGTAATACAGATAATCCCGTGCAAAAGAGCGAGTACACCCCCGGCCAGAATAGCCAGCAGGAACCCAAGCCAGAGATTATCTGAATAATAGGTTCCGGCGAATCCAGCCAATGCTCCCATCAACATCATCCCTTCAATGCCCAGATTAAGAACCCCGGACCGTTCAGTGATGATTTCACCCAGAGTTGCATAGAGGAGAGGAGTTCCAGCCCGGATGGCCATCTGGAGAGCCATCGTCAAGAAAGCAAGAGAAAAAACAGTATCCATACTACTTGGTTCCTCCGGTCTCTATTTGATTGTCAGCCGCCTCCCCGAATTTGCAGGGAAATGTAAGTCGAATCCGGTAACGGGTCAAGAAATCACCACAGATAATAAAGAGTATAATTGAGGCCTGAATTATCTCTGCAATTGCCGTCGGAATCTTCATCACCAGTTGCATATGAGACCCCCCCACAAAGATGACCCCAAAGAAAAAAGCAGCAAAGGCAACCCCGATTGGATGACCCCTGGCAAGCCAGGCAATCGGGATCGCGGTAAAACCATAGCCAGGAGAAATTGCCTGGCGCATTCGAAGCTGGATGCCCATCAATTCGCTTGTTCCGGCCAGGCCGGCCAGGCCCCCGCCGATAAACATGGTAAACCAGATGATCTTATTAAGATTGATCCCTCCGGCTCGGGCCGCGACGGGATTAGCGCCGACAAAGGTTAATTCATATCCAATGGTCATCTTCTGCATGATTATGTAAAGAAGGATAACGGCTATTATAGCGATTATTATCCCTGCGTGTAATCGGGTGGAAAAAAACCGGGGAAGAAGAGCGCTATCACAGAACGGTACGGATTGGGGATACCCGCTTGCCCCCGGAGATGAATCACGAAACGGCCCGAAGATAAGGTATTTATACCATCGAATAGCAATATAGTTCAACATTAATGTAATCAGGATCTCATTTAATTTGAACTTAATTTTTAAGAGCCCCGCGATCGAACCCCACAATGCTCCAGAGACAAACCCTGCCACCAGTATAAGAGGAAGGAGGAAATACCAGGGAAAGGAGGGGAAGCAAACAGCAATCATTCCGCCGAAACTCGCCCCAAAGTAGAGCTGGCCCTCCGCTCCGATATTCCAGAGATTGGCTCGCATGGGTAGCGCAACCGCCAGACCACATAAAGTTAACGGTATCATTTTGACCAGCACCTCGGAGATACTGTAGGCACTGCCCAACGCACCAATAATGAATGCATGATAAGCCTGAATTGGATTCGCCCCGATACAAACCAGCGCAATCATGCCAGTGATAATCGCTAAAATGATTGCAAATAGGGGTACAATGCATTTAAGCCATTTCGAAGGCGCGAGCCGTTTGTGCATAGAAATCTTTGGCAGTCTCATTCGTTTTCACCAGCCATCAGTAATCCCAAAATCTCACGGGAAGTTTCACTTGGAACACGCAGTTGCCCTTCATAAATAACCATTATTCGATCGGATAATTGTAATAATTCATCTAAATCTTCCGCTATCAAAAGAACGGATGTCGTCCGGTCACGAGCGGCGATTATTTCGTTGCGTACAAACTCGGCAGCTCCCACATCAAGCCCTCGAGTAGGTTGATGAGCAATCAGAAACCGGGGATTTTGAGAAAGTTCTCTGGCCAGCAATAATCGCTGTAAATTTCCGCCCGAGAGCTGCATGGCCAATACGGTTGACGAAGGCGTTTTAATGCTATAGTCGGCAATTAATCTTTCGGCATGCGAGCGAATTGCTTGACGATTAAGAAAATGCTTATGGGAAAATGGCGGCTTGGAATAAATTTTTAATATTAAATTTGTTTCGAGTGAAAGTAATCCGGCCAGAGCAAGATTACGGCGCGCGGGAATATATGCTTCTCCCAACTTAAAGAGCCCACGCGGGGGGGTGCCTGTTACATCATTACCGGCTATGGAAAAATTTCCTCCACACGACTCTCGAATTCCAGCCAAAACTTGAGCCAGCTCGCTCTGACCATTCCCGGATACTCCAGCCAACCCCAAAATCTCCCCCGCTCGAATATGAAAGCTAACCCCTTTTAACGCAAGCAATCCTTTATTATTAAAAGCTTTTAGCTGTTTTACTTCTACAACCTTGTCCCCTGGCTGAGTTGATCTTTTGGGAAAGTGAAAAAGAACATCTCTACCAACCATCATGTTAGCCAGTTCAGTTTTATTTATATTCGAGGTTACGACAGTTTTGACTACCCGTCCTTTGCGAAGAGTAGTCACTCGATCGGTTATATTCATCACCTCATTAAGTTTATGCGTGATAAAAATTATCGTGAGTCCATCCGCCACCAAGGCCTTTAAAGTGAGAAATAATCTATCCACTTCCTGAGGGGCAAGAATCGAGGTTGGTTCATCCATGATCAAAAGGTCCACCTGTCGATACAAGGCCTTGATAATCTCCACCCGTTGTTGCTCTCCCACCGATATCTCCCCGATTTTGGCACGGGGATCAATATTGATACCATATTGATCAGCGAGTTGCTTGATTTTAGAACAAACTTGGGGAAAATTTAAGATAGGGGAGTCCTCTTTCAGCCCAATAATTATATTTTCAGCCACCGTAAGGGTAGGCACCAGCATGAATTTCTGGTGAATCATACCTATCTTCAAAGCCAGTGCGTCGCGGGGTGAGTGAATTTCCACCCGTTCCCCGTTTAGATAAATCTCCCCTTCATCCGGCTGATAGAGCCCGTAGAGGATTTTCATCAGCGTAGTTTTGCCTGCTCCGTTTTCGCCCAGCAGGCCATGGATTTCGCCGCGTCGGACGACCAAGTCGACTCTATCATTGGCTACCACACCGGGGAAACGTTTCACAATTCCCCGCATCATCAAGCGCAAAACCTCTTCATTCTCCCCGACCTTACTTCGGGGATTCACTGGCATGGAAGAAGGTCCGTGCCGATCCTGGATTTCTTCATACTTATTCCGCATACGTACCTCTTTAAGCGAATCATATGGCCATCCGGGTGGAATTATTATTTTTATAATCAATTAATAGTTTACAGAGTTGCAATAGATCCTTCTTTACCCGTTCTTCGTCCAGCGTTACAAATCGATAATCATCTTTCAATATTCGTCCGCCGGAAACTACCCATCGAACTTCGCTTCCATCCGAGGCCCAGATAATATTTTCCACCACATTATCGGCCAGGGTAGGGGTAAGATTTGGTCTGCTTAAATCAATCAGGATAAAATCAGCATCTTTATCCACTTCCAGAGATCCGGCATTAAGCCGTAACATTCCGGCGGGAACCACGGTAATCATTTCAAGGACTTTCTCGGCCGGCAAGAGACGGGCATCTTTATGATCCGCTTTTTGATACTGAGACGCCAGCCGAGCGGCATTCAGGATATTCTGATTATCGGAGCTTCCGGACCCATCGGTGGAGATAGCGACCGGAATTCCCATCTCCAACATTCTGATGATCGGAGGCATTCCTGAACCAAGAATGGTATTAGCCAGAGGGTTATGAACTATATTGGTTCCGGTATCTTTCAATATAGCCAGATCAATTTCGGTAGTATTCACCTGATGAGCCAGGATGGCGTTTTCCCCTAAAAAATCGGCTCGGTAAAGGTATTCCACCGGACTGCAATGATATTGCCGATAAAACCAGTTCGTCATTTTTGGTTCTTCGGAACTGTGGATATGAATAAGCGTATTGTGCTCTCGAGACCACTTTGCCAGGGCTTTCAGCATCTTCAGACTGTTGGAAAATACCTGGTTCGGACCGGGAATAATACGAATTCTGTCAGTGCCGCCAAATTCTGCCAAGTAATTGTTCAGACGGTTAATCGCTTCCTGTGGGCTGTCCAAGACGCTGGGGTTTAAATTTCTATCTTCACTCCCCACCGCTATTACCATCTTGGTTCCGGCTTTCGAGTTGGCCTCTATCAGTTCAGACAGATGATACTTGTGAAAATTACAGTGGTGGTTGAGGGAAGAAGTAATTCCGTAATAAATATCATCCAACCTGCTCTTTAGATAGGTAATTAAGTAAGGAGAACTCCCGAGTTTTTTCCTGAGTTCTTCTTCATCATGACGCAAAAAATCGGCAAAAACAAAGACAATATCATTCAGCCAGTCAATCAAGCTCTCATCTTTACCAAAACCAATAATAGAGGATTCTTGATCATGGCCATGAGCCTTGACAAAGCCGGGCAATATCACCCCATCCAAACAAGGGATAGTTATTTCTTGAGAGTTGCCAACCCCCGGAGAACCAATAATCTGAAGCTCTCCTTGGTAATTTCTGATAATACGTTGACCTATCTCATCTGAATACTTGCCCACCTCCTTGATCAAACTTCCCTTGGTAAGGATATAACCATCTTCAAGAACAGTTTTCTTCGCCTGATTATTATCTAAAGGCACCAGTAACCGGCTTCGGATTAATTTGAATTTTAGATCCATTATCAATTAGCTCCTTTCAGTCGTTCCTTTATAAGAGCTACGATTCCATGGGAATTATAATTTTGATTCTATCTGAATTTCTTAAAAATACAAGGATAAAAATTTTTCTATTTAAATTGATGCAACCCGGAAAAGATCTCTGTTCATAATTCCATGAACTAAAATACGCGCGATAAAATATAGCGCTATGTATGGCTATTTAAACTGATGTTGCCGGCTTTCATGATTCCGGCAACTTCTGCCAAACGGATCCCTAAATTTTCCAGACTCTCGCAACCAGAGACATCTTCGTCAACTCCTTCCGCGCCCCGGTCATTTGACCATACCATGGCGCCGGAATAATTGCCCGGCTCATTACCGACAAATATTAACCCCCGGGCCAGGCAAGCATGACAGATCGCCATTACGGTGGTTTCCTGCCCCCCATGGAGGGAACCTCCCACTGCGATCGCCGAAGCCAGTTTGTTTTTCAATGCTCCTCCTTTTAGTTGAAAGAAAGGACGCATTCGACTGAATAACGCGTCCATTTGGGGGGTTATGTTCATGGAATAAACCGGCGAAGCAAATATAATCGCGTCCGCCCCAGTCAACAAGGGGTAGATATCAGTCATATCATCCTTTATTCGACATAATTCCTCTCTTTCGGGGTTTTGACACCAATCACACTGATTACATGGCTGAATGACTTTATTATGCAGGGCTATCATCTCCGTCGTTACGCGCCCGGTTGAAGCCGCGGCCTGCAAAGCAATTTCAAGAGCGTGATAGGTAGCCGCTTTTCGCGGACTCCCGCATATCCCTAATATTGTTGTCATATTTTTTTCCTCCTAACTATACCCTGTTCAAAAAATGAAGAATATTCCCCCCCTCATGAATCCGGGGCGCGTCGTCCCGGAGAGCTTCAGCCGGAGTATCCAGCACCGGCAGCGGTTTATATTTCACTTCAATCAGAGAAAGAGCCTGCCCGGCAATTTATTCGTTATCGACCGCCACCAGAGCTATCGCGTCGCCCCGATACTTAACCCGGTCCCGGCAGAGAACCGGCCAGTTGGGGGTGATGATCCCGAAACCGCTATGCCCGGGAATATCCTGGTGGGTGAGAACGGCATGGACACCGGGCAGTTTCCTAGCCCGTTCTACATCCAACCGGACGATAGAAGCATGGGCATGGGAACTCCGCAGCGCCTTGCCAATCAACATCCCGGGAAGATAGCGGTCGGTCGGAAAGATCGTCTTCCCGGTCACCTTATCTCGGGCATCAACCCGGGGTGTTCTCCGGCCGATATATCGGTAGGTATTTCTTGTTAACATAATAATTATCCTTTCAATTGTTTGAAAACTCGGAAAAGTTCTTTCTTCTGTTAATTTGAATTTTTCCTCCAATCAGATAAAATCAAAATTAATTCCCCATTATGAGAATGGGAATCCATGGACCTCGAGATCCCTTTTAAAATCATCGGCTATCACGGCCCACTCCCTCTCCGGTTGCATCGTTTTCAGATCAAAACATTCGGAGAAGCTCTTTCCCTTGGGGGGCGATTTGAGTTTGTCTTCGTACCGACTTAAAAGATACAGCACCAATTCATTGGCCTTTTCCAGCGAAAGATCAGCCGCCCGGCGGAAGATATCAGCCAGCACCCAATGCTCCAATGGGGTGATATAATCCTTGAATCTCCCCCCGGCCGAACGGACCCCGATGGTATAGCTGGCGCCGGAGGCGGAGGCGGCAATTAAGCCGGCCGCTGACATCTGGAGGATCTCCACGGTGCCGGGCCCGGCGCACTGGTCGACGATCAGTTTTTTGATCAGATGAGTATTTCGGCTTAAGGCCTGGCAGGAGACGCTGTTGGCCCAGACCCCATGCCGGCCGATCCCAGCATCAAAACGGATGTCGTAAGAGGTATATTCGGATATATCCGCCTGGAGGACGGTAAAATGAAGCAGCATGGAAGCGATACTGGAGAGAGCCGCGCCTTCCGCCCCCCCGCTGTAGTCGCCGATCATGGAGGGCGTCCCGCTGTCGATATATCCCCCATAACCGATCGCCGCGGCAATCTTATGGAGTCCGCCGGCACCGGCTTTCAGTTCAGCCGGGTGGAGGATCATGGCAATGGCCGGATTGTCTTCCCGGGTCAGTCCGGCGAAGCCGCCCAGCAAGCCGTATTCAGTAGTGCTGGAAGCGGTCCCCTCATTAGCAATTCCCGGGCGGCCGGCCCGGCCCTGCGCTTCCCTGCGCATACTATTCTCCCGGATCCCGGCCACCGTTTCAAATGCGGTCCCGGAATAAATAGGCCGGCCGTAAATGGTGTCGATCGAAGGACCGATCTGAACTCCCACGTCCCGGCTCTGGAGGATACCGGCGGCGAGCGGCACATAGAATTCTTCCGAGACCTGGATCGCCAGCGGCCCCCCGAAGATCGGCGGATTCTCATCTCCGATGCTCCGGGCGCGCATGATCACCCGGTCTTCTCCCTCCCCCAGGTCCAGGTGATCGGGCGCGTCTTCGATCGCCCGGAGTATCTCCTCCCGGCTTACCTTAATCATTGTCTCGGTCTCCACCAAAAGCAGGCCGATCTCGGTGGCCAACTCAAGGCCGGCCTGGAAAAAACGGTCGGCCAATTCCTGGTCCTGGTTCACCGGCTGATCCGACCGGAAAGTCCCCTGGAGTTCATACTTCTCCAGGTATTTCTTCACGGTCTGCGGGATTACCTCCATCTCCCACTCCCGCAGCGAACAAGGGGGCCCGTCTTTGGCCCGTTGTAATGTCTCTACCAGTCTTTCTAATGATGCCATATAAGACCCCTGTTTTTCTGGTTCTCAGTCATATTATGTACCTGCCTCGGAATTTTCAGCCTGAGGCTGATGCGCCTCTGGCGCACAATAACTAGCTACAAAAACAATATGAATGACGAAATCCGAATGACGAATGACGAATCAATGACAAAGCCCTAATGAGAAATGACGAAACTCGCACTGGCTGTCCGGGCCGCGAAGTTGAGAGGGGAATTAGGAATTTAATCATTTGTCATTTGGATTTCATTCGGATTTCCTCATTCGGATTTCGTCATTAGTAGCGCCGCAGGTGCTATGTTCTAATTCATCCTTCTTTTCTCGCCCCGGTTACTTTCATCTCATCCTGTTCTTTCTTCCACTCCATTAACCGTTCCGAAAGAAGCTGTACCCCGGACTTGATCTCCTTTTCGGCAAAACCGGTCAGGCGGTAGTCATCTTTCAGAATCTTTCCCCCGGCTATCACCCAGCGGATCTCGCTGCCGTCACTGGCCCAGATCAGGTTTTCGATCACGTTATCGGGCCGGGTCGGGGTGAGGTTGGGGCGGGAGAGATCGACCAGGATAAAGTCAGCGTCTTTCCCGGGTTCGAGCGAACCGGTATTTAACCTCAGCATCCGGGCCGGGATCCGGGTGATCATCTCCAGGACCCGCCGGGCGGGAAGCAGCCGCGCGTCACGGTGATAAGCCTTCTGGTACTGCGATGCCAGTCGGGCGGCGGCCAGCATATTCTGGTTGTCGGAGCTGCCGGATCCGTCGGTGGCGATGGCCACCGGGATGCCGCGTTTCAGCATCTCGATCAGCGGCGGCATTCCCGACCCCATGATGGTGTTGCAGAGGGGGTTGTGGACGATTCCGGTCCCGGTCTTCTCGATAATTTCCAGGTCGACCGGGGTGTTGTTGACCTGATGCGCCAGGAAGGTCTCCGGGTCAAGAAAATCAATCTGGTGAAGATATTCCACCGGGCTGCAGAGATACTGCCGATAAAACCAGGCCGTGGTGCCCGGTTCTTCGGAAGAATGAATATGGATCAGGGTGCCGTGCTCCCGGGCCCAGTTTTTAAGCGCCCGAAGAAGATTATGACTATTGGAAAAGACCTGGCCGGGGCCCGGGATAATTCGGATATCCTCCCGCTCTTTAAACCGGGCGGTATATTCATCCAGCCGGCTGATAGCTGTCTCCGGTGTGTCGACCACCCGGGGGTCGCAGGAGCGGTCAGCGCTCGATACCGCGATGATGAGCTTTAAGCCGGCCTCTTCATTAGCCTCTATTAGTTCGGGGACATGGTATTTATTGGCGCCGGCATGGTGACTTAACGCAGAGGTAATCCCGTAATATGCATTGTCAAGCAGACATTTACGGTAGGTAAGGAGGTGGGGTGATTGCCCCAGTTCCGCTTCCAGTTCATCGTGTCGTTCGCTCAGGAAACGATTAAAGGCGTAAATCGATCGGTCCAGCCAGGCGGAGAGCGGTTCGTCCCGGCCAATCCCGATGATCGGGGACTGGTAGTCATGCCCGTGAGCACGGACAAAGCCGGGGAGTACCACTCCATCCAGACAGGGGATATCGGTTTCAGTGAAATCAGCCCGTTCGCCTCCCCCGATTACCAGGAGTTCCTCCCCGGTCTTTTGGATGATTCTCTTTCCAATCTCCGGGGTGTATCTTCCCACTTCCCAGATCACCCGCTCCTCGGTCAATACATACCCATCTTCAATAATACCGGCTGCTCCCTCTTCCCCGCTCATGGGCAGAAGCAACCGGCTTCGGATAAGTTTATATCTCTTTTTCATATTTATAAATTAACTCGCTTCGCTCGCAAATTTATGTTTTGAACCATAACCATCATGTTTCTATTAAGGCGGAATCGAAAATTATTTCAAAAATTCCAGCGGGAATTTCAATTTTATTGAAATTCCGAAATTTTGTCGGCAAGTTCAGCAGTTTTTACTTCGGAAAAGAGTTTGGGCTCCCCAGCTTGCCAATTTTTTCTAAAGCATCAGCTACATCTTTTAAATCCAACTTCTCTAAGGTCATTCTGGTAGGGAAGCCGGTTTTCCGGTCCCAGCCGTGAAGTTGATAATAATGGCTAAGCATACGGTTCCAGGCCTCTATTGAATAAGCAAAGCCTGCGCATTGACCCTTTTTTACCGGTTCTTTTAAACATCGTTCCGGGGGCATATCGTCTTTCCGCCCCAAACCGGCATGGAGTATGTTAAATGCTTTTTCCAGATTAAGAATTCGATCCGCAATCTTAATGAAGTCATCCTCTGTTGTCTCCCAGCCGGTCGCGGCGGAATAAATTTCCGCCAGTTCCGGAATGCCCAGTAAAGTCGGGTCACACCAGGTGCCAACAAACATACATAACCCCAGAGAATTTATCAGTTCCTGCTCGCGCTCAACATACGCTACTAATTCAGGCTTGTCCTCATATGACTGAGGATCCGCATTTTTTATCCCCGCAATCTTTTGATAACCCTCCCTTATTTTTGGATCGAGTAACATCGCGAGTTCACCCCCTGGAGAACCAGTAGTATGTCCTCCTCCTCGCGTAGCCACGCAGGCGCCCAGTCCCCACCCTAAGCGCCCTCGTGGCTCCTCATAAAGATCTTGTCCTTTTTGATGTATGGCATAATATCCGCTCTCTCGACCAAGTATTTCCGATGCTTTCTTACACCCTTCGGCCAACAAGTTCCCGAATCCCTCCCGATAAGCTAATTTCCTCACCAGTTCCATAACTACTCCATAATCGCCCCAGACAAGCTTTAATCCATCGGTATCTTTCTCAGTAATAATTCCGCGCTGATAGCACTCCATCGCCCATGAGATTGACCCGGCAGATGTATCTAAATCCAAACCGAGTTGATTACAAAGGGCGTGAACTTTGATAATCGCGGGAGGATAATCAATGGCACATTTAACCGCATAGTCAGTGTCGCGTCCCTTTATAAATGAGACTGGGATCCCAAGTAAATGATAATAGGTTCGCAAAAAATTATCACATATCCTCCGGCAAAGCATTGCTAAAATG
>Ga0207996_1001297_pt1 | contig 17731 bp, 15 predicted proteins | sample AntAceMetag02UKG_FD_184773 | JGI IMG/M metagenome (GOLD analysis project Ga0207996, IMG submission 184773) | Saline lake microbial communities from Ace Lake, Antarctica - Antarctic Ace Lake Metagenome 02UKG (SPAdes) (version 2) | ecosystem: Environmental > Aquatic > Non-marine Saline and... | reverse complement strand
GGCCACCCCTTCAATTCAAAGTGATGGTGGATAGGGGCCATCCGGAAAATTCTCTGCCCCCCTGTCAATTTGAAGTATGCCACCTGGAAGATGACGGAGAGCGCCTCAAAGACAAACAGCCCCCCCACCAGGATCAGTACCAACTCCTGCTTCGTGATAACGGCAACAGTGCCTAAGACAGCGCCCAACGGGAGAGATCCCACATCACCCATAAAAATCTCGGCAGGGTAGGCATTGTACCAGAGAAACCCGAGCCCGGCGCCTACCACTGCCCCGCAGAGCACTGAGATTTCGCCTGAGCCTGGAAGGTAGGGGATCTGAAGATATGAAGCGATCTTTATATGTCCTGCGAGATAGGCAAAAATCAAGTAGCTGGCAAAGGCCACAATGAGAGGGCTTATAGCGAGGCCGTCCAACCCGTCTGTCAAATTGACCGCATTGGAGGTCCCGACTATAATGAATGCCGCGAAGGGGATATAGCCCCAACCGAGATCCGGCGACACATTCTTAAAAAAGGGAATATTGAGGTATGAATCAAAACCCGCATAGTAATAGAGTGCTAAGGCCGCAACGAGGGCGCCTGATATCTGGAGTGAAAATTTGGAAGCAGCGCTCAGGCCCTTGCTGTTTTTCCTCCTTATTTTCAGATAGTCATCGGCAAAGCCAATACCCCCAAAGAAAAGAATGACAAACATAACGAGCCAGATATAAATATTAATCGGTTCGGCCCAGAGGAGGGTAGCAAAGATAATCGCAGGTAGAATCAGGCAACCCCCCATGGTGGGGGTCCCTGCCTTAGATTTATGACTCAGGGGGCCATCATCCCGGATCTGTTCCTCCACCTGCATAGCGCCGAGTTTCTTGATTGCCCAACCACCGAAAATAAAACAGATCATCAGGGCGGTCAGGCTGGCGAGGATAGTCCTGAACGTAATGTACCTGAAGACATTCAGCCATGACAGGTCTGTATGAAATAGATAGATCAGTCTGTAAAGCATCTGTGGAGGGCCCTCTAACCTTTATTCCCTGATAGCCTGACCCGGATAAACCGGAAAAATGCCTAAAGTTAGGGTTTTTTATTCGATGTTCGACGTTCGATGTTCGATGTTCATTTGTCGTCCCGTGCCTCTTCCCCTCAGGCGGTGGCGGCAATCACCACATTCAGGAAGCTTTCTATCCCAAAAGGCTTAAAAAGATGACTCTCAACGTGCGGAAGTCCTTCGTCTAACAGCCTTTGATCAGCGGGATTGCCTGTCATGATAATGACCTTCTCTTCTCGACCGGTCTTCTTCATCCGTTTCAACATTGAAACGCCATCTAACCTGGGCATATTAATGTCAGTAACGACCAAGTCAAAATGGTCCTGCTCCAATTTCTCTAATGATTCCTGCCCGTCGCTTGCTAAACTCACCTCAAATCCCTTGTTCAGCAGAACCTCTGATAACAAAAACCTGATTCCGCTCTCATCATCCACTACCAATATTTTTTTTGCTCTTTCCATTTCAGAACTCTCTCCTATGATGATCAGTTAATCCTCATCTGCCCGGTTCCTGACAGGCAGTGCCAACCCTGCAAATCTACTCCTTGCTCAATGTCTCTATGCCTCTGCTCTCTGCGCCCTGCTCTTTGCGCTATGCGTTATGCGCCGCAGTCCCTCAACCACCTTTTCGAGCCCCATTTTCCGTGAGCCCTTGAGAAGAATCAGATCTCCTTCTCTCATTTTATCCGTAATCTCTTTCACCATTTCATCATGGGTCTCCATAACCTTTAAGTGATCAGCGGGCATGCCTGCAATCTGAGCACTGTTGATCATCTCCCGGGCATGTTCTCCCATGGCAAAAAAAGAGCAGGCCCCTGTCTCTGCAACCTTTTGTCCGGCCTCCCTATGGGCATGGATCGTGGCATCTCCTAATTCCATCATCTCCCCCAAACCCACGATTAGCCTCCCCCCCTTATTCACTATGGAGATGACAGCATCGAGAGCAGCGCCTAAGGAAGAGGGATTGGAATTATATGTATCGTCAACAAGAATAATTCCCTCAGCGATGGAGGCCACTTCAAACCGGCCCTTAATCCCCGAAAATGCTCCCAGCCCCTCCCTGATATTTTCGGGGGGTTCATTTAGGCTAAAGCCTACTGCGGCCGCGGCCAAGGCGTTAGTTAGATTATGGATACCCGGGACCCTTACACGTACCGGCCAGCAGTTGTCCCGATATAAGAGATCGAAGCGGATCCCTTCCGGCCCGTCATTGTTGATATTGGCCGCCCTGACATCATTTCCCTGGCCGAGACCAAAGGTCATTTTCTGTTTCAAAAATGTTGAGGCCCTCTTCATCAGGGGCTCATCATCGCCATTCAGGATCACGAGACCCTTTGATGAGATCTTCTTAATGAGCTCTGTCTTTGCCTTTGCCACCCCATCGAGGTCTGATAACCCTTCGAGATGGGCCATACCCACGTTGAGGATCACTCCCACATCCGGATCGGCTATTTCAGTCAGCCGTGAGATTTCTCCGGGCCGGTTCATCCCCATTTCCAGTACGGCTCTTTTGTAATCCCCGTTGAGTTTCAGCAAAGTGAGAGGCAACCCGATAAGATTATTAAAATTCCCTTGATTCTTTAATGTCATGTTGCCAATATTGAGAATAGAGGACACCATTTCCTTTGTGGTGGTCTTACCTGAACTCCCTGTTATGGCTACTACCTTAAGATCGTGCCGGCCTCGCCACCATGCGGCCAAATCGCCAAGGGCCTCTAATGTATCATCCACAGAGATGACAAGGGGACCTTCGATTCTCTCTGTTTCCAGGCGATCCCTTTGAGCAACAATTCCCGCCGCGCCTTGCTCAATGGCCTTTGGGACGAAGTCATGCCCATCATATCGTTCCCCCCTCAGCGCCCAAAACAGGTCCCCATGCCGCGTGGTTCTCGAATCCGTACTAATTCCGGCTAAAACGGTTTCCTGATCGCCTGAAATCAGGGTCCCATTTATTGGGCTGAGGATCTCTTTGGCTCTTATTTTGCCCCAACCGGCCGACATCTTTACCCCTTAACTGGCAGCCCGGGCCGCCACCACCCGATCATCGAAGGCCTTTTTCTCTTTGCCCATGATCTGGTAGGTTTCGTGACCTTTCCCCGCAATCAGGACCAGATCCCCGTTGTGGGCCATCTTAACCGCCCTTTGAATTGCGTTTTCACGATCCAGATCAAGGATATAATCCTTCAGGCCCGATTCAATCACACCCTCCTCGATCTGAGCCGCAATTGCGCCTGGATCTTCGGTGCGGGGATTGTCTGAGGTAATGAAGACCATGTCGCTCTGCAGCCCCGCCACACGGCCCATTGATCTTCTTTTTCCTTTGTCTCTGTCACCTCCACATCCAAAGACAGTAAGCACGCGCCCCTCTGTCAACAACCTTACTGCGCTTAGGGCCTTTAAAAGGGCGTCCGGAGTATGCGCATAATCTACAACAAGGGCTAATGCGCGTTTGTTCCTAACCTGTTCCAGACGACCTGGCACCCCTTTTGGCAGTCTTAGGCCGGAACATATAGATTTGAGGTCAATGCCCATAGAAAGCGCCCCTGCCGCAGCAGCCATTATGTTATGTATATCGAACTCCCCTATGAGTGCGGATCCTATTTCCGCTTCACCTTTAGGGGTTATGAGTTTGGCCGTTAGACCTCCCCTGCTTACGTTGACCTCCTCCGCCCTTACATCACACTCTTTCCCCATACCATATGTCATGACCTGGGCGTCTGTCAGTTTGATCAGGTCTTTTCCCCTTGGATCATCGACATTAATCACCGCCCTGGCCGGATCCCCAGCCCCTTGCTGAGCTAAAGATTTGAAGAGAAGGGTTTTTGCCTCAAAATACGCGTCCATGGACCTGTGGTAATCGAGATGGTCCCTGGAAATGTTAGTAAGGATGGCCACACGAAAAGGACATCCTCTGACCCTTCCCTGATCTAAAGAATGGGAAGAGACCTCCATTACTACATCGCTAACAGCGCTATCGGCCATCTCGCGTAAGATCTGCATCAGATCTAAGGATTCGGGCGTAGTTACCGGGGCTTCCCTGACATGACCTGAAAATCGGTAATTAATAGTCCCTATCACCCCCGGCTTTCTCCCGGCCGCAGCGAGAATCGATTCAAGGAGATAGGCAGTAGTGGTCTTCCCATTAGTCCCTGTGATACCTATCAAATTCATCTGTTTGAAAGGACTATCAAAAAACCTGACAGCAAGTCGCGATAACGCTTCACGGGAGTCCGGGACCTGAATCATGGCGCCCCCGTTTTCGTTCGGGAACGAACAGGAGCGCTGGGGCAATTCCGAAACCACCGCCAAGGCACCTTTCGAAATCGCATCCCCGATGAAATGATGGCCATCCTGTGCATGACCTTTCAAGGCGACAAACAGGGCACCTGGCCCTATTGCACGGGAATCATAGGCAATATTCGTTATCTCCAAATCAGGGTCGCCCTGGAAATCAACAATTTCCATGCCATTTATAAGCTGTTTTAATCGCATACTGCCTTTTTACGAGACCATCAATATTCAATCTTCAATATTCAATCTTCAATTCAGACTATCCCGGTGGGTTGAAGCTCACGCTTACACTTTTAACAGCATTGAGTGGCGATCCGGCCTCCGGCTTTTGTTTTACGGCTAATCCAGAACCTTTTAAACTTACCTTCAGACCCAAAGCCCTTCCCCTCTTGAGGACCTCTCTCATGCCCATACCCTTAAAATCGGGCAACAGCCCCTGTCTAAGTTCACCTGCAATCTTATTCACTCCCTCCGATTTCGCGCTGTTACCGGAATCTTCAGGGGGATCTAAGACTAACGCCTTTGCTTTGGCCTCGGCCACTGCGAGTAAGTCCGGCTGAGGATTAACCTTGAGGTGATTAAGAGACCAGGATCCCACATCCTTGAAAACAGGCCCCGCAACCAATCCCCCGTATACAACACCCTTTGGTTCATCGATCAGCGCCAAAATCACCAATTTCGGCCTTTCTACAGGGGCAAAACCCACAAAAATTGCAACGTATTTGCTCTTCGAGTACCTCTTTGTCTTAGGATCAACCTTTTGTGAGGTTCCGGTCTTTCCCGCAACCCTGAATCCACGGATGGCGGCCTTTGGAGCTGTGCCCTCACTGCCTACGACACCTTCAAGGACTTTGGTCACTCTCATTGCTGTCCGGGTTGAGATAACCCTTCGCACCACCTTAGGGCGAGTCTCTTGAACCAAGCCGCCCGATTCGTCGACTATTTTCTTAACAACATAAGGACGCATCAGTTTCCCTCCATTCGCAATTGCCGCCATCGCCATTGTCAGTTGTAAAGACGTGACAGTCAGCCCCTGTCCAAAAAAGAGCGTTGCCCGGTCGATCGTTCTTGCCTTTTCTGCCTCTCTGATAAAGCCTTTTCTTTCTCCCAACAGGCCAATACCTGTCTTGGTGCTAAACCCAAATTTTTTTAAGTAGCTGCAAAATCTTGCATATCCCAGCTTTTGGCCAATCTTTATGGCTCCGATATTGCTGGAATATACGATGATATCCGAAACACTCAATTTGCCATACTTGTGAGTATCGTGGACCACACGCCCACCGACCTTATATGCCCCCTCTTCACAATGGAATTGGGAAAGAGGCGTTACCACTGATTCCTCTAAAGATGCTGACAAAAGAAACGCCTTCAGGGTAGAGCCTGGCTCGAAACAGTCGGTAACAATCCTGTTTCTCCACTGATCCGGCCTGTATTTGGAAAAGGCATTGGGGTTAAATTCCGGAACCACGGCCATGGCCAAGATCTCACCCGTCTCCGGATTTACCACAATACAGTGTCCCCCCTTGGCTCTTGCCTTTTTTACTGCGATTTTGAGGGCCTGCTGGGCCTTGTATTGAATCTCTTTGTCTATTGTGAGGAACAGGTGGTGCATCCCCCGGCCTGAAGGGTCTGTTCTGTTAATGGAAAAGGACCGGCCCAATGCATCCCGCATGCGGATAAGTCTATGTTGTGGGCCTTTCAAAGAGTCGTCATATCTCTTTTCAAGCCCTTCGAGTCCCTGATTATCAGCGCCGGAAAAACCGATCAGGTGAGCGGCAATTTCCCGGCCAGGATAGTACCGCCTGGTTTCGGTAGTCACACCGATACCATCTATTTTCAGATCTGACACTTGTTGGGTCAGGGTTGGGGAAATTTTCCTTTTTATCCATACAAAAGAACGATCACGTCTCAGGAGTTTGAGGATCTTGGCTTTTTTTTCACCCAAGATCCTGGACAATCGCTTTGCTGTTTTGCTTTTTTCTTTAATCTGTTTTGGATGGGCAAAAACGGACCCTACATGCACACTGAGGGCCAGCTCATTCCCTTCCCTGTCATAAATGGTTCCGCGTTCGGGAGGGAGTTTGGTTGTCCCGATTATACCGTTTTCAGCAGTGCCTCGCAGATAATCACTTTCTAAAACCTGGAGCTGGTAGGCCCTGGCAAGGATTACCCCGAAACCGAGCAGAAAAAAGATGGTTACCACATAAATGCGGAATCGAATCCATTTCTTTTCCTTAACCTTCATGGCAACATGACAATCTGTTCAGGAGTGGGTTGTCTCAGCCCCAGATCCTTAACGGCTTTGGATCCCAAATTTTGAGGCGATTTTAAGAGGGCTAATTCCAATCTCAGTTTCCGATTTATCTCTTGAAACCTCATCTCTTCTTTCTTTAATTGACTGAGGTCATAACCGATCTGAGTTTTTTCAAAATTTGACCATACGTAGCTGATGCCGCTTCCCATGAAGAAAAATAACATCAGGATAATCAAGAAAACTTGTCTTCTCGTGAAACGAGACCTGCGCTTTTTAAACCGGGAATTCCTGACACGAATACCTGTCTTAGCATTGCGGGAGACCATCATTCTTGACAACTTCTCTGGCCTTGTCATGGCGAAACCCTTTCTGCAGCCCTCATAATAGCGCTGCGTGCTCTCGGATTTTTGTCAATCTCTTCCTGGCTCGGTTTCAAACCCTTTTTGAACAGGCGTCTAAAAAGTGGAACCTTCCCGCAGACACAATGAGGAAAATCGGGGGGGCAGGAACACGGCTTCTCCCATTTATTCATCGTACGTTTGACGCGCCGATCTTCAAGTGAATGGTAGGAGAGCACCACAAGCCTCCCATTTACCGCCATCAACGAAGGGATTTTGTTAAGAAACGTGTCGAGATTTTGCAATTCTTTATTGACTGCTATTCTGAGGGCCTGAAATGTTCGTGTTGCGGGGTGTCTGGCCCTATACCGACGAGACTTAGGAGATACTGCATCAATCAAATCAGCTAATTGGGACGAAGTTTCAATTGGCCCTTTTGCGCGCTCTCTAATAATGGCCCTGACAATCGATCTGGCATTCTTTTCTTCGCCATAATCTCTCAATATTTGTTCGAGGTCCTTCGGAGGGATGTCGTTTACAAGATGATTTGCAACCAGGTCGTTGTCGGGATTCATTCTCATGTCGAGAGGCTCCCCTCTGCTAAAGCTAAACCCCCTGCCAGATTTCTCAAGCTGGTAAGAGGACATCCCCAAATCTAATAAAACACCCTCAACCCTCCTGATGCTGAGGTCTTTAAAGACCCCATCCAGGTCAGCAAAATTAGCCTTAATCACACAAACTTTATCGCTTGAGGTGGCCAGTCTCTTCTTTGACAGGCGGACAGCATCAGGGTCTCTGTCCAAGCAGATCAGGCGCCCTCTTCCGGCCAACCTCTCTAAAATAGCTGCGCTGTGACCGCCGGTGCCTGCGGTTCCGTCTACATATACTCCTTCCGGGTTATGGACAAGGTGCTTGACGACCTCCTTTACAAGCACCGGCGCATGAAGGTATTCCAAGATTGAACCTTCTTAAATTCGCAGTTCCAAGAGAGACGGGCTGGCCTCTGGAAAGGCATCTTTGACTCTTTCAAACTCCTCCTCCCATCTTTCTCTGTCCCAGATCTCAAATTTCTTCAGTTGCCCGGCTAACACCACCTCTTTCTGTAATCCTGCATCCTCTCTCAGGCTGGGAGGTATCGTTATCCTGCCACTCTTGACGTGACATTCCACTGCGGATGAGATAAAACCTCTTAAAAAAGCGATCCCTGCCTTATCAAACAGGGGAAGATTAGCCGCCTTTTCTTCAAGGATCTGCCAATCGTCTCTCGTAAAAGCCCAAAGACAGTTATCCCTGCTGGTGACCATTAGGCAAAGATCACCTTTCCGGTCTAATACTTCCCGGAACCTTGCCGGAATTGCTAACCGGCCCTTGTCGTCAAGGGTATGTTTTGAACGTCCTCTGAACATGGCATTTCCGTGACACTTTATGACACTTTTTTCCACTTTGTGACACTATCACTAAAAAAATCCCGTTTGTCAAGAAAAAAATAAGAAAATAAACTATTTGGGAAATATTTCTTGTTTTGGACAAGTTGTTCTTATCAAACACAACATAATGTGGTCAAGAGAAGTTGCACCACAATATATATGCCTTATCTGGGTAAACCGACATTATAAATTGAGGAATTTAGGGATTGAGGGATTAGGAAAAGAAATAAATTAAAGATGTGACATAAACAATTAGGAAAAGAATATTCAAAATCAGACCGGAGTAGGCATAATCCTTGTCGCCAAACTCCTCGACAAGCGGGATCGATTTTAGAGATAGAACAACCCCTGTCAAAAGGATTAGAGGGGTAATTGTCAAATAGGCAATCGAGACCTTGAACGGCTTGAGATCCTCCCCTAAGCTGAGAAGCAAGAGCCCGGTGATGCCGGCCGCCACAAAGGGGGCCAGGAACCCGGCAATTGCCAGGCTATTCGGTTTTTGAGATTCTGGGAGTACCACTATATCACCCTCTTCCGATTACCTTCATAACTAAGGGTTTTTCCATGGTCTAACTCCAAAAAACGATCAGAAAGGTCCTCCTTAGCCAGCTCCTGTTTGAGCTGAACCGGTGGAAAATAGACCGGCTCGTCCCCTAAACGAAATGTCCCCCAGTGAACAATGAGGAGATGCTTGGCTCGGAGTTCCTGAAATGCCCGCACTGTTTCCTGAGGGTTTATGTGACCGGCAGACATAAACCAGCGGGGTTCGTAGGCGCTCAGGTTAAAAATTGCCAGGTCTATGGAGAATTCTTTTCCAATCTCCCTGAAACCTTCAAAATAGCCCGTATCACCTGAGATAAAAATAGTAGCCCCGCTCTTAGTCTTGAGCAGGAAAGACCCCCACAAAGACTTGTTGGGTCCAATCAGGGGGTTGCGCATGGTCCAGTGGTTGCAGGGGAGCAGCGTGATTTCCCTCTCTCCCTCTTCAAAGGTGTCGAACCAGTCCAATTGTGTCCGTCTATCCATCCCTAAGTCATCAAAAACATCGTTATAGCCCAGGGGCGTGATCAGGTGGGTCTCTTTGTCAAGAATCCCTAAGGAAGTCTTGTCCAAGTGGTCATAATGACCGTGGGTAATCAGGACATGATCAGGTGTGGGCATCTCTTTGATATCAGATGCCAATGGCGTAAAGTCCTTGATGAACCAGGAGAGATCAAAAAAAATGGGGTCCACAAGGATATACTTGTCCACGTCCTTTATCATCATGCCCGCATGCTTGATAAATGTTATGGAAAGTCCCTTATTGCTCCTGACGGGTTCCCAGTCAATAGAAACGGGGATCACACGTTCTCGATCATAGTAGGTCTTGAAACGGTTTTCGCTAAACAACTTCCACCATAAGATTTGCCCGATATTTTTATGCCCTCCGGCGCCAAAGGGACTTATAAAGCGGTCGCCGCCGTGATGGATCTTCTTACGCGCGATTTCCCTGAGACTAAGCCCATTAGGTTGAACCCCTTCCGGGTTCTTGCTACCTCCGGCATTAACGGACCCATGAACCGAACAAGAAGGGAAAAAACTTAACATGAGGGCCATTTTGCTCCAACGAAGGAGTTTTTTTATAAGGTGTCGACGGGTCATAAGGACTTGATAAAGGACTATTTAATGTCTGAACTTCAAGGTTTAGATTCGATTGTTGAAAGAGTAATGAGCCTAACAATTTCCCTGAAAAACTGCAAGAGACTCTGCACATCGCTCAGGGAAATGGCGAAGAACTATTTGCATTCATATATCGTATGCTGTACTCTAATTTGCAATTCCTAAATTTGCAATTGCTCGTAAAAAGTCACTGACCCCTTTTCGTCATTCCCGCGAACGCGGGAATCCAGGGATCCCGTCTTTAGAGGGACTGGACTCCCACGTTCGAAGGAGTGACGGCCTTGGAGACTTTTTACATGGGCGTCAACATTATGCACTTCAAATTTTGAGGACTCCCGAGATATGCAAAACCTGCTTCAGTCAAGATCTAAAAAGATTAGTGATCCGGCTGGCCGTGAAGTAGAGATCCTGGAAGACAGCCAGGCACTGAAAATTGCGGCAGAATCCGGTTGCTCAGTACATGATGTCTACGTGGAGGCCCTGAGTCTCGGGATTTATCCCTATCGGTATATCCGCAACAGAGAGACGATTTCGGGAGAGGAACAACTCAGACTTTCAAAGTCCTGTGTGGCCGTGGTTGGCGCAGGGGGGCTCGGTGGGCAGGTTATTCTGCTGTTGGCCAGGGTTGGAGTCGGGCACATTGTGGTTGTGGATTATGACCGCTTCGATGAAACCAACCTGAATCGCCAGGCGCTTTCAAGTCAAAAAGCCATCGGCAAGTCTAAATCTGAAGAGGCGGTTATGGTGGTTGGCAGCATTAATCCCGGCGTTCTAATTACCCCCCATCAGGTCAAAATTGATCCTTCAAATGCCAGGGAGGTGTTGAAGGGTTCAGATGTGATTGTAGATGCGCTTGACAATATCCCGGCCCGTTTTACCATAGAAGATGCCTCCAAATTCATGGGGCTTCCCTTAGTGCACGGGGCCCTGGCAGGCCTTGAAGGCCAGTTGATGACTGTTTTTCCGGATGATCCGGGGATAAAGCGTCTCTACGGAAACAGCGCAGCAGGCGGGGAAAAGTCAAAAAGACCGGAAGCCGTTCTCGGTGTCCCTGTCCTGATGCCTTCATTTATTGCCACACTGCAGGCCACGGAGGTCTTGAAGATAATTCTCAAGCGGGGCAGGCTTTTCAGAAACGTCATGGTCCACGTGGACTTAGAGAGCGGCAAAATGAATGAGTTCACATTTGGAGACTCTGACTAAAACCGTCCAATACTCCAGCTCCAACACTCCTGATTTGCAACCCCTCCCGGTACCCTCTTAAAGGACAGGGGAGGGAGAAACCAGTTTGAAGCTCTCGTAAAAAGTCCAATTTGAAATTTGTCTTGGTTACAACTTGCTGATATTAGTACATTTCAATCTTAATTTTTGTGAATTCTGCGCCTTTTTGCGGCTATATCAAGTTTACCCTATTCAGTTTTGCCAGTGACCACCCGGACCCCCACCTAAACCACGGTGGCTATGTCTATCTCCCCATCTGTGACCCTTGCCCCTGCCAATTCCCTGGGCTAGAAGCTTGGAGGTCTGTTCAGGGGTCAGGATATTTCGGAAGGCCAATCGAAAATCTGTGCTCTTTTCCTGCAGCTGGCCTATCAAATCCCTAACTTCCTTCTGATTCGCCCTGATTTTGTCCGGCTCGAGTTTGGTCTGAATCCATAACAATTTTAGCTCAGCTCTTTTTGACAATAACTGGGCACGGATTGGAGTAATCTCTTTCAGGCCCGATTCACGCAGGGCCCTGATTTTTTCAGACTGTTCCGCTGTCAGGTTCAAAGAGGACAGAGCAGATGGCGTCGCACACCATCTCCCTCCTTCCCAATTTCCCTTGCCACGTGGGCCGGCCATCACCAATGTCGCCGAAGCGACTACAATGAGAAATGCTGCAATAACGCTGATCTTTTTCATTTAACTTTACCTCCTTGCTGTTAAATTTAAGTTGACTTATCATGAACCGGGACAGCCCCTGAAAGTTCATCTTGTGGCTTTGATACAGCAGGAATCATGCCAAAGCCGGACGTCTGATATTAAGGCATTGGAATAAAAAGGAAATCAGGATCTATGAAATACTGCAAGGCATCCGGTCAGGATGGGAATGAGGCAAGATATGTCGAAGGCGGGGGGACGGTGTAGACACAATCGTCGAATAGTCGGCTGAATATTGACAAATGGATATTGACAAATGGCAAATGACCAGTAACTATTAAAGAATGCCCCGCAAAAGAAAAACCCAAAGCTCCGCAGGATCTCGGCAGCCTCCTGGGCTATTTCTCCAACCCTTGGCCGTTGCCCTTGTTTCCCTTGTCCTCGTTTCCCTCGCATTGATCACGGGACTGATGGACCTCAGGACCCTTGACAAGACCCTTGTCGGCTATATGGAAAAGAGGGGCCTGGACATCATAAAAAACGTCCAGCAGGCTGCGAAATACAATTTCCAACTCCTGGGTCATGCATCACAGGCCGATCTTGACGGAATTACCGGGTCAGGCTTTACAGATGAATCCTTTTCTCTGAGGGAATCTATGATCCTCGACCTCTTGGATGTAGCACAGCGAATTGATTTTGAAAGGAAAAGAGATCGCCTTGATGATAAAGAGATGATATCAATCTCTCACCGGGAAGATCTCTATCTCGTTGTCCTGTTTGATGATCATGGGGTTATCACATTTAAGAATAGACCTGTTCCCGAATCTCTTCTTATATCAGCGGCGCCTGTGATTAAAGGAGAGAAGGGAATTAAGGTGGACCTTTTTAACCGTCACGGGAAGAGCAACCAAATGCGGTCCCTTGTCCTTCGCCGGAAATGGGGGAAAGGAACCATTATTCTTGTTTTGGATGACGAAAGCTTTCTGTTCTGGAGTTTAAGGGTCTCGATTGAAAGGGCGGTTGAAGAAGTGGGTCTGGGGGCTGACACAGGCTATTTTGTGGTAACAGACAGAAAAGGGAGAATCATTTTCCAGTGGGTGGAAGATGGGGACATGTCTAAAGAAAACGATTTGATACCTATCACCTTTATAAGAAATCGGGATATGCCAAGGAAAAAGTTCGATTGGGGCGGACGAGAAATGCTCGAAGTCGTTGCACCCATTCACCTCGGCGTGGATGTGATTTGCACGGCATGGTTGAGTCTTTCAAGAGAGACAGCCGATCAAATGCTCAAAAAGGAGCAGGGCCGGGGACTTATTTTCATGTGCTTTATGGTGTTTATTGCCATAATATCCATGTGGTTTCTTTACAAGAACCAAAACAGGCATCTCGCCAGGATGCAGGAGATGGAAAGACGTCTTCACCAGGCAGAGAGGCTTTCGGCCATGGGTCGCTTGGCCGCGGGGGTGGCACATGAGATTCGAAATCCCCTCAATGCCATCAGTATGGCGTGTCAGAGACTTCAAAAAGACAATCTGCCTCAACTCACAGGGATTATCCGGGATGAGATCCGGAGACTTAATCATATTATCGAGGAATTCATCGCTTTTTCAAGAATGCGAAAACTGGAGTTGAAAAACAATGATCTAATAGAGCTTCTCAGGCAGATTGTTCTCCTTGCCGAAGGAGAAGCTGACTCCCGTGGGATTAACATAGAGACGGACTGGCGAGAATCCCCCTTAATGGTATTGATAGATTTTGACAAGATCAAGCAGGCGATTTTCAATATTGTTAAAAACGCCATGGAATCAATTTCCAGCAGCGGTTCCATCACACTTTCTGTTGAGCAAGAGGGCAAAAAGTGGGCAAAAATCACGATTTCAGACACGGGAAGCGGCCTAAGTAGGGAGGAGCTGAAACAGATCTTCAATCCTGACTACACAACCAAGGAGAAGGGTCTGGGGCTTGGTCTGGCCCTGGCCCATGAGATTATTCAGGGTCACTCGGGAGAGATTAAGGTCATGAGTGAACCGGGGACAGGAACTACATTTGAGATCTTATTGCCAATGAACCCTAACGTTGCATAAAATTTGAGTTCAAAACGCTTTAGATTAGGTCAGCAAGGGACGATGGGCCATTTTCAAGGATGAAAGCGTATTAAACATACGGTGAGGTCTTGAAAATGGACCAGCGTTTCTTGATGGCCTCATATAGAGCGAGCGTAGCGTTTTTGGACCAAAGGTTTATGCAACGTTAGGGTGAACCTTGAAGGTTCATAGAGGACGTGAGCGATGAGCAATATGCAAACACTGAGCATCCTTGTGGTGGAAGATGGTCATTCGCAGAGAGAGATACTGCGGGACTTCTTAAAGGACGAGGGCCACGATGTTTCAGAGGCAGAAAATGGTGAAAAGGCCCTGAAGCAATTAAGAGAAGACTACTTCGATCTCCTTCTCATTGACTATAAAATGCCCGGGATGGATGGCATGGAGCTGCTGAAGGGAGTAAAGCGCATCAACCCGGAGGTCGATGTGATAATGATGACCGCCTATGGTACCGTCGAGACCGCTGTTCAGGCTATGAAGGCCGGGGCAGTAGACTATGTCACAAAACCGATCGAGTTGGATGAATTGCTTATATTGATCGACCGGATTTCAGAGAGGCGGACCCTTTTGAAAGAAAACGAGATCCTGCGCGACGAGTTGGGAAGAAAGGGTGTTACTGCAAATGACATTATCTTTCGGAGCCCCGTCATGAACGAGGTAATAAACATGGCCGGGAGGGTCGCGACCAGCATGGCGACTGTGTTGATACAGGGGGAGAGCGGGACCGGAAAGGAACTCGTTGCCAGGCTAATTCACACCCTGAGTCCCCGTTCTGAAAAACCGATGACCGTCGTTAACTGTGCAGCCCTGCCTGAAACCCTGTTGGAAAGCGAACTTTTCGGTCATGAAAAGGGTGCCTTTACAGGGGCAGCTCAGAGGAGGATTGGCCGATTTGAAGAGGCGGACGGGGGCAGCCTTTTTTTGGACGAGATCGGAGAACTCCCCCAGCCGGTTCAGGTTAAGCTCCTTAGATTCCTTCAGGAGCGGGAATTCCAGCGTCTTGGCGGCAACCGCACGCTGCACTCGGATGTGCGGATTATCAGCGCCACCAACCGGGACCTCAAGACGAAGATAGGGGAAGGCTCCTTCAGGGAGGATCTCTTTTACAGACTGAATGTGGTAGCAATAACCATTCCACCCCTAAGGGAGAGAAAGGAGGATTTATCGCCCCTTATTGATCATTTTCTTCGCCGTTTTTCCAGCCAAAATGAAAAAGAGATTGAAGGGGTTCTTCCGGAGGCAAAAGATCTCCTGCTGAAATACGACTATCCAGGCAACGTAAGGGAGTTGGAGAACATAATAGAACGGGCAGTGGTTATCGCGAGGAGATCTCTCATATCCACCAGAGACCTTCCCTTTTACGCGGAGCGCCTTTCCTCTGACCGGGAAGAGAAAATAGGCTTAGGGACCCTGAAAGACTCAGTAGAGGCATTGGAGCGTAAAATGATCATAGAGGCAATGGAAAAAACCAAAAATCATCAAACCAGGGCCGCCGATCTCTTAGGGATCAGCGAACGGATGCTCAGGTACAAGCTGAAAAAATATGCTCTCAAATAGTTCCTGCAGATTTTATAGAGTGGAAAATCTGATTCACTTTGAGATCTTGAGCCCATATCACAACCGCACTCAAAGCTTTGATACAGCTATCTTGATTCCCTATCTGTCGTTCACCCGACCGTGTGATAACTTTATATAAGACAAACAGATCACCAAATTAAACTCCCTCAACTGCATGGGCTGTCGTTAGGACAGCCAGGGCCAGGATGGAAGCCATCCCTAATGTGATCAAATGTTGGAATACTTTCCTTTTAATAACTTCCCCCTTTTTATGGTGTAAATGATTTCAATGCTTTATTCATTCTCAAATCTCAAAAAAGGTTATTTAACCTTTTTTCGTGGACATCATAACATTCTTAAACCGAGGATACATCCCCCAAAACGGGGGATAAATGGGGGATTTTTCAGAGCATCAGCTCTGCCCGGGGACCGGAGAGGCAGGTGAGTTGTCGGGCGCTTCTTCCTGCTTCATATCTTCATTGAGCCATACCTGGAAGAGCTTGAAGCCAAGAGAGAAAATAATCGCACCGATGAAGAGGCCGATAATACCATTGAGTATGAATCCGCCGATGGCGCCGATGAAAACCACAAGCATGGGTACATCAACGCCACGACCCATTAAGAGAGGTTTTAGAAAGGAGTCGCATCCGCCGACAAGGATGCTCCAGATCGCGAACAATACGGCCGGAACCGTACTGGCAGTGTAAAACACGTAGATAATGATCGGGCCTAAGATCAAGATAGTGGGGAACTGAACCACAGCAAGAATCAGGACAAGCAATGCCCAAAGACCCGCCCCGGGCACGCCCACCACAAGACAACCAAGCCCTGCCAGTATAGACTGTATGAGGGCCACGCCCAGAATGCCCCGGGCAACACTTCGCACGGTTGACCCTGAGAGGTTCACAAGCTCTGTTCCCCGTTCACCTGCAAGGCGAACAGCAATGGCCCGAGCTACCTGAACGCCACGCTCTCCATTCGCGAGCAGAACACCGGAGATGATGATGGCAATCACGAAACTCACGATTCCGAATCCGGCGCCCGCAGCGGTGTTCAGTAGCCACAGACCAAATACCTTAAGGTGGGGCGCGATCTTGCTCACGGCAGCTGTTAGATTCTCTGAGGAAAGGCGCCAGAAATCGTACAATGTTTCGCCAATGGCCGGCCATGATTTAATATTTTCCGGTGGTGCAGGGATACTAAGAGACCCTTTAGAGAAACCAGCGGATAACTTCTGGGCGGTGTCGACAAGAGATCCGGCAAACATCAGGCTGGGAACGATCAGGATGATCAGAAGAAGAAGTGTAACCAGTGTTGCGGCCAGCTTGTTACGTCCGCCCAGAGCGGAGCCAAGCCAACGGTACCCTGGAAAAATGGCAATGGCAATGATGATACCCCATAAGAAAATCTGGATGAACGGCTGGGCAATCCGGAAACACCAGAACAGAAGCAGCACGACAACGCCCACACGGATGGTTACCTCCAGCGCCCCGGCTACAAGAGATTTATCGCTCGAAGGATGATATGAAGAATTCATGATGGAGCCTCCAATCTATGGTAAATGGTAACCGTTCCCTCAAAACCGTGCCGCTGGTCGTTTCCTCTGGCATGGAATGACTGGCCCATGGAATGATCTCTGCATTTTTTTGCTCTGCAATCATATAATTCATATATTAATTGAAAACATTTTTCAATAGGTCTGAATTTGTTTTTATGTGCACAAGAAATCATTTGGTAAACCATGAAAGCCTAAGGGACAATGGAGAGGCTAAATGGGTTCCTATCGAGGAAAAATGGCCTAACCCTTTGATATCTCTGGCGGGGACGACGAGACTCGAACTCGCGACCTCCGGCGTGACAGATCTGCACACTTCCCCTTTAAACAAAGGATTTCAGATACTTAGCTCTGCATAGGAGTCATCAGAATACATCTCAGGCATGCCATTTGGTGTCCGCTTTGGTGTCCGCGGGTGATTGCCCCGGAAGACTTCTTTCATAAACCGAGAACAAAGTTCTTCATGAAATGCTTTGGTATCTTTTCGGAACCTAAGGGGCTCAAACACATTCCGATCATTAGGACTCGCTGCTCGCGAATTGAAATCAAACCCTCGGTCTTCTGGACGTATAAAAGCTTGAAGAAATCCAGAAGCCCCCCCCGGTTTGCAATCACACGCCTTTAATCCTTTCCTGAAATACCA
>Ga0207996_1001291_pt1 | contig 17773 bp, 16 predicted proteins | sample AntAceMetag02UKG_FD_184773 | JGI IMG/M metagenome (GOLD analysis project Ga0207996, IMG submission 184773) | Saline lake microbial communities from Ace Lake, Antarctica - Antarctic Ace Lake Metagenome 02UKG (SPAdes) (version 2) | ecosystem: Environmental > Aquatic > Non-marine Saline and... | reverse complement strand
TTTTGTGGTAAAAAAATATTATAGCATGCCTTATTTTATTTTTATCTCAAATTCTGCCTTTATATTTTAATCTTAAGATCTTTTCCCCACTGTCACTTAAGCACTTTATGTTTTTGGACAGGCTCTAAATAAGGTTTAAGCACCATTGACAATTAAAGGTTTGGGTATTATTATCTAAAAATATTTATAAGTTCTTCGCTGATTATGGTTATGACTCGAAAAGGATAAAAGGAAGTGATTATGAAAAAAATTGTTTATTTTTCTTTTCCCATTTTAATAATTATTTTAGTCCTGATATATTTTATATATGGACGGGAAAACAGTGTTTCTTATAAGACCTTAAAAATAAAAAAAGGGAATATAACCTCACTGTGCCGGGCAACCGGAACGGTGAATCCTTTGACGACGGTTCTTGTGGGAACCCAGGTCTCTGGAAGGATCAAAGCTCTTTATGCTGACTATAATGCAGAAGTTAAAAAAGGTCAGCTTATTGCTGAGATCGATCCTTCTATATTTGAAGCTCAGCTTGAACAGGCACGGGCTAACCTTATTTCTGCAAAGGCAGCAAAAGAACAGGCTCAGGCAACGCTTCTTGAGGCAGAACGGAACTTTAAGCGTACGAAGGGCCTTTATAGTGAGGGGGTTTCCGGCAGGAGTGAATATGATGCGGCAGAGACAAACTTTCTGGTCTCAAAGAGCCAGGTGGGGGTTGCAGCGGCGCAGGTTATTCAGACAAAGGCTGCCTTTGGTTTTGCCGAGACCAATTTGAAGTATACAAAAATTCAGTCTCCTGTTAACGGAATCGTGATATCAAGAGATGTGGATATGGGACAGACGGTTGCCGCCAGTTTTCAGACGCCGACTCTTTTTACTATTGCTAAAGATCTAAAAAAAATGCAGATAAATACCAATGTCGATGAGGCGGATATTGGCAGGGTTAAGGAGGGTATGTCTGCCGAGTTTGTGGTAGATTCTTATACGAATACTGTTTTCAAGGGGAAGGTCGTTCAGGTTCGGAATTCTCCCAATATTGTACAGAATGTTGTGACTTATGATGTGGTCATTCATGTGGAAAACCCGGAGCTTAAATTAAAGCCCGGGATGACAGCCAGTGTTTCAATTATTATCGCAGTTAAGGATGATGTGGTTCAGGTACCCAATTCGGCTTTAAGATTCAGGCCCAAAGAATATATTGCTGAAGGTGCGGCACATGAAAAGCCCGGTGTTTTTGTGCTTAAGAATGGTTTGCCTGAACATGTTGATATTGAAGCCGGAATAGATGATTATATAAACACTGAACTTATAAAAGGTGAACTAAAAGAGGGACAGGAAGTTCTTGTGGGATACGATACAAAAAAATAATTGAAGAACTTTTAACATAAATAAAACTTATCCATCTGTTTGACCTGACTGCTATGAGCCTTATTGAAGTTTCCAGCCTCAGCCGGACTTATGTCCTTGGAGAAAACAAGATCCATGCGCTTTCAGATATAAGCCTTATGATATCTGAGGGTGAATTTGTATCTATTATGGGACCGTCCGGTTCCGGTAAATCAACTTTTATGAATATCATCGGCTGTCTGGATAAGCCCACCCAGGGCTTTTATCATTTAAAGGGTACGGATGTTGGAAGCCTTTCCCGTGATGAACTTGCTGTTATACGCAATAAGCGCATCGGTTTTGTGTTTCAGGGCTTTAACCTTTTGCCGAGAACTTCTGCCATAGAAAATGTTGAGCTGCCCCTTTTGTATAATGGGGTGACATCGAAACAAAGGCGTGAAAAGGCATTAGCTGCACTTGAAATTGTGGGTCTTACTGACAGGAAAGACCACCATCTAAATCAGCTCTCCGGCGGACAACAGCAGCGTCTTGCCATTGCGCGTGCTGTTGTGAATGATGCATCGATCATCATGGCGGATGAACCCACCGGAAATTTGGACACTAAAACCAGTAAAGAGATCATGATGCTTTTTGAAAAATTGAACAGTCAGGGGATCACCATTATTCTTGTGACCCACGAAGCAGATATTGCTCAATACGGAAGGCGATTGATTCGCTTTCTGGACGGTGAAATAATCAGTGATGAAAAGACAGGAGATTGATGAACAGTACACTGGTTACCTTTAAAATTGCATTTCGTGCACTTAGAACAAATAAGATGCGGTCCGCACTGACCATGTTGGGTATTGTGATCGGAGTGGCTGCAGTTATTGCGATGCTTGCTATCGGTACGGCTGCCAGGCAGAAGATCTCTGATGAAATCTCAACTGTCGGCAGTAACCTGATCATGGTATTAGCCGGTGCGACTTCATCAGGCGGCGCCCGCATGGGGGCGGGGAGTGATCCAACCATATCTTTTGATGATGCTGAAGCCATAAAGAATGAATGTCCTGCTGTGCTTGATGTGGCCCCGGTACAGACCGGACCGGGGCAGGTGATTTACAGGAATCAGAACTGGTCAACCATGATTCTCGGCGCTACTCCCAGTATCCTTAATATCAGGGAGTGGGAAATTGAATCCGGCAGACCGCTGGTGGACCAGGATGTCAGAAATTCGACCAAGGTGTGTCTTCTGGGGAAATCTGTTGCAGAAAACCTGTATGGGGCCATTGATCCTGTTGGGACTATTCTGCGCATTAAAAAAGTACCTTTCACTGTGATCGGTGTTCTTCAAGCTAAGGGGCAGACCCTGACCGGTCAGGACCAGGATGACCGGATTTATGTTCCGATCACTACTGCACAAAAAAAGATCTTTGGCCGTACGATTCCGGGGATGGTTCAGTTCTTAATGGTAAAGGCTAATAGTGTCGATGTCCTGGACGATGCTGTGCAGCAGATAAGGGACCTTTTGCGTCAGCGTCACCGTATTGCTCCCGGACAGGAGAATGATTTCACGGTTGAAAATCTTACACAGATGATGGATATGGCCATCCGTCTTACGAATATCATGACGGTATTATTAGGTGCAATTGCCTCTATTTCTCTTCTGGTGGGCGGGATCGGTATTATGAATATTATGCTGGTATCGGTGACAGAACGAACCCGGGAGATCGGTATACGTATTGCTGTGGGTGCAAAAACCTGGAATATCCGTTTACAGTTTATTGTGGAGGCAATGACGCTTTCAATTATAGGCGGATGCATTGGAATTGCGCTTGGACAGACGGGTTCTGTCATTGTTTCAAAATTTGCGAATCTTCCGGTTATTATTTCTCCTCTTTCAATAATTATTGCATTTGGTTTTTCTGCTGGGGTTGGGGTGTTTTTTGGATTCTATCCTGCTTATAAAGCTTCTCTTTTAAATCCGATCGATGCGCTGAGATACGAATGATTTTGAATTTGGAATTCGGATTGGGGAATGCGGAATAAGATTAAGCTGTTTTTTTGATTACTATGAGTTTAAAGGCAAAGCTTCAGTCCTTTGCAAAACAGGAATTAAATTATTCTGTTGCGGGTGTAGCGTCCTGTGATGATTATTCTGCTCGTGAACTAAACGGGATCAAATCACTCATTGCCTATTTTTTCATATTGACGGCTGTGCCCGACAATATGAAAACTCCCAGACAACCGGTCGAATTTCCGGGAGATAAGAAATAAATCATCGTGGTTACCTCTCCCAACTATATGGAAAGACCCAGAAAATTCAGCGAGTGTGCGTCTGATCTTTTGGGAATTGCTTCTCCAATTTATATTACAAATGAGATAATGGTCAGTGCAAAAATATGCTCTTTTTTTAACAACAGAGGCTTTACCTGTGAACCGGTTGCTGCTTCACTTGTATTTCCTTTAAAAATAATGGCAGTACGCGCTGGTATCGGTTATTACGGGAAAAACAGTATGATCATCATCCCGGGTTTTGGTTCCTGGGTCTCTCTTTCTGCTTTTATAACTGATGCGGAGCTTGAAACAGATGCGCCTTTTGATAAAGACTGTGGTGATTGTGATAGATGCGGACATCAAAGGTTATTTTGACAATATCCGGCACAATGTATTGCTGAATTTATTACGAAAGCGCATCAGTGATCCACGAGTTATTAAACTCATTAAGGGATGGCTGAAAGCCGGTTTGCAGGAGCAGGTTTCAAACCACCTTAAGCTGCTGTGGTAAAGAGCCATGGTGGTGAGCGTTAAGGAAAAGGCCTCAAATGATGGGGGCAGGTGAGGTTCAGGGAGACGAACGCAAGTGAACCACTGATGAGGTGTTGAAAGGTTAAAAGTGACATCAAAACTGGGGAGCGTACTTGACTCCAGGATAAGTTCAGGGGAAACCTGTTTACTGCCTGAGCGGTGTCCGGCATAGTGGTGGCGTGAATTTGAATTAGGCTCTTGTGGGGAACGTGGGAACCTGTCGCACTGATGTTAAGGGAGAAGCTCAAGTGGAAACCCCATGAAGAGCGAAAGTACCGATGCGAAGCACAGGGGCGGACCGACGCGTAGTAGTGAAGAAGTCGCTGTAATGGAGATGGAGCGAAGGGGTTGGATTGTCCAGCTTTGTTTGATGGATCAACCAGCAATGGGAGGAATTTTTCAGATAAAGTAAGGTCGCTTATTAGACCGGACGATAGGAATCGTATGACGGGAAACTGTCACGTACGGTTCTGTGAGGGACTGGGGCTGAAATTCCCCCGGTCTACTCGACCATTAACAAAGTGTAGAATTCAGGATACGTGCCATTAGCTTGATTATTACCAGAGTTAATATAACCTTTGATAGTAGCAAAAATTGCTGAGTTTACTTCCCCATAATTATCACATCATATTTTTACGGGTATCATATAAAATTTAATTTTGTTGTCTGATTTTTAATTTAAGTTTGTTTTTTTGGTTTGTTATTATGCTTCAAAATAAAAAGGCTGCTCAAATTCGAGCAGCCTTTTTATTTTTGTTTATTGATCTGTTCTTATTTTTCGATCTCTTTCAGCCATTTTTCATGCTGAAGCTTTGCCCATGCACGGGAACATTTTCCGCTCAGCATTGACTCAATGGTTCCTGGGTTTGCAAAGGTACCGAGGAAGGCATGGATTATCCAGGTGCCGCCAAAGGTTATAACACCGATAATGTGCAGTGGATAGCACATGACGACCGTGTCTTTTGCAAAGTCAAAGGGATAGATCATTACATATCCGGTGATTGACATCAGGATCCAGGTGGCGACCATTATAAAATAAAAGATCTTCTGTCCGCCATTGAACCTGCCTGATTCAGGAACACCTTCTTTTGTCCAGAGGTATCCGCCGCCTTTACACATCCATTTTATATCATCGGCTGTCAGTAAAGCGCCTTCTTTAAACCAGATGATAAATGCGAGCAGTCCGCTGGCTGCAAAAACAGGTGCTGACCAGTTATGCAGAACTACAAGAGAACCTGTACCGCCAATAATTGTTCCGATCCAGCTCAGTGATTTGAACATCAGACCAAAACCTGAGATGAAAAGAAGTATACAGCTGATGGCGAGTGCCCAGTGAACAAATCTTTCAAATGTATTTGTTGCTTCTACCAGCTCGTAATTTGATTTATTGTTCATTGTTGTCACCTCCTTCATCAAACTTCGGACGTTTAGGTCCCTTGATTAAATAGTACGCAAAACTTGCGCCAATACCGCCGAGGATACTGATCATGGAAAGCGGTTTTAAAACATCTTTCCATAGACCGATCGCGGCAGAGACCTTTGGTTTTTCAGGCAGTCCGTCATAGATTCCCGGTTTCTCAGTTAGAACGTAAACCACATGGGTTCCGCCGACAAATTGATCACCGTAAACATTCGCGTCGCCGCCGAGCACTTTTGCCCGGGCGTGCGCTTTTTTGATCATTATTGCCTTGTCACCAAATTCAATGGCTCCGGTGGGGCAGGCTTTAGCACATGCCGGTATCATGCCTTCGTCAACCCTGTCATGACACATGTGACATTTGTACATTTTCTCACTTGCTTCATCAAAGCGGGGTATTGAAAATGGACAGGCATGGTAACAGTATTTGCATCCAATACATTTTGTGCTGTCCAGTACGATCGCGCCTGAAGGTTTCCGGGTAATACATCCGGGAACAGGACAGACTTTCATACAGCCAGCGTCTTCACAGTGAAAGCACTTCTCATTTCTAAATAGCCACTTTATGCTATTTTCCTTATCATCTATTTCCTGAAATCTGATAAGGGTATAGGTTGTGGGGCTTAAGTCTGGCGGGTTCTGGTAACTTCCTCTGTTTTCAGTTATTTCAGCAGGAAGCCCGTTCCAGCTTTTACATGCTACCTGGCAGCTCCGGCAGGCGGTACATTTTGACAGGTCAACTAACATTATTTTTTGAGTCATTATTTAGTACCTCCTTTCACAACATCTACCATGAAGGCTTTGGATTCCGGGATCATGGTGTTGGGATCACCGACGTTTGGTGTAACAAGGTTTGCGCTTCTCATTTCCTTTTTCTGAGGATTTGGAAAACGCCATCCGTAATGCCAGGGAATTCCCACTTCATGAACAGTCATGCCGTTTATGTTAAATGGTTTAAACCGGCCAGTAACTATCGCAACAGCTACAACTTCGCCGCGTGCTGATTTTACTTTAACCTTGTCTCCGTTATTGATACCTTTGTTTTTAGCCAGTTCTCTGCTCATCTCAACAAACATATCCGGCTGAAGCTCCATCAGCCACGGCTGCCATCTGGTCATAACACCGGTCTGCCAGTGTTCGCTCACACGGTAAGTCGTGCAGACCAGCGGGTATTTGGGATCGCAGGTTGCTCTCTTGTCCATGTCAGATCCGATTCCTTTGATATCAAATCTTTTTATAACCGGATTCACAAACTGTTTTGACATGAGGTTATTTTCCACCGGACATTCCAGAGGTTCATAATGTTCAGGGAAAGGTCCGTCTGCACGGCCCGGTCCGAAGATATGCGCATGGCCTTCGGGTTTCATGATAAATGGATATTTAGATGATGCACCGGCTGATAATGGAGCCCATCCGCCGTCAGGTACATCGCCTTTCCATTTAGTGGCACCTGTCCACCAGATAACCGGTTTCTCAGGAGCCCATGGCGCACCGTTCTTGTCTACTGATGCACGGTTATACAGAATACGTCTGTTGACCGGCCAGCACCATGACCAGTTCGAATACAGGCCGATTCCTGAAGGATCCGACTTGCCCCGTCTGGCGGCCATATTCCCTTTTTCTGTGTAGGAATTACAGTAGAGCCAGTTACCGGAAGATGTTGAGCCATCAGCCTGAAGATATGCAAAACTCGGTACCAGGGTGCCTTTTTTGTAGAGTTTTCCTTTGACTGTTGTGTCCTTAAGGAAGTAACCGTTGATCTCTTTTGCGACTAAATGTGTGTCAAAGTGTTTTATCTTTCCATCAGGCATCTTTAGACCGTAATCCCAGCTAAGCTTTGTAATTGCTTCAGGGTTTTTACCGCCTTCTTTTTCATAGAGCTCTTTGATCTTGTAATAGAGTTCCGAGATAATCTCGCCGTCAGGCATTGCTTTTCCGGGAGGATTCGTTGCTTTATAACGCCACTGCATCCAGCGGCCACTGTTGGTGATGCTTCCTTCTTTTTCCATGGAGGCAGCACAGGGCAGCATGAAGACTTCTGTGTCGATCTCTTTGGGGTTCATGCCGGGGCCGTTCCAGAAGGAACCGGTCTCATTGTCAAAGATGTTTACATTTACCATCCATTTCAGTCTTTTAAGACCTTCGCGCACTTTGTTTGCATTTGCACCGCTGCAGGTCGGGTTCTGTCCCCAGGCAAAAAAGCCCGTAAACTTACCCTTGTACATCTCGTCAAAGATGTTCAGCCATGAATAATTCACCCCGTCATCAAGCTTTGGGGTGTGGTTATAGGCTTCTTCCAGCGTTGTGTTCATGCCGTAATGCGCACGCATCAGGCTTGCTGAATATTTAGGATAGTTGCTCCACCAGTTTGCGCTCATCGGATCATTTGTTTTCGGCGTATATTTATCGTTATAGGCCTTGAACGTCGACTGGGAAGCTTTCGGTGTTTTAAGATAGCCCGGCAGTATATGGAAAAGCAGACAGTGATCGGTAGACCCCTGAACATTTGATTCACCGCGCAGTGCATTTACTCCGCCGCCAGCAACGCCCATGTTACCGAGGAGCAGCTGGATAATTGACATCGTACGTATGTTCTGAACACCGGTTGTATGCTGTGTCCAGCCCATGGCATACATGATCGTACCCGCTTTATTGGATTGACCGGTTGCCGCATATGCTTTGTAAATCTTATCAAGCTTTTCAACAGGCGTACCCGTTATGGCACTGACCTTCTCAGGGGTGTAACGTGCCACATGTTTTTTTAAGAGTTGAAATACGCAGTTTGGATCTTTTAAGGTTTTGTCTTTTTTGGGTGTTCCGTCTGCATTTTTCTGGAACGACCAGGTTGATTTGTCATATTTTGCGTTGATCATGCCTTCTTTGGTCTGTGTTCCCTTTAAACCAGAAAAAACACCGTCATTATCTCCCGGAAGTTTAAAATCAGGATTTATAAGGAATGAGGCATTGGTGTATTCAGTTGTATATTCTTCAAAATAGAGCTCATTTTCAAGAATGTACTTGATCATCCCGCTAAGAAATGCGATGTCCGTTCCTGATCTGAGCGGGGCGTAAATATCTGATTTTGCTGAGGTTCGGGTAAAGCGCGGGTCAACACTGATGAGTTTTGCGCCTTTCTCCATTGCTTTGGTGACCCACTTAAATGAAATGGGGTGATTCTCAGCAGCGTTGCTGCCCATTACGAGGATGCAGTCACTGTTCCTTAAATCGATCCAGTGATTTGTCATCGCACCGCGTCCAAACGACTCTGCCAGAGCCGCTACAGTTGCGGAGTGTCATATCCTGGCCTGATGTTCTATGTATACTAGTCCAAGGGACCTGAGGAGTTTCTGATAAACATAACATTCCTCATTATCCATTGCTGCGCTTCCTACAGAAGCAATGCCTTCAGTACGGTTAACGCTCTGTCCCTTTGCATTCTTTTCAACAAAGCTTGCATCGCGGCTTTCTTTTACATTTTTAGCAATTTTCTCAATCATCCACTCCCATGATTTTTCTTCCCATTTGTCGCTTTTGGGAGCACGGTAAAGCGGTTTGGTGAGGCGCTCATTGTTGTGGTGAGTCAGCTGGAACAGTGATGAACCTTTACTGCAGAGACTTCCCTGATTAATAGGATGGTCAGGGTCGCCTTCGGTGTTTACAACCTTACCGTTTTTGGTGTGGACAATTATTCCACAACCCACGGCACAGTAAGGACATATTGTGGTGGTTTCTTTTGCGTATTTGATCTTGGTATCAGCTGCATAAGCTTTGACCGGGTCAAGATTCAGACCCAAGCCTCCTGCTGCTACAGTTGCACCTGAGATCTTTAAGAAACCCCTTCTCGAGATCATCATGTGGCCTACTCCCTTCTAAAAAATTAATAAAATTTGATTAAAATAGCTGGATTATTTATTGTTATCCCAATTGTATAAAAAATTTAAAATTTAAGTCCAAGTGTATACTTATTAGAATCTTTATAGTACAGCAATTCATATGCCATAAAAAAAAAATATTTATGAGAATGTTACAACTATTTAAAAAAACAGTATTTTTAGGTTAAAAATGTATGTTTTTCTACAAATTTCCGATCTGTATCCGCATATATTTTGACAATATGACAAATCTTGTGAATTTATTTAGGATTTAGTGAAATATTGTCAATTTTTTAATTATCATTACTTACCCAGGACATTTTGACAAATTCAATCTTTTAAACTGTGATACAAACTTTTTTCTTCGAAACAGTTTGCTGTGGGGAGTATGTTTGTGAAATTTATTTCTCAAAAGTGATTGGGATGCTTTTTACAATTCATTACTTATTGTCGTCGACTTCTTTATTTTTGTCTTCATTACCGGTTGGTGTATCATCTGGATCATCTTTCCCGGAAAGTGAATTTTTAAAGTTTTTGATTCCTTTACCAACGCCCTTGCCGATTTCCGGTAATTTTCCTGCCCCAAAAATTATGAAAATTATAACAAGTATTATGATTAATTCGGGCATGCCGATGCCAAACATGTTTTTCTCCTTAAGGTTTATCTTTAATTTTAACTATTTTCAAGCTTTAAAATTATATTGTTTATAAATATATTTTGTAAAAAAAAAAGGCAAGAAGTATTTTTGGAAATAATTAAATTAATAAGAAACAATAATTATTAGTATGCTAAGCTGTTTACACTCTAAAGACCTTGAGAAAAGGCCGGGACCCGGCAGTGTCTGTCAGGATGAAAACGTGGATAGAATTTTTATGCTGGTAAATCAAAATTTCATAAAAATTATAAAATCACGATTTGTTTGATTATTTTAACAACTTCATCCGGGTCATCTGTAAGTCTTACAAGATCAAGGTCCTGCGGAGAGATGAGTTCTCTTTTAAGCAGAGTATCTTTAATCCAGTTCAGAAGGCCTGACCAGTATTCTGTGCCTACCAGGATTACAGGAAAAGGTTTCAGCCGTTTTGTTTGAATAAGTGTTATGGCTTCAAAGATCTCATCCAGTGTTCCAAAACCTCCTGGCATGCCGACATAAGCCTGGGCATATTTGATAAACATTACTTTGCGCACAAAAAAGTATTTTAGCTCAAGCTGCAGGTCTGTAAATGCATTTCCCTGCTGTTCCATGGGAAGTTTTATGTTTACGCCAACGGATTTGCCTTTGCCTTGCTGTGCACCTTTATTGCCGGCTTCCATTATGCCGGGACCTCCGCCGGTTATGATATTAAAACCGTTTTCTGAAAGTTTTTTTGCGATCTCAACAGTCATTTTATACGTCTCGTCTTCGGGCTTTATACGGGCAGAGCCGAAAATACTCACCGCCGGGTAGACCTCTGACATCATTTCGAAACCTTCGACAAATTCAGATATAATTTTAAATAATCTCCAGGTGTCGCCAACTTTAAAATCATCGATCAAAAACTGTTTTTCTGACATGTGTTTCTCCTTTTCATTACAATTGAATTATAATGAACTCGCCGGAGTTCATTATCTGAGCATTTGACGATAATTTTACTTCAGTTCAAAGGTTTCTTCAAATTTCGGTATTACGGTATCCCAGCCAAATTTTGTTTGGATCTTTTCTGCCAAAGCTTTTGATGCGTCAGGCTCCCCGTGGACGATGAAGGTTTTAATCGGGGGCCTGTTAAAACCCATGAGCCATGCAATGATTTCATTATAATCCGCGTGTCCTGAAAATCCGGATATGTTCTCTATTTTTGCTTTTACCGGAAGTTTCTGTCCGTGGATCTTTACTTCTCTTTTACCTTCAAGCAGTGATCTGCCCCGTGTTCCCTCAGCCTGATAACCGACAAAAAGAACAGTGTTTTCGGGTTTTGAGATCCGCTGCTGTAAATGGTGAAGTATCCGTCCTCCCTGCAGCATTCCGCTTGCCGATAAAATGATAGCCGGGCCTTTTATATCTGCCAGTGCTTTTGAATCATTAACGTCTTTTGTATATGTAATCTGTTTTGGACTTAAAATGTTTTTCTTATCCAGAAGCTGAAGTTTTGCTTCGAAATCATAAAGAGAGGTCATCTTTTCAAAGACTCTGGTAGAATTAATTGCCATAGGGGAGTCAAGATAAACAGGAACAGATGGAATTATATTTTTTTCCTCAAGTTCCCGGATATAATAAAGCAGTTCCTGTGACCTTTCAACAGCAAATGATGGAATTAAGAGTACACCGCCGCGTTTAACGCTGTCATTGATGACCCGGGCAAGTTCCTGGTCTCTTGAACCATGACTGTCAGTGTGGAGCCGGTCTCCATAGGTGGATTCCAGTATCAGATAGTCTACTTCATATGCCTGTACCGGGTCATGGAGGATCGGACGGAGGGGGCTGCCCAGGTCGCCGGAGAAAAAGATCCTTTTGCTCTCTCCATTTTCTTTTACCTTTACGTCGACAAAAGAAGAGCCCAGAATATGTCCGGCATCTTTGAATTTGACTCTTACATTATCTGTAAGGTGAAAATCCTCACCGTAATGGTAGCCGTCAAACTGTTTCAGTGATTTTTCTGCGTCCTGCTGTGTGTATAGCGGAAGTGCGGGCTTATGTTTTGAAAATCCCTTTTTGTTTGCCCATTTTGCATCTTCTTCCTGAAGATGACCGCTGTCCATCAGCATTATTTTGCAAAGCTCATGGGTTGCATGGGTACAGTTTATTTTTCCGCTAAAACCATTTTTGCAGAAGCGCGGGATATAGCCGGAGTGGTCAATATGTGCATGGGTAAGAAGTATCCTGTCTATATCAGACGGCGGAACAGGGAAAGGGTCCCAGTTTCTCAGTCTGTTTTTCTTTAAGCCCTGAAAAAGTCCGCAGTCGATCAGCATTTTTTTGCCGTCAGCTTCAAGCATGTGTCTTGAACCGGTTACTGTACCTGTGGCGCCGAAAAAAGATATTTTTGTGGTCATTTGAGCCCCTTTTTTTGGTTTTTGAATGTTTTTATCTGTCAGGATTATGCTTGAATAAGTTTAGCAAATTAAAATGTAAAAATACAGAACTTAAGAGGTGTAAGTATATGTATAAAAATATAATCTGATATGTCTGAATAGCTGCACTATTTAAAAAACTGAAAAGTACCTTTTGTAATTGACATAAAACCTGTGGTTGCCTATAATTTTCAGTCACATCTAAATACAATTTCGGGATATGAAGTATTGAAAAATACCGGTGATTTAAAGCTCTGCTGGGTAGGAAGTGCGCGTTATACTGACCCGCTTGATGCAACCAGCAGAAAGAAATTCCAGGCATTAAAGGAGCTGGGCGAACTTTATGTTGTGGGAGTTTCAAAAGACCTGATCCCGCGCTGTTTCACAGAACATGCGACATTTTATCTTCTTCCTCAGATTCCGGTCCATATCATCAGGTATCTTGAACTCTATTATTTTGTACCGATTCTTTCGCTCTGGCTGATATTTGTTAAGAAGGTGTCGATCTTTATTGTACAGGGCCCGTATGAGGGAGTGCCGGTAGCAGTGGCTAAGATCATCGCCGGTTTTTTTGGCAGGCGGGTGGTGGTGGTGGTTGAAAATCATAATGATTTTGAAGAAACCCTTTTTATGCAGCGCCGTATACTGTTTTCAGGGGTGTATCGTTTCCTGATGCGCTGTGCTGCAACGTTTTCTTTTAACCAGGCGGATATGCTTCGTCCGGTTTCAAATACAACGAGGCAACAGGTTGAAGCATGGTGCCCGGGCAGACCTGTATTTCAGTTTGTTGCCTGGACGGATATGGAAGTTTTTTTAAGTGTCGGCAGAAACAGAACGGATTATACGTCCAAGACTGTTAATTATACCGGTGTTCTCATTCCAAGAAAAGGAGTGGTAAATCTGATAAATGCTTTTGCAGTTGTTTTAAAAGATATTCCGGATGCCGGGCTTGTTATCATCGGTAAGGAAGAAAACAGGGAATATACTTTGAAATTGAAAGTCCGTGCAGTAGAGTTGGGAATTGCTGAGCGTGTCAGCTTCATGCCTGATATGCCTCAAGATGAGCTGGCACAAAAAATGGGTGAGGCCGCAGTTTTTGTTCTGCCCTCCCTGTCGGAAGCGCTGGGAAGGGTGGTTGTTGAAGCTATGGCAGCGGGAACACCCGCAATTGGCGCTAATGTGGGCGGTATCCCGGAGATGGTCAAAGAGGGTGAAACAGGTTTTTTAGTTGAACCGGAAGACGAAAATGCTTTGGCTGGAAAAATTAAATGGTTTTTGATGAATCCTGAAAAGACCAGGATTATGGGCAGAAATTCTCATATCTTTGCAGAGTCTTTTTTCAGTACAAAGCAGTTTATAGACTGGCACAGGGAGATGTTTGCCTGCGCTAAAAAAATATTGGGGCATAAATGATAAATTGAAAAGGAGAAAAAATGTGTTGTTTGAAAAGAGAGATTAAAAATGGGTTATCAATTTTGCTCATATTGATATTTCTGGGAGCCTGTTCAGCAAAGCAGGATGAGGCCAATTTTAAGAAGTATATGAGTCAGGATACAGAGGTGAAAGGTAAGGTGGGGATTCTGATGTCCGCTCTCGGGCAGCCTGAGGAATATGACTTTGAGTTTTTTAATAATTACCTTCAGCTTATTTTTAATAATGCTTTTCCGCCGATCTTAAAGTTTATCATTCTCCGTGACAGTGGTACTGTGCTTCGTGATCCGGACAATTTGTGGGCCGAAGAAGAGTTTAAACCAAAAACACTAATTGACTGTTTCGGTAAAAAATCAAACAGTGCCGGAACAGCTTATACTGAGCTTGCGTATTCATGGGTCAAATCACGCGGTGAAGGGAAAGCCGGTCATTTCCTTATCAAGGAAAAGAACGGGTATGTTGATGCCATTGAAAAAACCGGGATAAAGATGATCGCTTCTTATTATGCCAGGCTACCGGGTAATAAAATCGCATACCGCCAGCAGCATGTGCCTCTTTTTAGGGATATTAAAGCCCTTATTGAGAAAGATGCGCCGGGTACACCTGTTGAAACCTCATGGGGCATGTATCCTAAATCCGTTGAAGCAGCCATTGAGAAACTGATTGAGCAGAAGGTGGAGACCCTTGTGGTGTGTGACCTGTTTCCGGTCTATTCAGCGCTTGAGGAATTTAACAGTTTTTATGTTGAGGTGGAACACATTGTAGCCGGCAGGGCGAAAATTATATACACCCCTTATCCGGGCGCATTTAAAACATTTCGTAATGCGTATATCAATATGGCAGTTGATGAGGTGGCCAGGCTTTCAAAAGAAGAAAAGAAACTGGTTATGCTGACCCGTCATGGCATGCCCATTATTAAGGGTGAACCTTTTCATAAACTTTCAAATGTCTATTATGGAAATTTGAAAAAAGAGGTTGAAGAATCACTTAAAGGAACAAATACGGATGTGGTTATTGCAGATATCGAGTTTGCCGGTGAAGAACGTGATCCGGATAACAAACTTCTTTCAGCGGCTGAAGCTGTTGAGATGTCTCTTGAAAAGAAATATGGCAAGGTTGTGATGGTTCTGATTGACTTTATGACTGAAAATACGGATACGGTTTACTGTGTCCGTGAAGAAGCTTTAGAGCCGATTCACTTTGAATTTAAAGGAACGGTTCCGTATAACGATTTTTCTAATCCATTCAGGACAGAAGTTTTAAAGGGAGATACAACCTTTATTATTGCAGGAACACCGGTCGGGGATAAATACAGACCCCATGTTGCACAGGGCGTCTATGATACCATTGCGACTGTGCTGCAGGGAAAGAAGTGGCCTGAACTTATTGTTGAGTAAGATAGTAATTTATACCTAAAATTAAAAAGGGAACAGTTTAATTTACGACCCCCTTTTTTTAGCTACAAATACGGACTTTTGGATGTTGTGTACTGGGGATTGATTCAGTAAATAAATAATATTAGCAGGGGATATATGAAAGAACGCCAAATGTAAGCTTTTGGCAAGTACCTGTAACTTTTCACTTTGTCAAAGAGACCAATGATTATGTGACCATCTTTCATATACATGAAATAAATTTATCGCAATATTTTCCTTAGTTGTTTTAAGATTGAGGGTATGTAATAAACAACACTTACCGGCGAATACCGATAAGTGTTGTATGCTTATGGGGGATCATCTTCATAATTATACAAGAGGGCAGAAACTTTTAATCCTTAAGAAGCTTTCCAATTATCGGGACTAATGATTCTAGTGCTACCCTCACGAATTTTCTTATCATCGTATTTTTTTTAAGGATTGAAATAACGATGTCTCCATTTTTATAATACAAGTCAATCAGCTTTCGGCCCAGTGGGTTCTTTTCCATAACTTTATCACGAAATTGCCGGATAGTATTAAGCTGTGGATTGCCCCTTCCCAAAAGATCAGCTGCCGGACACGTTGATGGTGGTCCTATATCATAAAGAAAATTCACAGTAGCATTTACAATAATTTCCTGCTGCTCTTCAAGGTTAATGGTGGCCGGGTTATCACCCTCCAGCTGAGAGTCCGGTGCGGTATCATAATATGCAAACTGCGTGTGATTACCTCCTTCAATTTCCACAAAGATTGTATCCTCAGGTAATTTTTCTGCTTCTAAATCAACCGATTCAGGAGTGGCTCTGCCGTCTTCTGAACCATAAACAGTCAGAACTTTTAGATTTTTACTGCTTATATCAATGGGGGGTATTGATGCCCAAATAATTACACCATCAAAAATATCATCATGATCAGAAGCATAAAAGCATGCTGAGACAGCTCCTACTGAATGACCTCCGATAACCCACTTTTGAATATTTTCAAAGTCACTGATGATTTTGCCTGCTCTATTTTGGCCGAAAGGCATTGAAATACATCCGGGCATCGGCACAATAACTATTAAATAACCTTCTGCTGCCATTTGATGAGCAGCAGGCGCATAGGCCACTGGATCAGAGTTGCCGCCGGGAAGAAAAATAAAAGCGGTCTTCGGTATTGTGTTTTTGGGCATAAAAGAAAAATAGATATTATCATCAGAATCAGCCGGAGTTGTTCCGTCCCAGCTGTCTACCTCAACGGTTGATACTTCAACCTCATCACTTGATAACAAAGAATCTGAAGCTATTTCCAAAGTTTCATGCGAGCATTTAGTCGTACCTGCATTTCCAACACCACAAATACACACAATTAGTGCTGCAAGAAAGACTACTTTTAGCGTTTCAACATTCATAATTCACTCCTTTGCTATTTAATATTTAATAACTAATTAAAGGTATACATGTCCGCACATATTACACACACAATTTTAATAAGAAATAGAGTCGGCAGTAAGAATTGTTTGCCATGAGATGCATGATTAGTCGAAGGTTGTTTGGTTCCTTTATTATCCTTTCTAAAAAAACTTCTGAAACCTATTGTGTCTGCAAACGCTTTATTGAGTTCAAAACCTCAACTACTTTACGTTCTATGCCAAGGAGATCGTCGTCATTAGGCCTCTCTCTGATGTCCCCCAATTTTCCATATAAAGATGCCTTCTCGTTACCTTTAAATTTTCCTACTGTATACCACTCTCCGGCAACTGTAAAACCGAGATGTTCAAATAATTGTCCCATATATAGCACAGCTGGAATAGTCTCACGGATGCCTGTATGAGGACCTGAATACGTACAAAAACAGACTGCATATTTGTCTGGAACTTTAGGGCAGCAGAGTTTGACATTGCCCTCTTTTTTGTTAAAAGCAAGTTGCTTTTTCAGGAAAGTAAAGATTCGTTTGTGGGGTAAGAATTCTATAACGGGAGTTCCTAGAAAGATGAGGTTATAGTCGTAGAAATTACAGCTGAAGTCCTCTTCAACTTTCACAATCTCAACGTCTTCCCCTTCCTTTTTGACGGTATTCGCAATTCTGTGAGAAACTTTCTCGGTATTTCCCGTTGAAGACCAATAAAGAATTAAAATTTTCATAAAAGCACTTCCTTTCTTAACAATTCTAAGATCTTTACCAGATACCATTATTCAAAGCTTGTTATCTTCTCCCGAATATTTTCGACCCGGCGGTCCAGCAAAGGATCTGTCCATTGTAAAATGCTTCAATTACAACTGAAAGTAGAATCTCTACATTACTTTTTCCTAAACTGAGCGATTGTCACCCAGCCAAAAAAAATGCCGGGGGTTTTCCAAATAAGTTTCTAATGACCCCTGCGAAGCAACTCTCATAACAAAAATATTTAAATTTTTTATCCAGATTTCAATCTCAAGTGTTTAAGAATAAAAACTGCTCCAATTTTGAGCACACCTGT
>Ga0207996_1001290_pt1 | contig 17782 bp, 10 predicted proteins | sample AntAceMetag02UKG_FD_184773 | JGI IMG/M metagenome (GOLD analysis project Ga0207996, IMG submission 184773) | Saline lake microbial communities from Ace Lake, Antarctica - Antarctic Ace Lake Metagenome 02UKG (SPAdes) (version 2) | ecosystem: Environmental > Aquatic > Non-marine Saline and... | reverse complement strand
GTGGGCCAGCACCTCAAGAATATTCGATTGTGGCTTTTTTTGATGCTGATCTAGATCAGAGATACGATGGGCCTGGTGATGGCCAGGTAGACATTCGTGTGGAGGTGCCTGCCCCAGAACTAAAAAGCCTCCATGCAAATTCGAGGATATGGCAGGCCAAGGCTGGAGATATATTGCAATTTATCATCACCGCAACATTTGATGATGGCACAACGAGAGACGTTACAACTGAGTGCAAGTGGTTGGCTATCGACAACCCAAAAGTCGGTGATGCACACAAAATAATCATATCAAGTGATGGCGTCTTCAAGGCTCGCGGTCCAGCACCTAAATCGTATGAGATTGTGGCTTTTTTTGATGGTGATCTAGATCAGAAATACAATGGACCCGGTGATGCCCAGGTAGACATTAGTGTGCGTGTGACAGCCCCCAAGCTGAAAAAACTACATTCCGAGCATGGTGGGGTATGGAATGCCACGCCTGGCGAGACGAAGAAATTGAGCATCATCGCGCAATTTACGGATGGCAGTTCGCGAGACGTTACAACTGAGTGCAAGTGGTGGGTTATCGACAACCCACAAGCCGGTGATGTACGAAAACTCATTTCAGGTGAGGGCGTGTTCAAGGCTCGCGGTCCAGCACCTAAATCGTATGAGATTGTGGCCTTTTTTGATGGTGATCTAGATCAGAAATACAATGGACCTAATGATGCCCAGTTAGACACTATTGTGCATGTGACAGCACCGGCAGATACGATCCACAAGCCTGTATCTCTGAAAGTTGAACCGGCAGTCTGGAATGACGGGAAGCCTGGCGAGAAGAAGAAATTCATTGTCACAGCGACATTTAGTGACGGCACTAAAAAGATAGTGACAGGTGACTGCGCCTGGCACGGCGACGCCTCGACGCCAGGAGTGATTGAGGTTCCGGGTAGCTCGAAGGGTCGTGCTTTAGGCGAAGTCAAGGCACTCTTGCCCGGCAAGACTTCTGTATCAATACGGTACAACCTCAACCCCTCCAGTAGCGGTAAGGATCTGAAATTGAAGATTCCAGTTACGATAACGGCCCCTATTGCCGGCGGTGCGTCTGTTGGGATGAAAGTGAATCCAGCCAATGGCCCGTATGCGATTGGCGATAAAATTAAGTTTACTCAGGATGTACAGAAGATGAATCCGAAGAATACATACACCTACCTCTGGCATGTAGACGGCACAATGGTGAAGAAAGGGCGTGACTACACCCATACGTTCACCGAACCCGGCCTCCATTATGTTCAGCTCGAAATTAAATCGAGCGATCCGAAGGAAAACGATGCGATTACCAAGAATATCTCCGTCGAATATCCGCCCGATATGGAGGTTCACATCCGATTCAACCCGGAAACCAACCTCTACAAGGTTGGAAGCACAGTCGGGTTTGTGGCCGAGGTTGAGAATCCCAGTGGGAAGACAGAATATCGCTGGTATGTGAGCGGTGAGTACATCGGTAGCGGCAAGACGGACGTATCGCACAAATTCGAGGAAAACGGCGAATTCGAAATCAAACTCGGTCTCCGCAAAGGGAGTAACTTCGACGAAGTCAAGGTCACCCGAACTCTGATTGTCGGCAACGCAGGCATCGGCACGCTGGGCCGCCTCCGTAATCGCTTTGTCGCGAAAGGCGCCCCTGATAATCTGGAAATTCAAAGCGAAGAATATCTATTTGGATTCAGCGACTGGTCGGGACCCACCCGCTTCAATGGCGGCCAGACCGGCCCCGTAGACCACTACATCCACTATGATGGCGACCAGGACGGGGGCTGGAACACCGGCTTCCTCGTCTATGTCCCCAAAGGAAAGAACGAACTCCACTACAAGGTCTTCCACTTCCGTTGGCCAGCAAACTCCATGGACCCCTCCGCAAGCGGTTTCGTGAATGACTCCGGATGGCTGGATCTGCACAACAAGACGATTGTTCCTGACAGTGTGACCTTCACGAGAAAGGCCTCTCGCCTGTGCGAAGTGGAATGGAGGACCGAGGACGGCAGTTCCTGCCGTGCCCGCATTTGGAAAAACCTAGCCAGCAGTACAGTGGGAACCATTACTCAGTCGAGTTTTACGGATGGCGGGGTGAAGGATCTCGGATGCGAAGCGGGCGTCTATCCGCCCATTGAAGACAAGGTTGATATTCCAGTTCCAGACGATACCGACAAGGATGATGATATTACTGATGACGGCGGTTCAGGGGACGGCGAAACCAACGATTTAGACGATAGCAACGATCTGGATAGCAACGACGATAATGATGGCGTTACGGGTGCTGGCGACGCCGGAGGAGCAAGCGGTTCCGAGGACGACAATGACGATGATATTGAAAATACAGAAGACGGCACCCTTGGCGGCGGCGGCCCAGGAAGTGGAATCACAGACTTGGAGGGAGTCCCCGACGGCGGAAGCAGCGGTATCCTGCTCCCGGACGGTTCAACCGGGAGCGGAATAGCCGGCGGTGGAGGTTCCGGAGGCGGCCTCGCCGCTGGGACCGGCGGAGCGGGAACAGGGACGGCAGGAGGTTCAGCCACAGCTACAAGCCTCCTCTCCGGTCTTTGGGTGAGCGAAAACGGGCACCAGATCAGGATATCGCAAAGCGAGAAGACGCTTACCGCGACTGCATTAGAGAACAAGGGGTCCGTGGGGTGGAAGACGGCGGGCGGGTCCGTGAACCTCGGGACTGTCAGCATGCTCTCCGGGAGCATTGGCAAAATCAGCAATGACGGCACTCGCATTGAATGGGGTCCCGGACTGTTTTGGACCCGGACATCCACATCCCAAAGCGGGGAGATTGCCATCACGCCAGGACAAGTATCCGGTCTGTATACACAAAATGGGCACACCTTTCACATCACACAAGACGGAGAGAAGCTCACGGCCACAGCCCTCGAGAATAAAGGACCGGAAGGATGGAAGAAAATATATGGCTCTGTCAAAAAGGACGGCCGTGTGAGTTTCCAATTCGATGTGATGCTATTCGCAAAACTCTCGCCCGACGGGAAAGAGATTCGATGGGACAACGGTGCGGTATGGTCGTGCTTCAATTCATCACCGACGGCACAGGACATCTACGACCATTCCTTCCACCCCTTCAACCTTACCGGTCTGTTTACGCAAGATGGACACCACTTTCAAATCACACAAGACGGAGAGAAAATCTCGGTCGTAGCCCTCGAGAATAAAGGGCCGGCTGGATGGAAGACGGCAAGTGGGAACATTAGCTACTGGACGGTCAATCTAAGCTTCGATGGTTGGTTGCTGTCCGGAACGCTCTCACCTGACGGAAAAGAGATTCGATGGAACAACGGTGTCGTTTGGTCTCGGCAGAATTCGTCGAGCCAAGCACCCTCCCAAAAGATCAAGCCGGTCATTACCGGGTATGGCAAAAAATGATAGAAAAAAAAGATCTCCACACCCATGAAAGCCCTTCTCACTGGAATGAACGGAACGGTTGCCCCCGTCCGGGTTCTATGGGGAAAGCCGCTTTTTTACAATCAAGCCCAGCCAGAAAACCCTCGAAGTTCCCGTCCGCCTGAACGCCGCCATCTAGGAGAAGCCACATGAAACATCGTCATCCATCCAACACTCAGCCATGGTTCGCCTTCAGCTTGGCGCTTCTGGTGCTCGCAACCCTCTTGCCTCCGACGATCCTTGCCCAACCCGGCACCGGCGGAAACATCAGCATCACGCCCGTCCCGATCGACAAGGTCAAGGAACACTACAAAGAATGCCTTTCCGAGAAAGAGATGGAAGACCTGATTCGTTGGAAGTTAGAACTCAAGGATATGGAAAGCTACAAGGCGCTCGACCCCAATCTAGAGGTGGAGAAGGTCATCAAAGACAGCGCGGCTGTCGATTGGTTGTGCGATAAACTGCCCGGTTTCTTGAAAGGGATCAAGTATGGACGCGAAACGGGAAAATTCATGGATAAGAACGTGCGCTTGCCGGCGTACAAGAAGGCGATCGCAGCCGCCTACAAAAAATATATCCGGCGTCAGGTCGAACTCAATTTTTGCAAGTACTACGACAACTTGAACGCTCAGGATCTCGCCCCGACCGTCGCCAACTCCCTGGGTAAGAATAAGGACGAACTCCGGCGTATCTTCCGGCAAGCAGCAGAACAATATTGCAATGATTTGAAAGACTTGCGGACCCGGATCACTACACTTGAGAACCGTTGTCTGAAGGTTCCAAATCTTGTCGGCCTAACCTATGACAAGGGCGGTGACCAATCACTGCAGGTGGGTCTTGGCATTCCGAGGATCCAGCAGCCCCAGTTCAAGGATCTGAAGCCACCTGAAAAGAAGAATCAGTTGATCATCTACAAGCAAAACCCTGAAGCAGGCGGATTCCTACGGAGATTCATGGGGGTCGAAATATGGGTGCGAAACGATTTCAAGAGCCTCAAGGCCAATCCACCATCGTGGCTGGACGCCAAGGTGGGAAACACGAATACCTTCGAGATCACCGCAGAACTGCTGAACGGGAAGAAAGTGGTGACCCAAGACCCGGACTGCAAATGGTACACCACGGACGACAAAGTCGTGAAGGTGACAGCAAAGGGAAAAGCCATTGCCGCAGGCCCTGGCAAGGCGGAGATTCGTGTACTGTACGATCATAATGATGGCGTGAAGTTGGCTTCTCATGTGGTTCGCATTCCCGTGATGGTCCTGGCACCGCCCAAACCGCCGCCGCCGCTCGTGAAGAAACTGCTGAGCTTCAAGCTGACGCCGCCGAGCGTGGTAGACATCACCATCGGGGATCCACCCCGCCAACTCAAAGGATGGGCCACCTTCTCCGACGCGCCTAACAAGTCCGTCGATGTGACAAAGGACTGCAATAAGCCCTGGACGTCAGATGGGAATCCAGACCTGAAGGTGGCCAACGGCCGAGTCACGGCCCATAGCACGACCCTTCCGCCCGCAAAGCATCGGATCCATGCCTCCTACACGTTCAAGGGCCAAACCCTGAAGGATTCGGTCCTGTTTCGGATCCTGTCGTCGGGTCCCGGCACCGGTCCCGGATCCGGCACCGGAACCCCGCCGCCCGGCAACACACCGGTGGATACCTACTCCAAGCTGACCCTGAGCAAAACCCGCATCGAAATGGACATGAAATCCACTGAATACATCCGGGCCAAGGTTTGGGTGGCCAAACTCACGCAAGTGTTCCAACGGGATGTCACCCGCGATCCGAATCTGTCCTGGTCGTCATCCAATCCCTCCATTGCTGGAATCGCCAACGGGTCCATCACCTCGAAAACTTCCGCGGGGACCTGCATCATCACCGCCACATTCCAACCTTCGGGAGTCACCCAGCCCCTGACCGCCCAGTGCGAGATCTCTGTAAAAGGCCAGCCAATCGTCATGGATTTCAGCGTGGATCCTCCTTCCGGGCCCTACACCCCTGGACAGGAACTGACCTTCACCGAAAAGATAAAAGGACGCAACAAAAGCCAGTATGACCTGACATGGTATGTCGAAAGCCGTGCAGTGAAAAATCATACATGGATTAAGCACAAGTTCAAAACCCCTGGAAACTACACGGTTCGCCTGGCAGCCCGGCATCGCAAGACGGGGATAGATGACGCCATCGCCAAGTCGATTAGCATCGAACAGCCCCCCGACGTAGTAGAAGCCACCATCGGCTTCAGTCCGGAGACGAATGTCTACAAAATCGGCTCCACGGTGGGCTTTATCGCCAAGACCCAGAACACAAAAGGAATCACGGAATACCGCTGGTATGTAAGTGGTGAATATGTTGGCAGCGGCAAGACGGGCGTATCGCACAAATTCACGGAAGATGGCCAATATATCATCAAGCTCGGGCTGCGCAAGGGCAGCAATTTCGATGAAGAAAAGGTGACCCGCACCCTGACGGTCGGCAAGGCGGGCATCGGGACCCTCGGCCGTCTCCGGAACCGATTTGTCGAAAAAGGTGGAACCAACAACCTCGAAATCCTGAGCCAGTATTATCGAGGCGGCTCCGGCGACTGGTCGGAACTCATCCGGTTCAACGGCGGCCGGATCGGTCCCGTCGATCATTTCATCCACTATGACGGTGATCAGCAGGATGGGTGGAACACGGGCTTCCTTATCTACGTCCCCCAAGGAAAGAATAAACTCCTCTATAAGATCTTCCACTTCCGCTGGAGCTGGAATCCAACAGACCTCCAATCCCCTCGGGGAATCGTGGATGTCTCCGGACAGCTCGACCTGCACAACAAGACCCTCGTTCCCGACAGCGTGACCTTCACCCGAAAGGCCTCGCGCCTGTGCATCGTGGAGTGGCGGACCACCGACGGAAGCTCCTGCCGCGTCCGCATCGGAAAATTCAGAAAGACCAATCAGGACGCCATGAGCGGCGTGAAGGACCTGGGTTGCGAAGAAGGCGTCTATGAGCCCGTGGTGGACGAGGTTGTTGTCCCCCCGGAACCTGACACGGTCGTGGACACCCCGAAAAAGGATGAGCCGGTCATCCCTTTAAGCGAGCGGCTGGTATCCGGCACCTATCAGGTTGAAGCCCGAGTCAATAATCTCTACAAAAGCCCGTGGAGCCTCACCGTCCAGAATGGCCGCATCACCGGCATGTCGAAGTGGACCTGTTGCCCCGCTCCGCGGACGGATCCGCTGACCGGCTATATCGACGGAAATACCGTGACCCTCACCCGCGACTGCACCGGACAGGGCTACAGCGGGCCCTGCAGTCAGATTTATACCGGCACCCTCAACGGCGATGTGGTTCAAGGCTCTTTTACCCTCAATGGACGACAGAACTTCGGCACCTGGACCCTGTTCCTCGACAGCCGAGTAGACTCCATACCGACAGATTCAGGCCAGACTTCCACCGGGACCCCATCCGACGGCAGCAATAACAACACTGCGGACAATGAGAATGGCGGGGCAAGCGACTCCGACGGCCCCCTCGGCGGCGGGGGCCCCGGAAGCGGAATGATCGATTTAGAAGGCACCCCCAGCAGCGGATCTGGCGGTCCGTCGGACTCCTCAGGAAATGGATCCAGCATCGACGACAGCGGCGGCGGCGCGGGAAATACAACATCAAGCACCACCACAGCAAATCAAGGAAACGCTCCAGACATCAGTGGAACCTGGAAATGGTTTAATGGCGGAACTGTATGGATAAATAAAAATGGGACATACCGTGCAGATAATGGAAACACCGGAACATGGAAAGCCACATGGAATGGTTCTGAGTTTACCTATACGATTAATTCGAACAACGGACAATGGATTGATACCCTTGTCCTGCAGGGAAATACTTTAGACGGTCATAACCAAAACGGGACTCATGTATGGGGGAAAAGAATTAACTCACTTCCTACAATAACAACTCCAATACCACCCGGGAATACAGGAAGTTCAGCCACAGCTTCAGGCCTCCTCTACGGCTTGGGGACGAGATGGGATGATTATGAAGAAGGCTGGACGGGCGCTTGGATCCGACGGGGTAAAAGCAATGTATTTGATGCCCTTTGGACATTAGGTTCTAGCCAGGAAAGGGCAACGCTTACGATCAGTATCCATGGAAAGACGGTGGATATACGTCGGCGACAAACAGATAAAGAGTCCTCTTTCTTTGGGCAGGAAGCCCACTATCAAGGCACTCTTGCTGCCGATGGCGTGACCGTGACCGGCACTTATAGCTGTGACTGGGCCCCAGGCCCCTATACTTGGCGGGCGACCATTCGGAGTAAAGATGGCAGTGGCTCCGGAGTGGGCGTACCCAAAAAAAAGATCAAACCGGTCATTACCGGTTATGGCAAAAAATAATAGAAGCGATCAGATAACCACACCGATGAAAGCCCTTCTGACTGGGATGAACGGAACGGTCGCTCCGGCCCTTGCACAATCATTATCGGCTGTCGGATATGCCATTGTGCCCTGGAACCGGACTCTCCACCCCATCGATAACCGGGAGGCGGTGGAGTGCTTCATTGCTTCTGAATCACCGGACCTGCTTTGCCATCTGGCTATGGGCTCCCCCGACTGGGCGGAGTGGATGGCGAAGGTCTGCGCCCAACGGAAAATCCCCTTCCTCTTCACCAGTTCGGTCTCCGTCTTTTCGGGTTCCCAAACCGGCCCGTTTTCAGTCGAAGAACTTCCCCTCCCCGATGATGATTACGGGCGCTATAAATTCGAATGCGAACAGCGCATTCAGGGCGCGAATCCAAACGCCTGGATCGTGCGCCTCGGATGGCAGATCGGTACGGCCCCCGGCGGAAACCAGATGGTGGATTATCTGGACCGCGCCTTTCGGGAACACGGAATTATCGAAGCCAGCACGGAATGGTTTCCCGGATGCTCCTTTCTCCCTGACACTGCAGACAGCCTGACGCAGATTTTATCCCTGCCCTCGGGCCTCTATCATCTGGACGGCAACCCCGGTCTCCAGTTCCATGAAATCACCACTGGCCTGAACCATCTTCTAGGCGAACCGTGGACCGTCGTGCCCATCTCCGGCCTCGTCCAGAACCACCGGATGCTGGACCCGCGTGTGACGGTGGTGCCCATCACCCGCCGCCTTTCTCTGTAACTCGTCGATGACCGAAGAATCAATTCTCTCCACAAGAATGGATTGTAAAATCCATTCGCCACATCCTTAATCTGAAGTATCTTGCTGGCATATACAGATCACCCTGAACAGAAAGGTTCAACTATGAAAAAACTAGGATTTAGCTTACTCATCATCGCCGCCATGACCATGGCGGTCAGTGCATTTGCCTGCGGCGCAGACAAAGCCAAGGCGGCCGTGGCCGAGCAGGCCCTCTGCGGCAAATGCGGTCAGGTCAAGGGATCTGACAGCTGTTGCAAGGCGGATGCAGAGAAGTGTGGCGCCTGCGGACTGGTTAAAGGTTCGCCAGGCTGCTGCAAAATGCCCAAAGCGGGATAGTCATCCTGTGTGACCACCGGGAATGGCCGCTTTGCGGCCATTCCCCTTTTTGCGTCCCTCCCTTGACACCTTTCCCCATCCGTGTAGCCTGTTCTTCAACTGTTGAACATCTACAGAAGATAGAAGGAAACCCATATGGAACCGTATCTGTTGAAACTCAAAGACTGGGCCCTGCATTACGGGCCGGATATTCTCGCCGCACTGGCCATCTATGTCATCGGTCGCTTAATCGCCAAATTGATTCCCCGAATCATTCGACGGGTCATGGAAAAAGGAAAGGCGGATCCCATTCTGGTCTCCTTCACCTGCAGTGCCGCCTATATCGGCATGATGGCCTTTGTGATCATCGCCGCGCTGAACAAGCTGGGCGTGCAGACCACCTCCATCATCGCGGTGCTGGGTGCCGCAGGACTGGCCATTGCCCTGTCGTTGAAAGATTCCCTGGGCAATCTGGCCTCCGGGGTCCTGATGACCATCTTCCGCCCCTTCAAGCTGGGCGACTGGGTAGAAGCTGGGGGCACTTCCGGAACTGTGGAAGCGATGGGCATCTTCTCCACAATTCTAAAGACCGCCGACAACAAGAAGGTCATTGTCCCCAACTCGAAGCTGACCTCCGACAACATTACCAACTACTCGGCCAAGAGAACTCGCCGGGTGGATCTGGTCATCGGCGTCGGCTATCAGGAGAAACTGCCGAAAGTCCGTCAGGTGCTGGAACAGGTTCTGTCCGAAGACGACCGCGTCCTCAAGGAACCCGCTCCAACCATCGCGGTTCTGGATTTGGGTGACAGCAGTGTAGATTTCGCGGTTCGCCCCTGGGTCAAGACTGCTGACTACTGGCCAGTGAAGTTCGATCTCCAGGAAAAGATCAAGATCCGTTTCGACGATGAAGGCATCAGCATTCCGTTCCCGCAGCGGGATGTTCATCTCTTCCAGGAAGAGAAATAGGCCCTTCCAACCCCGGAGGCGGACGGCGGCCGTATTCCATTTTTCCATACTATGGAAAAATGTTTTGAGGTTTTTCCACACCATGGAAACTTTCTTTCCATGGTGTGGAACTTTTTATACTCCGTAACGAAAGAAAATCTGCCGAATCCAGACGGGATAAGACTTGTTCCTTTTTCACCGGAAGAATAGTGTCAGCAAAAGCTGAACACCATTGGAGACCCCCCTATGAACCCGATTCAAACATCAAAAGCCCCCGCTGCCATCGGTCCCTATTCCCAAGCCGTGGAGCATGAAGGAACCCTGTATATTTCTGGACAGCTCGGTATGGATCCGGCAACCGGAGAATTCGAAGAAGGCGTGGAAGCCCAGACACGGCGGGCCCTTCAGAATCTCACGGCCATCCTTGATAAGGCGGACCTCACCCCCGCTCATGTGCTGAAGGCGACGATCTATGTAGCGGATATGGGCGACTTTGCCCTCGTCAACACTCTCTATGCCGAAGTGTTCCAGCCACCCTATCCCGCCCGCGAAGTGGTCCAGGCCGCCTGTCTGCCCAAAAACGGGCTGGTTGAGATTTCCGCCATCGCCGCGGAATGAACCTATTTTGCTTTTCCAACGCTTCTATTCTGGAAAAGCAACCCCGGAGACCCCTCATGACCATTATTGAACCTCATATCCATATGCTGTCGCGTACCACGGACGACTACACCGCCATGTACGAGGCGGGCATCCGCTGCGTGGTGGAGCCTTCCTTCTGGCAGGGGTTCACCCGCCGCCATCCCGGCACGTTTTTTGACTATTTCGGCTTGTCGCTTGATTTTGAGCACACCCGGGCCCTGCGCTACGGGATCGACCACTACTCCTGCATCTCCGTGAATCCCAAAGAAGCGGAAGACCTGCCCCTTGCCCTTGAAACGCTGAAAGGCATCGGGTCCTACCTCGATCATCCCCGCTGTGTCTGTGTCGGCGAAATCGGATTCAATCTCATCACACCGAATGAAGAGAGAGTCTTCCAAGAGCAACTGGAACTGGCCAAAGCCCATGCGCTGCCCGTACTGGTCCATACACCGCACGACACGCCGAAGGTCAGCAAAAAGACCGGAACGGCACGCATTCTGGATATCCTGCGCGAGTTCGACTATGACCCGTCCATGATTGTGGTGGACCACAACACGGAAGAAACGATGCCGCTGACCCGCAAGACAGACTACTGGGCCGGGATGACGGTCTATCCCTACTCCAAACTCAACCCAAAACGCGTGGTGGATATCCTGAAGCAATGGGGGCTGGAACGCATCACGGTAAATTCCTCTGCCGACTGGGGCGTCTCCGATCCCTGCTCCCTGCCGAAGACCGCCGACTTCATGGCCGAGCAGGGCTTCACACCCAAGCAGGTTCAGCAAATCATGTTCGATAATCCGATGGCCTTCTATTCCCAGACCCCGAAGTTCAAGCCACAACTGGAGCTGCCCTACATTGATCCCGCCATCTACCAGCGATAACGGGATTCCTCCTGAGGGGGAAAGGCCCGATGAGGACCGCCGCTGGGACCAGCCAACCTCTTTTCTGGATACCTTGCGGGGGGCTTTCTCACACTCCATCCATGGCGAAGCATGGGGCCGTCTGCTGCGGCTCCCCAATTTTCTAACCATCCCGGGGGACCTGCTGGCCGGATATCTTCTTGCACCCGTGAATGCATCCGGACAGGCTGTGCGGCTTCTCATCGCCATCCCGACCGGACTCCTGCTGTATGCCGCAGGTCTCATCCTGAATGATGTATTCGATTATGCGCAGGATCTTCGTGAGCGCCCGTCCCGGCCACTGCCTTCCGGCGCTATCCACCGGGAAACGGCTGGGGCGACTGCACTGGTCTTGCTCTGGATGGCGGCCTTCCTCTCCGCCTCCTTCGATGCGCTGTCCGTGGGGATCCCCTTGATCCTCTGCATCGTTTTCTATGATGCCGGCGGGAAAAAAATTCCCGTTCTCGGCCCAATTTTGATGGGGGCCTGCCGATCTGGAAACCTTCTGCTCGGCGCGGCCGCCGCGGCCGGAACCGCTGGCATCCTCACCCCAGCTCCGCTGGCAGCTGCGCTCCTGCTAGGCCTCTATATCGCTGTGGTGACCCATCTGGCCCGCCAGGAGGCCCGACCGAATGCCACCTTCAAGCCGGAACACATCGGTAAACTGCTGCAGATGCTGATTCCTCTGCAGGCGCTGTTCTGTCTCGGCGCCATCCACCGCTTCCCGGCCAATCTTCTCGGCCTCCTGTTGCTCCCCTTGCTGGCGCTCCATCGCCGCCTTTCCTCCCGCTTTCCGCCTAGCTGATTTTATCCCCCTCCACGGTGGACGAGTCCCTTCTTTTTCGATACCGTCCCCCCTATGCGCCGCGTCTGCCATTCAGGATCCCTGCTGTCCCTACTGGGACTTGGACTGATCCTTCTTGGTAGTGTTGAAAGGACTGTCATGGCCCGCTCCCCTCTCCAAACCACCCGGATCAAAATCCTCACCGCCAACCTCTCGGACAACACCTCCCAGGCTTATAAAGAACCGGGCATCCGCCTCATCCAGTCCCTGAAACCCGACATCGTTGCGATTCAGGAGTTCAACTACAAGGAGGGGAACACGCAGGATCTGGTCCACCGGATCTTCGGCCCCGACTACACCTTCATCCGGGAACGGGGCGGTGCCCGCCTCCCCAACGGCGTGATTAGCCGTTATCCCATCGAAGCCTGGGGGCAGTGGCCCGATCCCTATGTAAAAAACCGCAGTTTCGTCTGGGCCACCATTGACATCCCCGGTCCGGTTCCCCTGCATGTCATCAGTGTGCATCTAGTGCAGAACCATGCGGTTCGCCGGCCCGATGAAGCCCGACATCTTCTGGAACTGATTCGGAAGCACTTTCCAGAAGAGGACTATGTGGTGCTCTGTGGCGATATGAATGTCAAATCGCGCAATGCCAAGGCCCTTGCCAACCTGACCGAATGGTTTTTGGACGACCACCAACCCGCCGATCAAAAGGGAAACAAAAACACCAATGCCAGCCGCAAACGCCCCTATGACATGGTGCTGCCCAATCCGGCCCTGGCCGCCTATCACGCGGTTACCATCGTAAACCGGAAGCGATTCCCCAACGGGCTGGTCTATGACACCCGCCTCTGGACGCCGCCACCCGAACCCGCCGAATGGGAGGATACGTCCGCCAATCTGCAGCATCTCCCCGTGATGAAAACCTTCCGTATCCCCCTCCAATAGCCAAAAAGGCTTTCCTTTTCCCCATAGTGTGGAAAAATCCCCCCGCTTTTCCATCGGTTGGAAAAAGCCAACGCCAGGAGCTGAACCATGATGACCTCATCCGAAATCCGACAGTCCTTTCTCGACTTCTTCGCCTCGAAGCAGCACGAGATCGTCCCCTCTTCCCCTGTGGTCTTGCCGACCGACCCCACGCTCCTGTTCGCCAACGCGGGCATGAACCAGTTCAAAGAAATCTTCCTCGGCGCCCGCAAGTCGTCTTTTCGCCGCGTCGCCGACACCCAGAAGTGCATCCGGGTCTCCGGCAAGCATAACGACCTGGAGGAAGTCGGCCGCGACACCTATCACCACACCTTCTTTGAAATGCTCGGAAACTGGTCCTTTGGCGACTACTACAAGAAGGAAGCCATCTCCTGGGCCTGGGAACTGCTGACCGAAGTCTGGAAGTTTCCCAAAGACCGCCTCTGGGTTACCGTGTATACCACCGATGATGAAGCCGCCGAGATCTGGCGCACCCAGACCGACGTGAATCCGGACCACATTCTTCGCTTTGGCGACAAAGAGAACTTCTGGGAGATGGGTGAAACCGGTCCCTGCGGGCCCTGCTCCGAAATACATTTCGACAACACGCCGGACGGCTGCAGCGCCGACAAGGTCAATGCGGACTCCCCCGACGTGATCGAGATCTGGAATCTTGTTTTCATGCAGTACAACCGCAAGTCGGACGGCACGCTCGATGATCTGCCGTCCAAATGCGTCGACACGGGCATGGGCTTCGAGCGCGTCTGCGCCGTGATTCAGGACAAGGCATCCAACTATGACACCGATGTGTTTATGCCCTTGATTCAGGCTGTCTCCAAGCTGTCCGGACACCCCTACGAAGAAGGAGAAAATGCTGTGGCCATGCGCGTGATCGCAGACCATCTGCGCACCCTCTCCTTTGCCATCGCAGACGGCGTGATGCCCTCCAATGACGGACGCGGCTATGTCCTGCGCCGCCTGCTGCGCCGCGCCGCGCGTTTCGGCCGCACACTCGGCCTGCACGATCCGTTCCTGTGCGAACTGTTCCCGGTTCTGGAAAAACAGTTGAAAGACGTATTCCCCGAACTGCACGCCCGGAAGAAGGAAATCACCCGCGCCCTCAAGGGCGAAGAGGAGTCCTTCTCCAAAACCCTGGACCGCGGGATTGCCCGCTTTGAAGAGATGGTGGCCGAGCTGGCCCAAACCGGCAAATCCACCCTCACTGGAGGCCAGGCCTTCATGCTCTATGACACCTACGGCTTCCCTCTTGATCTCACGGTGCTGATGGCGCAGGAAAAAGGACTCACCATCGACGCACCGGCCTTTGACCGCTTTATGACGGAACAGCGCGATCGCGCCCGCGCCGCCCGCAAGGATCATTCCGGTGCCGAAAACGACCTGATCGCCCACTTTGTCGAGCAAGGTATTCACACCACCTTCACCGGTTACACCACCCACTCCACCGGCACCAATCTCGTGGCTATTCTTTCCGACGGCAAGCGCGTCAATTCCATTGAGGAAGGGGAAGAGGCTGAACTGCTGCTCGCCGAAACCCCCTTCTATGCCGAAGCGGGAGGACAGGTCGGAGACACCGGCATGATCACGGCCTGCTCGGGCGCCGAGTTCATGGTCGCCACCACCCAAAGCCCGTCCCAGGGCATTTATCTGCACAAAGGCAAGCTGACCAAAGGATCACTTGCTCAAGGAACAGCCGTCGTCGCCACCATCGACGAAAAACGGCGGCTTGCGATCCAGCGTCATCACACCGCCACCCATCTGCTGAATGCCGCGCTTCGGAAAGTGCTGAAAACGGACTCCATCAAGCAGGCTGGATCCTATGTCTCGGAAGACCGCCTCCGGTTCGACTTCACCTGGTTTGAAGCGCTGACACCGGAAGAACTGTCCAGCATCGAACGGACCGTCACTGAATTTGTCGTCGGCAATCACGAGGTGAGTACCTATGAGATCCCGCTCAAGGATCTTGCCGGCACTGACATCATCGCCATGTTTGATGAAAAATATGGTGACATGGTCCGCGTGGTGGCCACCGAAGGCGTCTCACGCGAGCTCTGCGGCGGCACCCATGTGGAGCGCAGCGGCGACATCGGCCCCTTCCGGATTCTGATGGAAACCTCCATTGCCGCCGGCATCCGCCGCATCGAAGCCCAGGTCGGAATGCCGGCCTGCAATCACACGCTCCAGGAGCATGACATTCTGGCCGGACTGGCACATCGGCTGTCGATTCCGACCGCGGAGCTGCCGGAACGCATTGCCCACCTGGTCGAGCACAGCCACAAGCTGGAGAAAGAGCTCAAGCATGTCACGGAACAGAACGCGCTAGCCAAGGGCGGAGCCCTCGCCGAGCAATTTGCCACCGTGGGCGGCATCCCCACACTGATCGAATCGGTCGGCGAACTGGCGGCCGATCCGCTGCGTGCATTGATCGAGAATCTGCGGCAGCAGAATCCAGACAGCATCCTCCTGCTGGCTTCGGTCACGGAAGGCAAAATCATCTTCATCCTGAATCTCGGTGCTGCGGCACAAGCCAAGGGACTCCATGCCGGCAAAATCATCGGGGCCGTGGCCAAGGTCGCGGGTGGCGGCGGCGGTGGCAAGCCGGATAAGGCGCAAGCCGGCGGCAAACACCCCGAGAAGCTTGAAGAGGCCTTGGACACGGCCCGGACACTCATCAGCGACGCACTGGCCTAAGCCGCCTTCCCGGCTCTGTATAATCGAGTAGGCGGGTTTCCCCGCCTCTCACACCACCACACGTGCCTTTTATGGCATGCGGCGGTTTCCATTAAGCGAATCGTTCCAACTTCCTATACCTGTCTGCGAATCCGTCGAGTCCGATTTCATTGAACCAGTTCTTCCCCATTGCCCGGTGCGCTTGCGGAGACAGTGACTTGCACCACCATCCTTTGCCGCTGCCACCGAGCATCCATGCCTTGTTGCGTTCGACTCCCCGGCTCATCAGGAACCGGGCGATACCGACCGCTCGTTTGCATTGTTTGAGTTTCATACAACGCAGTTTGCGGCGCATCCATGCGTCCAGGTCGCCCATCGTCCCCTTAGCTTGCGCCATTCGGAAGTAGGCTACCCATCCGCGGATCAGGCTGTTCAGCTCGCTCACGGTCCGTTCCAGAGAACGTCCCCGGTTTCGTTTCGTGAGTTGCCGGACCTTTTCTTTCAGCCTCGCCACGCTTTGCACGGCGATGCCCAGCTTCCCGCGGGACAGCAGTCGGTAGCCAAGGAACTTCCGTTCCCAGACCGGCGCGACCGCGCTTTTCATCCGGTTCACCTTGAGCTTGAGTTTCCGTTCAAGGTACTGCGTGACGGAAGCCAGCACCCGTTCACCCGCTTTCTGCGAGTGCACGTAGATGTTGCAGTCATCCGCATAGCGGCAGAAGCAATGCCCCCGCCGCTCCAGTTCCTTGTCCAGATCGTCCAGCAGCAGGTTGGCCAGCAGCGGCGAGAGCGGCCCGCCCTGCGGCGTTCCTTCGTCTCGCCGGACGCATACGCCCTCCTGCATCATGTCCGCTTGCAGAAACCGGCGAACCAGTTTCAGCAACCGCTTGTCTTCCACATGCCGCGCCAGGCGGCTCATGAGGATGTCATGGTTCACCCGGTCGAAGAACTTCTCCAAGTCGAGATCGACCACGATTTCGCGGCCTTCTTCTACATAAGAGCTTCCTGCGCGAAGCGCATCGTGTGCGCTTCGACCCGGACGGAACCCATAGCTTGATTCCGAGAACCCCGGATCAATCAACGGTTCGAGAACCTGCACAACGGCCTGTTGCACCAGACGGTCTTTGACCGTCGGGATGCCCAGTTGCCGAACGCCTCTGGGGGGCTTCGGGATTTGTACCCCGCGAACCGCTGCCGGTTCATACTTCCCGTCCAGAAGCTCTTTGCGCAGTTCGTGCCACCCCGTTTCCAGCCACTCGGTCAGGTCGTGAACCGTTTGCCGATCCACTCCCGCCGATCCCTTATTGGCCTTCACTTTGCGGCACGCGCGGAACAAATTCGCCCGTGTGGCGATCTGTTCCATCAGGTTTTCGGTTGCGACCCGGTCTTCCGGTTGTGCCGTGAACGGTTCAGACGCCTCCGCAACCCCAGACCGGGGAATTGAACCCTGATCCAAGGCTGGCAGGCATTCGGCCGACCACTCGAAAAGTTCGAGTTGTCTCGCCAAAACTTGCGGTCTGCTTACGTCCATGAACTTCCAGCTCCGTTGCCAACTCTATGAATTTGGCCCTTCATCCGCGGGGGCGAACTACTATGGCCTCTGCTGACTTCTGCACACCCATCCGCCCGCCTTACGACGAACGTAGCCCTTTGGGCAGATGTGCAGATCTCTCAGAATAAGACAGATAACTTTCCCTTGGTGCAGGCCGGATTTACCGCCGAGGCTCCTGATGAAATACCGGGAGTGAGCGTCCATGGCCGCCTTTCCCGCCTCGTCGGCCTTTTATCCGATTTCTGTTCGTCCTGTCCAAGTTTCGTCTCCGGCTTCCTTCAGACCCTGCCTCGCGGCAACGCCCTTGCCCTTGACTATTCGATTCCGTTTCATCACGGCTCGTTGGGAACTTTCATCCCAGCTATATGTCATGTCTGACGTACCAAAA
>Ga0207996_1001285_pt1 | contig 17829 bp, 23 predicted proteins | sample AntAceMetag02UKG_FD_184773 | JGI IMG/M metagenome (GOLD analysis project Ga0207996, IMG submission 184773) | Saline lake microbial communities from Ace Lake, Antarctica - Antarctic Ace Lake Metagenome 02UKG (SPAdes) (version 2) | ecosystem: Environmental > Aquatic > Non-marine Saline and... | reverse complement strand
AAAATCAGCACTTTGTGCCCTTCGTGCATCCAAACTCGCTTTTGCAGTCGATTCGTACATATACGCGACATCGGCCCCGAGCATACCAAAAGAATCCATAACCTCCATATTACCAGATTTAATCTTGTTATTCAGTTCCCCAAAATTTTCTTCAAAATCTCGAAGATTTCCAATTATTAAACCCAGCGCGGCCCCTATCGCAAATCCTACCGGTCCAAACAAAGCAAATCCAACAAGACCCATACCGCCAGGGATTGCCAGACCAGATAAAAATGATATTACTTTTACAGTTGTGGCAAGCCCCTTTCCAATTTTTTCAACATACATTGGGATTTGCAAAGCGAGTAAATCCTGATTCGCTTCTAACCACGTTGACATTGATTGAATTACATCTTTAATTTTCGGCGCGAGTTCTTCGCCCAAAAGAATAGCTTGTTTCCCCAACGTATTTTTGAAGGTGTCCCAGATTGCTTTTAAGGTAATTTCATATCTTTTCCATGCATCATCAAAAGAACCCACTTTATCTGCCATTGAGCCAAGACGCTCTTCATAGCCTGCAAAATTATTCTTGGATAATTGCAATAACGCTAAAAATCCTTCTTGACGGCCGAGCATTTTACCAAGTGCAGTTGCATTCCCTTCAGTATATCGCATTAATTCTTTCAAAACATTTTGAAACCCCATTGCCTTTATCGCCGCCGTGGCCGTTCCATACTTTTGAATTGCGGGAGGTAATTTTGTAAACTGCCTATTTAACGCAACAAATAAACCTTGCAACTGAGTAACCGAAATAGCAGTGCCTGCGCCGGTTGTCGTAACTTGTGCTAATGCAGCTCCCATTTCATTTACATTCACTCCAGTTGCTTTTGCTAAATTTGCAAGATTTCCAATAAGTGGAATCAATTCACCAACGGAAGTGATACCTGATTTTTCAATTGTATATAATAAATCAGCGGCTTCTGTTGCCGTTTTTATTTCAGTGGAATAAGATCCCATTAATGCGGCAAGCCCTTTTACCGCATCACTTTGCGCAATAGTTGATTCTAAAGATACCTTTGCAGATACCTTCAACATTTTCATCGCGGCATCGGTCTCCGTAATACCAGCGGACATGACCTGATAATACCCTTTTGTTAAATTAGAAACGGAACCCAGTGTGGAAGATACACCAAGAATATCCTTACGCATATCACCAATGGAACGCGAAGAAACATTACCCAAACGATTGAGCGCGACTTCAAATTCCGCAAATTGTGAAATGCTTGTTTTCACAATAACGCCGGCAGCAACCACAGCGGCAGCTGCCATTAATTTAAATGCAGTTTGAACACGCCCCTGCATTTTTCCAGCGGCAACCCCGATCTTTGTTTGCGCCTTGTTCAAATCACGATCAAGATGCGCATCCTCTGCCCGTATTTCTATGTACGCCCCGCCTGCTTTTGTTGCCATCCGCTTATCCTCTTCCTCGTGACTTCATCAAGTCATACTTGGATAAAAACACAACCTTATCAAAACAGTCTTCCCGATTTTTAATTTTCCGCAATTCCATTTGTGAATGGAGTGCGCCGTGCATTAACGCAATGGGGCCGTCATTCCCCATAATATACTGGTCTCGCACCTGGAAGAAAATATTAATAGCATCCGTGTTTTCTTCCAGGTGTTTCGGCCTGCATTCATCACAAGGTGGTTTTTCTCCCTTCGCACCGTAGATTTCCATGCACCCTTCACATTGAGGCGCATATACTTCATACCAATCTACGGTTTCTTCGAGTTTTTTTCAGCCACCTCTTTCTGCTTCACACCAGCGTTCGCTTGGAGTTCCAGACACCTCGCCATGTACCTGTCAAACACGGGGACTTTTGAAAGTTTTAACTTATTTTCACGAGTGCATTCCATCGCGTTGCCTTCGGCATCGAAAAACCTTTCCAAGCCTGTAATGGCGTAATCCATCATATCATCCAGCTCTTGCTGCGCTTCCGCAGAAGGTAAACTTTCGAAGAATTCAACGCGCTCCATCGCCCGTGTTTTTGGATTCAGCACAAACTCATGCCGTTTCGTTCTGGTTGCCATTCGTTCCTGAATAAATGGCACTGTGGAACGGAAACAAGCCCGCCCTGTTCCTGGTTTCGGATTATCATAAATAACCTCGCCAGTCGACAGCTCGATTCGAGATTCAAAAAACTCAAACCAATCTCCCTGTGATTCTGAAAAATCAAACACCGTCCCTTTTATCTGCATCGTAACTTCCTCCTTTTTAGTTAATAATTAAGTTCCATACGCTGTCATTGCTTTGCCGGATACCTTACCTGCAAAATCAACCATGCCGAGAGCGTTCCGCTCAAAGACAATAGAATCGCATTTTGTTGGTAAAATATGACCGTCTGCCGCAACCGCCCAGTATTTTGTAGCGGTCTCATAGAAATACAGATTGGTGAGTTTAACGCCAGCCTGACACGCTGTCGCAAACGCCGCCTGCCCTGTCGTATCCGCCGGATCATGGTAACCCTGGAATGTTACTTCTCCCGGATCTCCTGCGCCACCAAATACAAAAGATTGGATGGTATCCCCAAATTCCGTATCCTCTAAAGTTTGCGCAGTGTATCCACTCATTGTCCACGTTGAAAGACCCGCAATTTTCACAGATCCGTACATCACCTTTGCTAACTTGCCGATAGTCGCTGCCATGACTTATACCTCCTGCCCTGTTTTTTGTTCATTTATATTCCGGCCCATCAAAACAGTTGATTCTAAATTCTGCCCCGGGAACCGATCGTACAACCATTTCCACATCTTCTTAAACACTTTCCCCGGCTCCCAATCACCAAAAAACCGAGTACAATAATGCTCTGCCCATGCGTCAATGATCCAGGCAGAGCCTATTTCATTTGCACGGAGGCATGCATATGTTCCGTACAAATCAAATCCTTCCAACTCTTCTTCAAAACGAAAACCAGATTTCATATTAACAATTATGGTACATTCATCAATACACGAACATTTTACTGGAAACTCATGTTCAGAAACAATCCATAATGGACTGCTCATGTCATGAAATTTTCCGCATAAAACTCCCTGTTCATCTTTTCCAACTATACCGGCAATCACCCAGTCCTCTGGTAAAAGCGCTATTTGCGCTTTGACTTCCTCCACCCAATTTTGCCGGTAATACATATCCTGATGTGTAAGAATGCCAATGGATGCACCATTCTTCTCAATCGTATTCAGCAACACATTCAGCCCTTTTGTAGCACTTTCCGGATCAAAAATAGTATAACATTGGTATTCACCAATCGATGAATTCCGCAAAATAAGATCAAGTCGCTTTACATCATTAAACATGCAACCAAATGCAATATGCTTATCCCATCGCCCCGGCTCAAAATAATTAAAAAGTGCGTAAAGATGAGGTTCGTACCGAATAGGGAAATTCTCTTTCAACCATATAGCCATCCTCCCATCAGCACAGTGGTCTGTTTCCTCCAAATAGAGTTGTTTGAATATTTTCCCTTTGCAAATATATTGCTGGCCTGAAACATTCCCAATTACAATATTTTCCGGAGTTGCCAGCAAGGTATTTACCGGATACCGCCGCACATCTATCGCATCTATGGGGATAGAATATCCACGTTTCATAGAAATAAAAATAACATCATCATCCATTTGTCGGATAGTATCAAATACGCCCGACTCAACCATGTCGTCATCGTCAAAAATTACATAATAATCTTCATTACTAATCGATGCTCCTTGAATGAATGCGTTCTTACGCCTGTAACCCTCATTAATAAAACCAGTTTTTGGGGCATTGCCGGGAATAATAAATGGCTGAATCCACGGTTTGTTAAAAACATCCCCTTTTAATTCACTTTCAAAAAGTGTTGGGTGCCATATAATCCCCATCGGCTCATAATGTTGTATCAAAGTATCGAGAAGGTTAAACCGAGCAAAAGCAGTAACAACATGAATCTGTTTTTCCTTTAAACAAGAAGCTTCCATTACTTTTCCCCTTTCTGGGTATCTTGCTCCTTGTTATAAATCAAACCAATCCCATGTGTCTTTTGTTCTGACGGATCATCAAGAAACTCCACCATCGCTTTACCCGGAACTTTCTTTAATGTTTCCCATAACACCCCGACATCCGGCCAAAGTGGTTCCTGTAAATCATGGAAAGCACAGAATTTTGCATACTGACCAAGATTTTCATAATCCTTTTTTGGCCAAGGGGCGTTATGTTCCGCGTCGATAAAAACAAAGTCAAATGCTTGCCCCTTTATTTCATCACTCGTAACGGATTTGTGAATAAGCCACATTTCCGTGTTAATAATAATCAAAATCTCATCATCAAGAAGTCCGGTCGGATCAATACCAAGACACTGAATTCCAGGATTAAACCGCCTGAGATACTCCGAACAAAAAAGAAAATTCGCACCATAATAAATTCCGATCTCACAAAACGAATCGAGTTTGAAGGCACTCATATAAACAAGCAACTTTGCAATCTGATCCGGAGTCTGTCCCAACGAAGCGCCCTGTCCAATAAACCGCGCCTCCGGGCCTGATGTATGCCCCCAGTCCATAATGCCAAAGGCGCGAACCAGATTTGCTACCACTTCCGCATCCTTTAATACCGCAAGCGGTAAGTTCCTTAATAGGTTTTGAACTACTACTATATTTTTATTTTTCATCCCTTGTTTCCCCTTTTTATATTATCTCCATTTTCAGATATGCTTTATCATTATAGATGTGTATCAATTCCCATCCCTTTGCGCCCAGCGCATCGAGATTAGGAAAAACTATTTCGATATCATCCACATAATAACGAAACTTCCTTTCTAATTTATTTGCCGCCTCCTCTTTTTCCTGCGCATCAAGAACTTTTACAAAGCAGGCATCACATAAAATCGGCTGTTCATTTTCCATTGCCTTTTCATATGCCGAAGCTATTATTTCTAATTTCTCTCCACAAATATCACAATCTACCTCTACTTTTGGATCATCCATACCTTCCCCCTTTTTTATTCTCTGCGGTCAAATGGAATCGTAATTGCGAAATGGAACCAGTCCTCTTCAATCCCCAAATTCTGAACCGACGCTTCGTCGCAATCAATTCCTCCAAATGCCACCAAATCAAATAATGCGGACAACGTATCCACATATCCCCTTGCCGTTGCTGTTCCCGTTTCCTTTGGTACGAATATACTGATTTGTATAATCCCAAAATGAGATTTTAATGGGCTTCTGCCAAACTCTAACGCTTCCGAATCCCCTGGAAGGATTGAACACCTGATAAATGCCGTTCCCGGCGTCGGGACGTAATACACATTATCCCATGCAATGGGTGTTGTGCTCCATCCAGTAGCTAATCGGGATTCAATATCCACTCTCTCTTGAGCGTAGCTCATATCAGATCCTTAATTTGGTTTAATTTACGTTGCATTGAAAGTGCGGTATTCCTTATCCAGCCTTTAGCGGCTTGTTTGGATGATCCATATTCCAGTGGAAGTGCATACTGCAAATTGTTATGCAAGAACATGGTCTGTCCCAATTTGTATTGGGAAATGCCTTGCGACTGTTTTCCAAAATTTGCAGAAGTATCTTCCGTTGTGCTGGCGTCCATGGTACCTACAGAGGAACCCCAGTTTGCTTTAAATCTTCCGGTATCCACTGGGCTTTGGCGTATTACCTGTCGCAACCCATCCAGCACGATCTTCCGCACAAACTTGCCGCCATTTTTATTCACGATAGCTTTTATTTTGGTTTTCTCAAAAATAACTCTTGCCATTATACCCTCTTAATCATCGATCTCAGCGCTCGTAAACATACTATGTCGAATTGCGTCCCCCACTTCGGTTACTTCAACCCGGCGTAAACTAATCGTACATACGCAACGTCCTGTTACGTTTTCAAAAGTATTGATTATTTTATCTATTGCGGTTATTTCTGAAAAAACCAATTTCGTTATTTCCTTTTCTGCTACATTCCGTTTTTCATTTATTTCTTGTTGTAATCCCATTTTCCCCTCCCTTGTTAATTATTTATGCGCTCCGCCTTGTCTGGAATATCCATAATGCCCTGGCTGGATCAATCCCTACCGCTTCCACCGTCCACTTTTGGCTATTAGAATCGGTAATCACATCTGTAATCTTCGGCGTCGGCGTTAAATTCAGATTCGGGATGGAGGCTTTTTGATCAGTGGCCAATATCACGCCGCCTGCCGCTGTAATCTCTTCCGACAGATAATCCTCGAACAGAATCGCCAAACTCGCATAGTCGGTATCCGTCGAGGTGAAACCTCCGGTGGCGGGATTATAGACGGCAACCCCCTTTGACGTATAGGTGCAGGTCAATGGAATATCCCCAATAATTTTAAACGCCGTTTTCGCCGCTTTTTGGACTACATCTGCCAAACCCATACGGATATACCTCTTTACAATTTAAATGGATTATAGACCGGAAAACCCCCACTCAGCCCCCTATTTCAAGGAGAATAATAAACGTCGGTGACTACTGATAAGTCCACCCCGGTCTCACTGTCCCAATTATCGCCTGCGGCGGTGCTGGTATTCCAAGTATCAGTATGCAACTCCGCTCCGCCACCTGTGTGGATAGTGTTGAATCTGAAACCCACAAACACCATGCTAAAATCACACCAGCGGCTACTATCATTACACCTTTCAAAAAAACATTTGGTTTCCTAATCAACTCCTATATCCGAATTACTTCAGAAGTTCCTTTGAGACTTATTTTTGATCCCAGGAAATGGATCATATTCCAAACAGCGTCCGCGATTACAGGCGAGCGGTCAAACTTATCAATTACAAGTTTAATGGAACCCACCCCAATTTCCTTGAATCCTGCGGTGTCCGGGTCTCCCGTTCTGTCCGCGATAGCCAGCAGCCGGGCAAGTTCAGATTGCGCATTTTTCACTGAAGTTGGGATTTCATCGCTATCAATGAAATTTCCATTTTTATCAATCATCCCAGATCGGGGTAAATCCCGAGCTTGGTCAGAATCCGTCTGCCAGCCGTCCCAGTCCATTTGCTCTTCCATTACCCGGCAAGACATTACCGCGTATCCATTCTTGGCGGCATCCTCAAGAGCAGCCCAAGTGGAATCATGCGGATTGGAAAGCACCCATTCCGTTATTTCCGCAATCGTCACATAACTATTAGCACCAGTGACTCCTGTTCCGTCTTCAACTACCACCGTTATCGCCATTTTAAATGCCTCGCCACGTTAAATGTATATAATCCTACCAATCCAGCAAACAAATCGATTCTTGCCCACAAAACCCCCACTCAGCCCTCCTTTTCCGAGAAAATAAACGCATATTTAGACCCGGAAAGGAGCAGGGTGGGAAAGGAGGAAGCGACCGCCAAGGGGTAACGATCAAAAAACCACCCTGCTCCAGAGAAAATATTACTCTGCGATCTTCGCAAACGGAATTGTATCTCCAAGTCCAGTCGCACCCATCTGGATATTCCCGGCAGATAGTTGAATATTAAAATCATATCCAGCCGTGGACGTGGTAGTGTTAATATCCGTTATCCATCTGTTATTCACAACAAAAATATCATCCGATTCATCATCAATCGCCATACCAACTGCGCGAATATAATTATCAGTCACCCAACAATTATAAGATTCCGTTTCATTCCAGTCAATACCAATCGCGGCCGCAGATATGCGGTTATTGGAAATACGGATACTGTAATTTGGGTCAGTGTCATCGACAATCACAATTGCGGCTGTAGAAAATCCCAAACTGGCGGAAACCCTGGAAAATTCGCAATTATCAATAACCGCAAAATTGCTTTCTTCCATCTGTATACCAATTGTTGACAACGTACTTGAATCAAACAAACAGCCATGGAATTCAAGTCCCGCCTGCGTATCAATATCAAATATCGCAGTTGCCCCGGCATCAGTAAACATTAAGTTGTAAAACCGGCAACTCATATAATTAATAGTATCGGGGATTATCCACGTACCCGTAATACCAGCCTTACTGTAGCCATCATTAGCGCCGACACCAATAATATCAGTTTTCTGAGCCATCGCAGTGAAATCTTCCGTGATTTCATCACCACGGACATAGATAATATTACGAGCAGCCCACGCTCTATTTGAAGCAAGACCGATATTTGCATGACTCGCCGCCATGGCAGTTGAAAGCTTTTGATATGCAGTTGCCCAGGACGTACCGTCCCCAGAATCGTTAATTACATTACCGTCAACATAATACACCTGCCCGCCATTGCGCTGATTCGCGGCATCTTTCTGCAAATCCGTGCTTACGGTCGTGCTGTAAAGCGGCTGATTATATATCGCGGCGCTTCCTATCGTTCCCAAGAACAAACCCGTAACCAATGCTACGATTACGAAAATTGGGATTAAAAATCGTTTTTTCATCACATGCCTCCTTGGCATTTATTTTTTATTTCGTTCTGGAAAGTTTTTGCGTCTTTGGAATCACCTTTTTCTCCGGTTCCTTCTCTTCTGAGGGTTCCACCACAGCAGACGCTTCTTCTATTATAGGTTCCAGAATTTTTACAGGTTCCGGAACCGCAACAACTTTCTCTTCAACTTCAGATGGAGTTTCTTTCACTTTTTCCACATAAAGTGTATGGGTATGCCGATTGTACTCATCTGCATTGATTTTAACCCACCCACCTTCCGCCGTTTCTGACACGACTTTAACAGTTTCTAATTTCATTGGTTCGCTCCTTTATTTTAGTAATGGAATAGGGCGGAAACTTAATCCCGCCCCACCCGGTTAACCAGCCAGACGACATGCTCTTTCCGGAGAAACCAAAGCAGTCCCCCATAAGCAGTCAACATCCCAGATTGTCATTTTATAGCCCCTAATAAGTTCCAGGCGCATAATGAGTTTGGAAACAGGATCCTGAAGAACAACCGATTCCAGAACATTACCCGCAATGCGCTGTCCGAGAAGTTCTTTTATTCCAGCATCCGGTGAACGCATGGCAAGGCCAAACGCATCGCGGTGGAATCCAAGGTTGACAACGTGAGAAGCTTTCAGAGTAATCTCAGTTGCGCCGACAATGGCAACCTTGAGAGCAGGAGTAAATGTTACTGCGCCTGCAGACTCCGCGTCTGCTGAAACTACGTATGTCTGATCATCACCGGCAATGGTAAAGATATCACCTTCCAGCAACCCCGTACCTTCCGTTCCGTAGGTCATTGTGATAGATTTAACACCAACGTCATACCCGTCAGCATTTGTTGCGATGGTTGCAGCTGTTCCGGCCGTATGCGTAGGGACGCCATCTTCCCCATACCAATCAAAGCCGAATATCTGGCCCAGATTACCAGTGGATTTGGTTCCCGCAGATCCCCTTTTCTCAGCATCAGAAAAAGGAGCCAGATTCAATGCAGCTGCTTCTGCAGCATAGTCCAGAATACCCCTACGATTTTCACGCGGGCAATACTGTTCAAGAAGGGTTTTACGAAGATTGGTGGCACTGGCAACTTCTACGCCAGAACCGAAAGGAGTGATTCCCGCTGTTCCCACATATCCATAAATGCCAGGATAGGTGGCGAAAACGGAATCATTGATTTCTTTGGCAAGAGCCTTGAATGCCTCTTCCATTTGAAGCGGTATGAAATCCTGATCAGCCCGAATACGGCCAACCTCAAGATCGCTCAAAGCGAAATCGGTATGTTTCCAATTATCCAACGCAATCTGCGCCGTAGTGGATTCTTGGCCAGGGGGCACCGTTACAGTCGCCGCAGGCGCCACATCTTCGGCCGTCTGTGCGGAAGACAGCGGAATATCAATCGTCTGTCCTTTTTTCTTTGCCTCAAGGGAATAGTCCGTATTAACCAATCTGGTCATAAGGACTTCGGGACGCAGGCACATCATGCCCCGCGCCAAAATTTGAGTTAAAATACTCGTCAGTGTGTTGTTTGATGCCATGATACATAACCTCCTGTGTAATCACCAGGGTAATCCCCGGCATTTAAAATTAATGGGAAATCCCTACGGGGACGCGCCACGTGACTACGGTCAGGAGGCTACTAATTAACTATTGCCAGTATTTTCTTATACTGCTTTCAATTTTCCAGTGGCCAGACTTTCAATCGTTTCCCCGGAAATATCCTGCCCGGAAATATGATCAATACTCACCTGCCCTGCGCCGGTCATCGGGATATGTACGCCACCTATTGCACCGCCGCCTTCAGACTTTTGGAATAATTGCGAAGTCGGAATATATGTCTTCGTCAAAAACTCCTCCAATCCAAGATTCGCATCCCCGGCCTCATTCTTCTTCGGAAGACCTTTGTCATCCAGGAATACAATTTCCTGCGTTTCCGGATCAATGCTCGCCAATTCCATTACATCGTTCTGCACATACTTCATGTTCCCCTCCGCGGGAAGGGCATGTCTGGTAACGAGCATCGCCGTTTGATTTGAAATCTTTTCTGCATTCCACCCGGCCTGTACAGCCGCCACCTTCTCTTTTTCAGTTTTAAGCTGGTCAAGATGCTGCTGTTCCAAGTTGGCCTTCAATACTTTCCACTCACCGGCTTCGGCCAAGCGATCATTTTCCAGCGCCTGAAGTTTGGCAACGGCTTCTGAATACTTTTCCGGGTCGATATCCTTGAACTTCAAAAGCTGAGTTTGTAATTCATCCTTTTCCTTTGCCAAGTTCCGGTTGTTCGTCCGGAACTCATCGAGCTTCCCTTTTGCAACGAATCCCTGAAGCACCCAAGCGCCGTCTTTCTCTTCATAGTGGTCTCGGAGCCCTTCGGGGATCTCTTCCTGGGTTTTGTAACTGGATTCTAACATTGTTTTCGTTCTCCTTTTTATGGTTTATTTTACTACTATTTTAATACAATCATAAATGCTCTAACTTTTCCCTTTTCAATGTCTCATAATATTCTTTATCTTCATCATTGCCACATTGTTCAATTTTTCGGCGCAATCCGGTAACACATTCCTCATTTTCAATACGTTCTTGATTCACAATATCAAAAATTTCATCGGATACATTCATCTTTTCAACGTCCCACTTTTTTCTATTTTATTACTTCAAACTGAATCCCGTTATCACCAGGATAAGGTTTCGTGTGATCAATCTTGCCTTTAATAATCGCATCCGGAATACCGTTTGGGTATGCCTTACATTTTCGCCCTTCTTCATTTTTATATTTGCAATAAGAACAAAATCCAAATGTATCGACAAAAGAAGTTATCATTTCCCGCCTCTTTTAACTTTTTGAAGAAAAATATCCTCTAAAAATGCAGGTAGCATTCCTTTTTTATACGCGCCTTTCGAATACTCAACATAGGCCTCCGCTAATGCCTCCCCATAATGCGAAGCGCCATACGTGCTAAATATGCCCCGAGTGCCGGGGGCGTCCACCCATTTTTGAAATTCATCTTCTACAGCACCCCAATGTTTTATCCCTTTTGGAAGTTCTTTATCCGTAAATGCTGTTTTTACATGCCCTATCTCATGCGTTGCAATATCTTTTGTGGATTGCACGGAAGTACCACGTTTAAATTTATATCGTAATTCATCCCAATTATAATTCAAATCCTTTGTATAGTATTTTTCCAACGCATTCGGGCAATGATCTACCATATCCGTTATTTTTGCAATATGCGTCATCCCTTTTGATGGTAGATGAATCCCCCATGTCAAAATATTTCCCGCAGCATCCACTTTATCTGCAAAACATTTACCACCCAGACCATCCCATCCCTTAATTGTCGATATATTTTTTACTCCCGATTCATGAAGAGCTTCCATATACTCATTAAGAACCTTCAAATCATCAATCCCAGATACAGCCACCCCCTGCGCTTGCAAAGCTAACTTTTCGGCATCCCGTATCGTCTTTGCAGGAACAAATCCCTTCTCCGCCGCTTTAACGCCCCGCAACTCCGTCAACAAGTATTGATTCCCCTTCGCATCCGCAAAATCCTTCAACGCCACCTTCCCACTTTTCCACAATTCCAATCGGCTCGGCCCCAGTATCTGCTTTTGGACATTCACAGGTTGCGTTTTGAGAAAATCTTCATACGTTCCAAGAAAGCGCCCAGTTTCGATGATTTTTCCTCCACCAACTCCAATTTTACCAGGAATAATCTTACCCGTAAGCGGATCAACCGTGCCCCTGACTGTATATGGACGATAAGCCTTTTCAATTTCGTCGACATCAACTCCCATTTCCCTGAATGTCTTTGTCACGAACTCTGGAAAGCATCGGCAATTATGGACTACCATTCCCCTTGCAATATATGATTCGTCTTCTTCCACACTTAAATTATACAAATTCCGAGTACCAATTAACTTTTTCTTTATTACACCCGTAACAAGCCATGGAACCGTTTCATATAACTCAGAATGATTGCATACCATTCGCGTAACTTCATCCGTAACCTCATTCAAACAATTATTTATTCGTTCTTCACTGAATCGAATTACTGTCCAGCCTGCCTTTTCAATTTCACGCTGACGGATCATATCTTTTTCGGTATTTTCGTGCCAGTACGCACCATCAACCTCTATTGCAATTTTTAAAGATGAAATAGCAAAATCAACAAAATAATAACCCCTGCCTTTTCGTTTAACTGGAAATTGCGCTTGATACTGCACCCCACTTTTATCCAATATCTGTTTCATCTTTCTTTCAATACCAGACATAAACCCTTTTTTTGCCATAATCACATTAGGATGTTTCCCCGGGTATTTATCACGCCAAACAGCGAGTTTATCTTGTACCAATTTCACAACCGCAGGATCATGCATAGGGTTTTTCTTTTTCATTCGAAGCGAACTTCGTTTTTTATGGTCTGGCGTATTGTTCGCTGCATTTGACAACACATGTATATCTTCCTGTTGAAACGCATGTGCCCCATTTTCTATCATTTCAATATTTACTTTATTCGCCTGTTTCGTTATTTCGAATCTATCTCTTTCTCCTGACGTATATTGGTTATTCATGGATATACTATTTTTTACACTTATATTCTTTCGATGCTCTGGATCACTCCATTGTCGATCCGTAATATCCAAACTAACACAACGATGCCCGCAATACTTTTGCGTGTAAGGAATTAACTTACCGCATCTATGACATCTATTAGCAAGTAACATAATGTGATCGCCTTTTTTACAATCACCCGCTTCTTTCCATGTTGTTTTCCCTGTATCCGGGTCCCCAACCTGCACCATATGATTTGCGGTTAAAGACACGCCTTCAAACTTTTTAAATTCAATCCTTACTGTATCCGGCGCAAATTGACGTGATCGCGGCAATGCATATACTTTTCTAAATCTATGCTTATGCGTAAGCACAAAATCCCCTATTTTAACCTCTCCAATTGGTTTCCAACCTTTTGAAGTATAAATAGGAACCTTTTGAGAAACAAAACACCGTGGGTGAAGAGGCATCTCTGGCCCTTTCCCTATTGAATAAACTTCATCCTGCGAATCCAATGACATACACCGAATACATGTTCGGTTTTCCGCTACACTATTCCATTTCCACCCCTTTACGATGTCGGCGTTCGCTTTAGCGACATCAAATGCGGCATTTACGTTGGAAGATTGTACATACGTTCTGGTCAGAGCTTCCATGTCGTTATCAAGACCGTTGAATACCTTGCCGCTGAACCGCTTTGTCATATCTTTGTAGCTTTCACCTTTTAACATACCCGTCAGCAGTTCAGATTTGATGTTCTTTTGGATATTGTAATCAAAAGTGTCGCCCACCCATTTATTCAGCAATTTTCCACCCACCGGCGTTTTCGTTACCATTGAATGCAGCTGCGCTGCCGATAATGCTACCGGGTGAAAGTTGGGAATCATCCCGCCAAATGATAATATCTTGTTTTGCGCCACATACGATGCTTTTCCAGCCACTTCCGCTGCGTTTGCTATCGTTCCAGTGATCTGTGCCTGCGCAGCGACTGAAAGGTGTTGGAGTTCCTCTCCCAGTGCTGTTAATCTTTGTTTTTCCCATCGTTTTAATGATGCGCCTTTCCCAGCCCCGGCAAGTGTTTTTGTAATCTCTGCCCGTGCCCGCTTTGTACTTTTCAGGACTTCCCTGGTTGCCTTATCTTCAAACTGACTAAGCTGATAATTCCATTTCGTTTGGGAAACCAACTGTATCAGTTTTTGTGTTTCGGCTATTGCTAATTTCTGGGACACTGTTATTTTCCTTTATCTACAATCAATCCATCCGGCATAAATATAATTACCCCGCTTCGCTTGCTCCCGAAGCCCCTTTTCCTTTTCCCTTGTCCCAATGGGCGGTTCTGGTTGCTGTTCCTTCCACTGGACATATTCACTTTCCGTCTGGATCAATTCAAAGCAATTATCTTCCTCGTTATTTACAGCCTCCCTTTTTCCCGCCTGTCTTTTTCCCACTCCCTGCTCCTGTATTCCGACCTCGACCACCACCCTGTCCATTCCTCGGACCCGTCGCGTTTCGCGGTGGGCCTGTTTTATTTCCTTTTGGCATTATCTGGTCCTCCTTCTTTATTTACCTACACAACATCAACGCTTGTTCTTCGTTGAATCCGGCTTCCACCAACGCTACATATTTCGCATGAAGGATAATCGCAAAATATCCGTTATGCTCCAATTGCAATTCCATGGACATCTTCAGATAGCGAACCGCCGCCCTGAACTTTTCCACCTGCTCTGTGCAAGTAGTATCGTCCTCTTCCTGCCTTCCTTCAAAATTTGCCATTGATATTGTTTTTCCCATTTCTTATTCTTCCCCTTTATTTCCAAATGCCAACGTGGTCTTCTGCCGTTTAATCTTATCTTCGGCAATCGCTTCCTGCTCCTCTTCTACCGTCCGCCCAGGTTGCAACACCTCCCCTTGCTGTAAATTCCATATGAATGTTTCCTGGCTCATTTCCTCTGCCTGTACCGCCGCGAGCAATGCCGTAATTTCCTGCGAAGACAATTTTGCGCTTACGAAATCCTTATTCAATCCGACTGCGCATTGATCGGCGGCCACCCCTTCCCAGAATCCTATGTGTTGTAAGACATCGGTTAATGCCCCTTCAATATTACCCGCGATGTCCGCTAATGTGGCAGAATCGCCGGAGCTTCTTAACTTAACGGTCTCCGCGGCTTCGATTCCCGCTCTTTGCTCTTCCAATAACCGGGCACCGGACACTGCCATTTGCTTTTCAAGGCGATCGAGACCAGTTTCCATTGTAGCCAGTCCTTCGCCGCCAGTCTGTAAAAACCATGATTTCGCAGTGGGTTCAGTAGTATGATGCGTTACGCCAGGCCCAAGTGGGACCTTTGCACCGTCATCAAAAGTAAATCCGGCAAAACATGGAGTGGGCAATCCGGCAAAGTGCAATCCGTATTGATATGCGACGGTAAGTTTCCAATGGCCTTTAGATAGATTTAACAAGTCGAGCAATGGTGGTCGTGATGCCTGCGGCACATTACTCCCAGAACCAAAAAATACGAAAGGGATGAAGTCAAGTCGTTTTCCTTTGTACGCGGGCATTCGTGGATTTGGAAACCCATCAACCTCCGGAACCGCTGACCATTCATCCCCTTCGGATCCAGTATTGTTCAATTTCCTATAAATGGTTACCACATACAATCCAACATCATCTAATTCCAGTTTTCTGCGTTGTGGAATTACTTTCGTTTGGGAAGGATCATCCGGATCAATAATTGAGATGGATTCACTCAATAGAATTTCTTGTTTAACTTTCTTACTCTTATTATCAGACCAATCCAGAATGGAGAGCGCTTCATAGGGCGCGGCGTAGGGTATTTCATCTTCATCAATATCAACGAGCACGCCATACCGACCAAATCCAAGTACATTATCGCAGGATTCCCGAATCAGGTCATCAAAGGAAGCTCCATTGATCATTATATCATCGAGAACCGCCTTTTTCCCTTCTGGATACTTGATATCAGCTGGTTTCCGCAGAATGGCGCCTTTCAGTCCCTGGCGAGTGCGGAACAGCGAATTGAAAAGAATGCCAAAACCAACATAGCGTTCATACGCAGTAAGTTTCCCGACCTGGCCTTCCAGCATGGGCGTGTAACGCTCTTCCTGCGCCTTTATCTGGCGTTCGCCTGCAAAGAAATCAGAGAGGTCTTGGTAATCATCTTTATACTTATCGTATTCTACGTTTAGCTGCATGCGTTATCCTTTACTTCCTTTTTTGCAATCAACTCAAATTCCTTGAAAATAGGAGTAGCCTGCTTTATTCCATCAATTTCAGGATAAAATTCCGCCTTCACCGTCATAATGGAATCAACATGCATCTTAATTTCAAGTCCCCGGCAATGCTTAATTCCAAGTGCCTCTGCAATCTTTTGGCATGCGCTATATTGTGCGTAATGGAGCCCCATTTTCCTTACCCCCTTTATTTCTTATTAAACGAAATTTCCGGAATATCAATTTCTTTTACGGTCATACTTGCAAAATCAATCTCGTAAAGATGCCCTTCATAATGTTTCGGTTCAGGAAAGGACACAGATTTATGTTCTTTCCAAAATAAAACCGCTGCCTCCTCCTGTGATGCTACAGTTTGTTCCACCACAACCCTATTGTTTATTCCGCGAAATGGATACGACATTAAAATTATAAGTAATAATATCTTCATTCCCCTTCCCCCTTCTACCAAGCCGCCTCCACCATCGAAGCTTTCCCTTTAATTGGATACGCAACATCCGTAAAGTACCGCATTGCTGTTGTTATGTGCTGATACTTCCCATCCTCTTCCTGAAATGTTGATCCTTTTTTCAACTGTGTCAATTTTAATCCCTTATCTCCGTATGGACATTTAACCGGATTTACAAAAAAGCTCCGTTCCCCTGAAGCATTCAGCACCTTTGCCCGTAAACTACTTTGGGATTCCTTGATTGGCCTGTAATTCCTGGTTGCTTTTACCTGAACCCGGAAGCCGTGTTGCTTTAATACCTTTTCAATCTGCAAGTAATCGGATTGCTGGCCGTGTTTTTCTCCGTGATGGCCCTGCGCATCTCCATATATATAAACCATTGCCCCTTTGTATTTGGCATACCGTTCTACAAATTCCGTTGCCGTGTTTTGCGCTACCGCGCTTTCCAACACTATTTCATCCACCACGTATATTTTATCAGATTCCCCCGGTGCTTCCGCTTCGTCTACTTGCATGATTGCTGATGAGAGCGGCGTGTAGTTGAAATCGTGCGCCCATATAATGTCCTTTCCAGGCTGGAAGACTCTGTCGGTGTGGTTGTCATCCATGTAGTCCGCATATACCCGTCCGGAAATAGTTTCAAAGCTACCCTCGTATTCTTGCCTGTAGAATTTGGGGTCCATTGACCGTTTCGCATCTTCAATCTCCTTTGGGCTTAAAATATCCGAGGAAAACCATGTGTAGAATCCCCAGTCTGGATGTTCTTTGCTTTTCCCGCGTTCTACTAAATCATAAAAATGATTTAACCCCTCCGGCACCCCAAACAACCAACACCATGAATCTTCCATTCCCCTTGTGGAAAACAATGGCCGCAAATGTGCATCCCAGATATCGGCTTTGCAATTTGCTATTTCATCAACTCCTCCACCCCTCCATGGTATCCCTTCAACTCGTTCTGGTTTATCTAATCCCAGCACATATATTTCAGATCCGTTTTTAAATGGAATCATTAATTCTGATTCCGAAGGACGGCTTGCCAAAAACCAGGGAGGCGTCATCTTTTTCAGATCCCGCCAGAATAAACTTTTTGCCTGCGACCATACCGGGGCGGCTGCAAAATACATTCCCGGTGTTTTCATCGCCTCCGTTATTACTTTTCGCTTAAACCTTTCTGTCTT
>Ga0207996_1001282_pt1 | contig 17866 bp, 20 predicted proteins | sample AntAceMetag02UKG_FD_184773 | JGI IMG/M metagenome (GOLD analysis project Ga0207996, IMG submission 184773) | Saline lake microbial communities from Ace Lake, Antarctica - Antarctic Ace Lake Metagenome 02UKG (SPAdes) (version 2) | ecosystem: Environmental > Aquatic > Non-marine Saline and... | reverse complement strand
ATTTTAAAAAAACAAGCATTTATGAAAGTGTAAATTATTATGCCTAAAAGAACGTATCAGCCGTCTAATGTAAGTAGAAATAGAGCGTTGGGTTTTCGTAAGAGAATGTCTACTAAAAATGGAAGATTGATTCTCAAAAGAAGAAGACGTAAAGGTAGAAAAAGATTGACCGTATAAATTAGGATTCTCCCTGCCTGTGAAAAATTTTTCTTTTTCAAGAGACGAAAAGCTTAAGAAATATAACCAGATTAAGTCTGTGTTTACGGATGGCAAAAAGTATTTTGGAGAGGTAGCTAATCTTTATATAAAAACAAATGATGTATCAATAGCCAGATTGGGGATTGTTGTGAGGATGTCGAAAGTTGTCAAAGGTAGAGCTGTACAAAGAAACAGAGCTAAGAGATTAGTAAGGGAGTTCTTCAGGTTGAATAAACACAGCATAGTTAAAGGGATTGATCTTGTTTTTGAAGTATTTCTCCCCTCTACTGTGTATAAATATAATGATGTTAAAATAAATGCTTTCGATCTGTGTAAAAAAGCAAGAATATTGCAGAGTTAATGAACATATTAAATAAAGCAGCTGTTTTTATTATACGATTTTACCAGAAATATATTTCTCCTATGAAGAAATCTACATGCAGGTTTTTCCCAACCTGTTCAGAATATACAAAGCTCGCCATATTAAAATATGGATTTTTTAAAGGATGTGTGTTAGGTTTTCTTCGTTTGGTTAAATGTCATCCCTTTCATGCAGGTGGGCATGACCCACTAGTGTAGGAGTATCTATGGATAGAAGGACATTATTAGCGATTGGATTGTCTCTTTCAGTATTTCTAATATTTAACCATTATTATAAGTCCAAATTGCCAAAGAAACCTGTTGAAGAGAATATCTCTTCTCGAGCTGTCCCGGTTAGAACTGTTCCAGTTAGAACTGTTCCAGTTAGAACTGTTCCAGTTGGAATTGGAAAGGAAAAGCAGAAAGAATATGTATATAGAGAAGAAGGGAAAAAGCCTTTAGTCAAGGAGAAAGAAGTCACTGTTGAAACAGATTTGGTAAGGATTGTTTTGGGAAGCGTTTCTGGAACAATTAAAAGTTATAAGGTAAAGAAATATAAGGAATCTGAAGTAAAACTAAATACAATTACACAGAATAATCAGAGAATAGAGCAGCTCTCCAGGAAACTCGCCAAGGCTACCTCAGAAGAGCAGAGACAGCTACTTTCGTATCAAAAAGAAGAGACAGAGTATATTAATACCAGATTAATATCAAGAAAAGGACTAAAAATACCGCAAGATATTGAGCTTGTATCATTTGATAATTATTATACTCAAAACTATCCTCTTGAGACGTACTTCCAGGCAAAGGGAGAAATGTCTGTTATTAATGACTTTAAATGTGATAGTACGAGGCTTTTACTCTCTAAAGGAAAGCCAGAAGGCTATGTTAGATTTGTTTCTCATATGAAAGACGGCTCAACTGTAATTAAAAAGATCCTATTTAGGAATGACGGTTATCTTATTGGTGTCACTCTAGAATTGATAAATAATACAGATAAGAATATTGAACAAACTAGTTTTTTAATTAGTACAGGAACAGGTCTTCGGCTAATGGAGGAACAAAGCCGTGGTAGGGGGAGAGGAGTTCCTTTGCAATCCATATCTTATATAAATGATAAAGTGATAAAAAAGCCGTTTAGTCGCGGAGAGAAAGACAAAGATGTGACGCAATCGTATATTGGCAAAATATGGTGGACTGCATTATCTACAAAATATTTTTTGAATGCCTTAATTCCAGTAGAACCCGCATCAAAAGTTGTTATTAAGAAAAATAAATTAAATATATTACAAAACTGTGTGGAAACTATTATCCCGGTTGTTAGGCCTAATCAGAGTTTTGCTTTCAATGTTAACTGCTATTTGGGGCCGAAGGAGGTAGGCAGACTGGCAAAGCAAAAAGTTAATTTAGAAGCGCTTGCTGACTTTGGTTTTTTTGGAAATCTTTTCAGAATCGTTCATATTCTGAAGTTCTTATACAAAATCAGTGGAAACTATGGAGTAGCAATCATTTTATTAACAATCCTGATGAGTATAGTTCTGTTTCCACTCACAATAAAAAGTCATAAGTCAATGAGAGCCATGCAGGAACTTCAACCGCAAATCAGTGCATTGAAGAATAAGTATAAGGATAATGCCCAAAAAATAAATAAAGAGACGATGGCATTGTACAAAAAAAACAAGGTCAATCCACTTGGCGGATGTTTCCCAATGATGTTACAAATGCCTGTTTTCTTCGCGCTTTTTACAACTTTAAGAAATGCCATAGAGTTAAAAGGAACCTGTTTTATTCCCGGATGGATACCTGACCTATCTTTACCGGACACAGTATTCTACTTAGGAGCATTAATAGACAAACCTGGAGTATATCCTCTCAATATTCTTCCGATTTTAATGAGTATAACAACAATTCTTCAGCAAAAGTTTACTGCTCAGTCTGCAGACCCAAAACAGGCAAAGATGATGCTTTTTATGCCCGTATTTATGCTGTTTATTTTTTACAATTTCCCTTCCGGATTGGTTCTATATTGGCTAACCAACAACATCCTCAGCATTGCGCAGCAAGCCTGGATTCGCAAGAAGCATAAATAATAAAAACGGCCTTGCTAATGTATCCCAATTGTGCTATATTGATGGCAAATGGAGGATGAAAATGTCTAAGACAGCAACAATTAGAGCTAGAATTGAACCAGACTTAAAAAACAATGCGGAACATCTGTTTCACAAACTTGGTATTTCAGCAACTCAGGCGATTACAATGTTCTATCGTCAGGCAACATTGCGAAAAGGGCTACCCTTTGACGTCGTGATTCCTAATGAAACCACACGCAAGACATTTGAAAGCGCCGATTCAGGACGAGATCTAATCGTGTGCAAGGATGCAGACGACATGTTTAAGAAGCTGGGAATCTGATGCTCACACCTGTCTATACCAGACAGTTTGAGAAGGATGTCAAGCGAAGTAAGAAGCGCGGCAAAAATCTCGAAAAATTCAAGATCATTGTAAGTACACTTCTTGAAGGCAGGTCTCTTGATCCAATCCATCGTGATCATGGTCTTACTGGAAACTATACAGGTCGTCGGGACTGTCATATTGAATCTGACTGGCTGCTGATTTATAAGAAAGACAAGAAGTATGTCAGATTCGAACGAATGGGAACTCACTCCGATCTCTTTAAAAAGTGAATGTTTGCTGGAATAAAAATTCCCTCTTTGAAGGGGGCTTCAAGGGGATGTGAAAAACATGGCTACAGATACAATAGCAGCAATATCAACTCCGCTCGGTGAGGGTGGAATAGGGATTATAAGGCTGAGCGGGCCGGATGCAATAAAGGTTGCCTCAAAAATATTCAAGCCAAAGAAAAACATAAATCTAGAAAAGCAAAAATCTCATACACTTCATCTTGGACATATCCTCAAGAATAGAACTCTGCTTGATGAAGTGCTGGTTTCCATAATGAAGTCTCCTCATTCATACACAAAAGAAGATGTTGTGGAGATTAATTGCCATAGCGGGGTTTTAGTTTTAAGATCTATTCTAGAGCTTGCGCTAAGACATGGCGTGCGTGTTGCGCAGCCGGGTGAATTTACTAAAAGAGCGTTTTTGAACGGCAGAATAGACCTGTCACAAGCTGAGTCAGTGATGGATTTGATAGGAGCTCTGTCATCAAAAGGATTGAGATTAGCAACGCAGCAACTGTCAGGCAGGTTATCCATTAAAATAAAAGATTTACGTATAGAATTGCTTGATTTGCTGACACATATAGAAGCATTGCTTAATTTCCCCGAGGATGGAGTCAGCTCAACAAGCAGAAGTTCAATATTATCTTCAGTTAAAAAGATGCAGAAGAAGATTGAGTCTTTAATTGACACTGCTGATCAGGGGGAGATTTTTAGGCATGGAGTAAGGACGGTTATTGCCGGCAAACCAAATGTTGGAAAATCCAGTCTTTTGAATACGCTTATGGAGGAAGAGAGAGCCATAGTAACAGAGATTCCCGGAACTACAAGGGACACAGTAGAGGGAGTTATTCATATACAGGGGCTTTCCTTTAGACTAATAGACACTGCCGGCTTACAGCCTGTAAGCAATATTGTAGAGAAAATAGGCATTGCCAGAAGCAAGAAAAAAATCTTAGAGGCAGATCTTATACTTTTTATGCTGGATGAAAGCACTAAAGTTGACTCTAATGATAAAAAGATGTTTGAACTTGTTAAGGGGATGCATACCATTGTCCTTCTTAACAAGACGGATTTACCCTCTAAAACAAAGATATCTGATATTCGCAAACTTGTTCCTAAAGGGATGATTCTGAAAATATCCGCAAAGGAGGAAATTGGGATTGATGAGCTCAAGAACACAATGTTTGATACAACATTATCTAAGTTTAAGCACCATCAGTCCTCTGTATGTGTTAATATGAGACATAAGGAATCACTATTAAATACGCAAAGGAGTTTAGATCATATTATTCATGCTATGACAAAAACAAAATTAACTGAGGAGTTTGTCTCTCTTGACCTGAAGAACGCTCTGGATTCTCTTGGCCAGATAACAGGAGAAACAGTGAATAATGAAGTGCTGGATAGGATATTCTCAAAATTTTGTATAGGGAAATAGCCACGAAGTTTAATATTTTTTCATTTTTTTCTATTTTCCTCTTGACATGGATAGAGAAAGTTGCTATTTTTAGCAGTCTAAACAAGAGAGTGCTAAAAATTATAGGAAAGGAGGGGTGTAAAACATGACGGTTAAACCACTTGGTGAGAGGATCTTGGTTAAGAGGTTAGAAGAGGAGGACAAGGTAGGAAGCATAATAGTTCCTGATACAGCTAAAGAAAAATCGCAGAAAGCAGAGGTTATTGCCGCAGGAGAGGGGAAAAAGACAGATGAAGGAAAGCTGGTTTCTCTGGAAGTTAAAAAGGGGGACAAGATACTCATTGGTAAGTATGCAGGCACAGATATAAAGATTGACGGCGAAGAATATATAATTATGAAGCAGGAAGATATAATGGGAATTTTTAAGGGCTAAGGACAAAAACATAAAGAAAGGAGTAACAAAAGATGGCAAAGCAATTGAAGTTTGACGAAGAAGCAAGAAAGGCAATTTTAAGCGGTGTTGAGCAGCTTAGTAGGGCTGTAAAGGTAACACTTGGGCCAAAGGGCAGGAATGTTGTATTAGACAAGAAATTTGGATCTCCAACAATTACAAAGGATGGCGTTACAGTTGCAAAGGAAATTGAACTGGAAGATCCATATGAGAATATGGGTGCTCAGATGGTAAAGGAAGTTGCATCAAAGACTTCTGACGTAGCAGGCGATGGAACCACAACAGCTACTTTACTTACGGAATCAATATATAGAGAAGGACTCAGGAATGTCACAGCAGGCGCAAATCCGATGGCGCTTAAGAGAGGAGTTGAAAAGACAGTAGGTAACGTTATAGAAAGTCTTAAAGGATTGAGCAAGCCTGTCGAAGATAAAAAAGAAATTTCTCAGGTTGCTACAGTCTCGGCAAATAATGATTCCACGATTGGAAACATAATAGCAGACGCTATGGATAAGGTTGGTAAAGATGGAGTTATCACAGTTGAGGAAGCAAAAGGAATGGAGACAACTCTGGACATAGTAGAAGGCATGCAGTTTGACAGAGGTTATTTGTCTCCTTATTTTGTAACTGATGCGGAAAGAATGGAAGTTATTCTTGAAAATCCATATATCCTTATTCATGAAAAGAAGATTTCTAATATGAAAGAGCTGTTACCATTATTAGAAAAAGTGGCGCAATCAGGTACTCCATTCTTAATTCTTGCTGAAGAGGTTGAAGGAGAAGCTCTGGCAACAATGGTTGTGAATAAGATTAGAGGTACTCTGAAATGTGCGTGTATCAAGGCTCCTGGTTTTGGAGACAGAAGAAAGGAAATGCTTGGAGATATTGCTATTCTTACCGGAGGCAAGGTCATTTCCGAGGATCTTGGAATCAAATTAGAGAGTATCACTCTAAACGATCTGGGAAGAGCAAAGCGCGTTACAATTGACAAAGAGAACACAACTGTTGTTGAGGGAGCAGGAGAAAGAAGCGATATAGATGGAAGAATATCTCAGCTTCGCACACAAATAGAAGATACAACATCAGATTATGATAAGGAAAAACTGCAGGAAAGACTGGCAAAGCTTGCCGGCGGAGTTGCAGTTATTAATGTTGGCGCTGCGACAGAGACAGAGATGAAGGAAAAGAAGGCGAGAGTTGAAGATGCGCTTCATGCAACCAGAGCTGCTGTAGAAGAGGGCGTAGTTGCAGGCGGCGGAGTTGCCTTGCTTAGATGCATATCTGGTCTCGAGAAAATGGCACTGAAGGGAGACGAAGCTATTGGGCTTAACATCATCAAGCGTGCTCTTGAAGAACCAGTAAGACAGCTTGTGAGTAATGCTGGAGCAGAAGGAGCTATAGTTGTTCAGGAAATTCTTAAAAAAGAGAAAAATGTTGGATTTAATGTGCAGGATAATAAATATGAGGATATGTTTGCAGCAGGTATTGTTGATCCAACAAAGGTAACAAGAACAGCTCTTCAGAATGCAGCAAGTATTGCAGGATTACTGCTTACAACAGAAGCGCTTGTAACAGATATTCCTGAAAAGGAAAAGATGCCTCCAATGCCTGCCGGTGGCGGCGGTATGCCAGGCGGTATGGGTGGTATGGGCGGAGGAATGTATTAAAATAATAGCAGGTTAATATGGGGACATGGTTTGCCATGTCCCCATAAAATCATAAGGAGAGAAAAATATGAATTTGGTGCCTTTAGAAGACAGGGTTATTGTAAAGAGATTGGAAGCTGAGGATAAGACAAAGGGAGGTATTATTCTTCCTGATACAGCTAAAGAAAAACCACAAAAGGGTAAGATTATAGCTGTTGGCAGTGGAAAAATGCTGGAAGATGGGAAGAAACAATCAATGAGTGTTAAAAAAGACGACAAAGTTATTTTTTCATCATATGCAGGCACAGAAGTGCAAATTGATGGGGAAGAACATCTGATAATGAAAGAGGAAGACATCTTAGCTATTATAGAATAGTGACACGTGATTTTTAAAGCCTCCTGTACCACGAATACTTTGTGGACAGGAGGCTTGTTTATTTTGACTATCTTAGGGAGAAAATAAGATTGACTGAGAAAGACGGATTTCGCAATCCAAGATATCTTCAGAAACTGACGTATCTTCTAATCGTTGTTCTATTGATTTATGGAGGTCGAAACCTGTGGAAGAATTTTGCAAATCCCGAGTATAAAAGAATAAAAATTTTCCTAAAAACTTTTAATATTATTCAATCTCGCTACATAGACAAAACAGAGTCCAAAGACCTTATATATAGCGCTGTTGATGGTATGGTTAAGAGTCTTGGGGATCCGTACAGCCAGTTTATACCACAAGAAGCGTATGGTGAAGTTAGGATATTTGAAAAAGGAGAATATGGGGGACTGGGAATAGTTATAGGAATAAGGGATAATAAGGTTATAGTTATTTCGCCTATAGAAGGTACTCCTGCAGATGAAGCTGGAATAAAGCCCGGGGATGTTATTGTAAAAATAGACGGAATAAGCTGTATTGGATGGTCATTGTCAGAAGTAGTGAAAGAGCTTAGAGGAGAAGAAGGAACAAAAGTTTCATTGCATATAGAACGCGGGAAACATCAGAGACTTTTGCATTTTGAAATTATTAGAAAAATCATAGAACTTAAATCGGTTTATTGTAAATTAATAAACAATAATATTGGATATATTAGAATTGTAAATTTTGGGAAAGATACATTAAAGAGTTTTAAAGATGCTGTAAATAGTTTAGATGAAAAAGAGACGAAGTCTCTTATTTTAGATTTAAGAAATAACCCGGGCGGATTTATTGATCAGGCAGTAGAGATATCAGATTGTTTTTTATCTAAAGGTTTAATAGTAAAAACGAAGGGACGGGATAGAAGTCAATTTAAGACATATAGAGCAACAGAAAGCAAAGAAGATGTACGCTTGCCATTAGTTGTATTAATAAATAAAGGCAGTGCCAGCGCAGCAGAGATTGTTGCCGGCGCCCTGCAGTGTAATAAGCGCGCAACTATAATAGGAACAACCAGTTTTGGAAAGGGAGCCGTACAGGGTATTTTCCCCTTACCTGATAAAACAGCTCTTTGTCTGACTATTGCCAGATATTATATTCCTGATGGCAGCTTAATTGAGGGAAAAGGGATACAACCTGATATAGAAATTAAAATTCCCGACTCATGGTACGAAAAATCAATAAAAGAACAGATCGAGTCAATGGATCCTCAGTTACAAAAGGCAGTGGACATATTATCTTAGATTATTCACTATCTCTATAAGTTTTCTGCCATATGTAACATAGGTTTTATAAGCCTCCTCGCTAGTTGCCTCTTTACCAAGGTGAACTGCGGCTGCAAGGTGAGGCTCAATAGAAATGCCACCTTCATAGCCGTTGTTTTTTAAATCCTGAAGAATTTCTGGGACATAAGCATGCCCTTCTCCACAATATGTGGTTTGAGTCTTTCCATCAGGCAGAGTAATTGCGTCCTTTATATGTATATAAGCAATATGTTCTTTCACTTTTGAGTAAAAGTACATAGCGTCCTGACCATGAAAAACAGTATTCCCTGTATCAAAAACAAGTTTCAAGGCTGAAGAATTAACTTCCGAAAGCATTTTTAGGGAGTTATCAGGACTTTCTCCTGCCCATCCACTGCAATTTTCATGTACCATTACAATTTCACCATCTTCTGCTATTTTTGAAAGTTCCTTTAATCTCTTAACAGCTATCTTTTCCCATTCAATCTCGCTTACAGGATTATTCTCATCATTCGGCCAACTCATGATGCGGATAAACTTTGTCCTAAATTTTTTCATGCGTGGAATAGCCTTTTTTAATTCGTCTATATCCAGTTGAAAATCACCAGTTATAGGCCTTGACCAATTAGCTATACAGCCTGCGAAACATGATACCTTCATCTGGGCATCATTGACTTTTCTATATACTTCATCAAACTTAGAATTATGCATAAGCGTTAGATTCTCTCCATCAACATTCCTAATCTCCAGATATTTCCATCCAAGTTCTTTATGCGCCTTTATCTGTGTCTCTATGGGTTTGCCTGCTTCGTCACTGATCCCTGAAAAAAACATTTTATTTACCTCCTTATTTTGTTTGTCTTATTCGCCATATTTGGGAATAATTAGTTTTTGTCCAATAGATAGAAAGTCAGGGTCTTCAATGTTATTTGCCTGAATAATTGTTCTGGAAGGAGTCCCGAAACGAACTGCAATTTCAAGCAAGGTGTCCCCTTTCTGAACAACATAATATTTCCCATCCTCTAATTCCTCAGTGCTTAGCTTAACAGTGTCAGGTGCTAAACTATTTATTTGTTTTTTTATCTTTCCGATTTCTTTTAAAAGTTCGTCAAGCACTATTTCAATTTTTTTGTTAAAGTTTTGCTTGTCCTTCTTTTGTATTCTCAATAGGTTATTGTATGCAGTTTTTAGCTGGTCTATCTGTTTTTGAATAGAGGCAATACTATTACTTAGAGACGTAATATTTTTATTTGTATTAATACTATTATTATTTAATTGGTCTCTAAATTGAGTACAAAACAGCTCAACTTGTTCCTTAAGATCGCGAACTTGTTTGTCTTTTTCTGACAGAGAGCCATGTATCTTACTTGTTTCATCCTTTAATAAGAGAATCTGCTCACTTAGTCCAACCTGACTTTCTTGTATTGTGCCAACATCTTCTTTTGTAGCTATTTTAGTTATCAGGCAGCCTGATAAAAAAACAGTAAACAGTAAACAATAAACAGTGAACAGTAGAATTTTACTGAACAGGCTGAATTTTTTCATAAAAAGATTTTTCTGTTATTGAGAAATTAGAAAATGTGCTCTTCTGTTTTTTGTCCAAGCCTTTTCATTATGTCCGGGATCAAAAGGTTTATCTTCTCCATAGGTTATTGTGTGTAACCTTGATGGAGAGATTCCTAAACCTGTCAGATATCTGCGCACGCTCAAAGCTCTTTGTTCTCCGAGTATAAGATTATACTTCCTAGAGCCTCGTTCATCGCAATGTCCTTCAATCATTAGATGCAGATTTATATGTTTCTTTAATCGTGTAGCAACTTTTTCCAATACAGGGGCTGCATTTTTTTTCAGACGATAACTGTCATAAACAAAAAGAATATCAGAGAATATTGCTTTTTTCTCTGCACTAGGTTCCACAAATATTATATTATCAACAGGTCTTTCCAAGGGAATATTTTCTCCCTTAATTGCAGCCATCTGGGCTTGTTTTATATGGTCTTCGTGGTTTCTATCCATTGTGAATTTTTTAAGTGTTGAACATCCTCCTAAGCATAATAAAAGTGACAAGGATGTGAACATAATTACTGAAAATCTTTTCATAATTGCTCCTTATTTTTTTGTATGCTAGAATAATCTAGCGTTATGTTAAAATCTAGCATATAGAATCAGTCATGTCAATATTTGTTGTGTAGAGATAAGAGAAAATTGAATGGACATAGATAAGATTAAAAACAAGTTGAAAAATTATAATCAGGAACACGTTCTTAGATGGTGGAAACAGTTGGGCGATATTCAACGCAAAGAGCTTCTTCAGGGTATTGAGAGTATTGATTTTGAACTTATGAGCAAATTAATTAACCAGTACTTAGCTAAGAATGAAATCCCTATATTGTTTGATCATATAAAAAGCCCGGAGATTATTAAAATTCCAAGAACCGAATATGAGCTATTGCATCAAATAGAGGCAAGAGAGATAGGGGAGCAGTGTATAAGAGAGGGCAAAGTAGCTTGTTTTGTTGTTGCAGGAGGACAGGGAACAAGGCTTGGTTTTGAAGGGCCAAAGGGTGAGTATCCTATTGGCCCAATATCTGCTAGCAGCATATTTCAATTTCATGCAGAGAAGATACTTAAAGCACAGCAGAAATATGATGTTCAGCTCATGTGGTATATTATGACAAGCAAGCCGCTTCATGAGCAAACAATAGAATTTTTTAAACACAATAAATATTTTGGTATGGATGAAGATCAGGTGCGTTTTTTTTCTCAAAGAATGCTTCCTGCAATAGATAAAGACGGCAGGCTTCTTATGAGTTCGAAGCATGAAGTTTTTAAGAGTCCAAATGGACATGGTGGAGCCTTACTTGCTCTCAGGGATAGTGGAGCTATTGATGAAATGCTGGAAACGGGCATTGACTACATAAGTTACTTTCAGATAGACAATCTTATTGTCAATGTCCTGGACCCTGTTTTTATAGGTCATCATGTAAAAGCAGGTGCTCAGATGTCAAATAAGATAACGCCTAAGATTACCCCTTCAGAGAAAGTCGGAGCAGTTGTAACAATGGATAAGAAATATGTGGTTATCGAATATAGTGATTTACCGGAAGAGCATATGTGCGACAAAGATAAAGACGGGTCTTTGAAATTTAATGCAGGGAGCATAGCAATTCATATATTAAATACAGAGTTTGTAAAGTCCCTTACTGAGAAAGGGATAGGGCTTCCATATCATATAGCAGAAAAGAATGTACCTTATGTAAATAATAGCGGCGAGTATATTAAGCCAATAGACAAGAATGGAATAAAATTTGAAACATTTATTTTTGATGCATTGAAGTTTGCTGAGAATGTGGCAAACATAGAAGTTATGCGCGAGGATGAATTCTCTCCAATAAAAAGTTTAACAGGTGTAGATTCTGTTGAAAGCGGGAGGCAACTCTATATAAATAGATGCGCGCGCTGGCTCATGGAAGCAGGGGTTGATATTCCGTTTGACGAAAATGGTAACGCAAAAATCAAGATAGAGATCAGTCCGTTATTTGCAAACTCTGCTGACGATTTGCAGCATAAAGACTTGACCTCAATAGATACTGCCAAAGACATATATCTGGCGTAATCTCTTCCTCTCAAAATTGGTATTATATCCTCGTTAAAATAGGACATTTCTATTTTGGCTTAACAAATGATTTGACAAAATATTTTTAAAAGCATATATTAATAATGGAAATCGTTTTCAATAAGGAATAATGCGCTATGGCAATGCAGAGAAATGTTAGGCCAATGTGGTGGCACGGAAGGTTCAGAGGCGGCGGTTATAGGATAACAGCACCGAGAGAAGCTATACTTGATGTGCTATCTAAATCCAATAAGCACTTAAGCGCAGAAGATATATATATAAAAATTCATACTCGTTATCCCGGGGTAGGATTAACAACGATTTATCGGACTCTGGATATTCTGGCTAATATGGGCTTAATAGTTAAATTTGATTTTGGAGACGGCAGGGCAAGATATGAACTGGTAAAAGGTCCTAAGGGAAAGGAGCATCACCATCATTTAATATGCACAAATTGCAATAGAATTATTGATTATACAGATTTCATGGATGAAGAGATAAAACTTCTTGAGCGGACTGAAAAAGAACTTTCAAAGAAATACAATTTTAAAACAACAAATCATCTTATTCGATTTTATGGGTTATGTGAAAAGTGTCAAGAAATGATGGATGAGAGGAAGAATAAATGAGGAACACATTTAAATTTTGCCCTATGTGTAAGCATAAATTATGCAGTGTTCATGTTGATGATCGTAAGAGGTCAATTTGTCAAAAATGCGGTTGGATATATTATGAAAATCCTTTGCCTGTCGCGGTCTGTGTGGCAAAGGATAGAAAAGATAGAATACTTATAGCAAAGAGAAACATCAAGCCATGTATAAATAAATGGGCATTGCCAGGTGGTTTTATTGAATCGGGAGAAACTTCAGAAGAGGCTTGTTTAAGAGAACTGCAGGAAGAAACAGGTTTAAAAGGTGAAATTAAGAGATTAATAGGTGTTTATATCCAAAAAAGCAGATACTATGGATCTATTATAGTTATTGGTTATGAAGTCAACGTTTTCCAAAATACACTTTCTTTAAATAATGAATTAAAAGAGGCGAAATTTTTTACTAAAGAAACTTTCCCGCACATTCCATTCTTGTCACATAGAAAAATGATAGAAGATTTTTTAAACCGCGGGAATGTTAGTTAACAGAGGGGAATAGATGCATATAGCAAAAAACTACCAAAAAATCAGAGAAAAAATTTGGTAAAGTAGTAAATAAAATGAGTCATGATTGGAGAGTGTCAAATAGGGTTGAGCAGATACAGAAATCGGCAATCCACGAAATGACGAGATTATCAAAAGAAGTTGAGGATGTAGCATTTTTATCATGGGCGAAACCAACTTCTGGAACACCGGAACATATCAATGAAGCTGCTATTTCTGCTGTAAAGAGTGGACTTGTAGGTGGATATTCTCAAAATTCTGGTTTATTAGAGTTACGGGAAGAGATTGTTCGCAAACTTAAAAGGGATAACAATATAGATGCTGACATTTCTCAAATATTAGTTACTGTGGGGGCTATTGAAGGGCTGTCTGCTGCTGTAATGGCTTTAATTGATCCAGGCGATGAGATCATTTTGCCATCTCCTACTTATTCTACTCATATTCGTCAGGTTATTATTGCTTCAGGAAAACCTGTCCTTGTTCCTTTAATTGAAGAAGAAGGGTTTATTTTAGATATTGATGGTATCAAAAATGCAATCACTCCTAAGACAAGAGCTATTATGTATTGTTCTCCCAGCAACCCAACAGGCACTGTCTTTGATGAGAAGCAACTTCGTCAATTAGCTAAGATTGCTTTAGAAAACAAATTAATGATTATCACTGATGAAGCATATGAATATTTCGTCTTTGATAATCAGAAGCATTTTAGTATAGCATCAATCCCGGAGATGAAAAATAATGTGGTTAGTTGTTATACATTTACAAAAACCTATGCTATGACAGGATGGAGGATTGGTTATTTGCATGCAGAAGAAAAATTAATTTTGCAGATTACTAAAGCGCATATTCCTTTTGCAATTTGCGCACCTGTAATTTCTCAATATGCAGCGCTTGCTGCCTTGAAAGGCTCTCAGGATTGCGTTAAAAAATTTAGAGAACATTATCTCCTAACTCGTAATCTAATGTGTGAACGCCTTGACAGACTAAATTCAATTTTTGAATATCAAAAGCCAGGAGGCTCTTATCTTATGTTTCCCCAAATATTATTAGAAGCAGGAAAAGACTCAACAACTTTTTGCAAGCAACTTTTGAAAGAAGCCAAGGTATCAACAACTCCTGGGATAGCTTTTGGCTTCACGGGCGAGGGACATTTGAGGTTATCATTTTGTGTATCTGAAGAGGAGATAGCCAAAGCATTTGATAGAATGGATATTTATTTCAAAAATTTATAAAAAACCTTGACATAATATTTCCAATTGTATATATTATAAATGGAAATGAAAATCATTTTCAATAAGAAGAAGAGGAGGTGATTAAGATGCCAAGTGGAGACGGAACAGGTCCAGGAGGAATGGGTCCGATGACAGGCCGAGCAGCAGGCTATTGCGCTGGTTACTCAGTACCGGGTTATGCGAATCCAGTCGCAGGAAGAGGTCGCTTTGGTTATGGCCTTGGCTTGGGTGGAGGTCGTGGTTTCGGTAGAGGTCGCGGTTTTGGACGAGGTTTTGGCTCGCGGGGAGCCGCCTATGGCGCTCCTTACGTTGCTCCTAATTATCCAGTTGCTTATGGCAACAACTATCCATATGCTCAGGAGATTACTCCTCAACAGGAAACAGATATGCTTAAAGAGCAATCCAAAGCTATAGGGGGAGAACTGGAAGCCATCAACAAGAGGATCAGCGAGTTGAAATCAGCAGCCAAAGAGGAGAAATAACTGATTGAAGAAGATAAGTGGGGATAGATAATTTTTCTATCCCTGCTTGTTCCAAATTAAGAAAGGATAAATGAGAACCTATTTAGATTGTATCCCATGTTTTTTTAGACAAGCTCTTGATATGACAAGAATCACAGGTGTAGACGAAGCTACACAAAAAAGAGTATTAAATGAGGTTTCTAAATTAATTCCTGATTTTCCATTGGATGCAAGCCCGCCAAAAATGGGGAGAGAAATATATCGGATTGTAAAGGGAATAACAGGCAAAAATGACCCTTTTAAAAAGATTAAACAAAAAAGCAATAAACTAGTTTTAGATATTTATCCAAAGCTGAAGGAAGAAATTAGAAGTTCAGATGATAAGCTTTTGGCAGCGGTAGAGTTAGCCATTGCTGGTAATGTGATAGATTATGGAGTCAAGAACTCTCTGGATATTGACAGAGAGATAGAAAAGATTCTTGCCGGGGCGAAAAAAAGCTCTAAAAAAAGCTTTGATTATCAGGAATTCAGGAACGCATTGAATAATTCTGGATCTGTTCTCTATCTGGGGGATAATGCTGGAGAGATTGTTTTTGATAAACTCCTGATTGAAGAATTGAGCAATATCTTACCAGATACAAAGATTACTTATGTGGTAAGAGATAAGCCTGTTATTAATGATGTTTTGATGGAGGATGCCCTCAGCTGTGGCTTAGATAAAATAGTAGATGTCATATCAAGCGGCTGTGATGCTCCGGGTACTATTCTGGATCTTTGTTCAAAAGAGTTTCTTGAACTTTATAAAAACGCAGAACTGATTATTAGCAAAGGTCAAGGGAATTTTGAGACATTGGCAGACGAAGAAAGACCAATATTTTTTCTATTCAAAGTAAAATGTCCAGTGATTGCAAATCATACAGGTTTTAATCTGGGTGATATAGTTCTTAAGAAGATATAAAAGGTATAATTATGAGAGAAAAAACAACTCAAGAAATACAGCAGGAAAAGAGACTAAATGACAATATGAACAGGATAAAGCATAAGTTAATTGTTATCAGCGGAAAAGGCGGAGTTGGGAAAACCACAGTAGCAGTTAATCTTGCTTATGGCTTGGCAATGAGCGGGCATGAGGTTGGAATATTAGATGTGGATATTCATGGCCCGAATATTGCCAAGATGCTTGGTGTTGAGGGATTAAAATTAGTGGGCTCTCAGTCAGGAAAGATAGAGCCAATAAAAGTTTTACCCAATCTTAAGGCAGTTAGTATAGCATTTATGATTGACAGTCCTGATAAGCCTATTATTTGGCGGGGACCGCTAAAGATGATCACAATTAAACAATTTCTGAGTGATGTAAACTGGGGTGAACTTGATTATCTTATAATAGATTCTCCCCCTGGGACAGGAGACGAACCCTTAAGTGTTTGTCAGCTTATACCTGATATAGGTGGCGCTGTAATTGTTACTACACCGCAGGATGTGGCAATTTTAGATTCTCGTAAAACTGTTTTATTTGCACAGACATTAAAGGTGAAGGTTATTGGAATAATTGAGAATATGAGCGGCTTTATTTGTCCACATTGCAGGGAAAGGACAGATCTGTTTAAATCAGGTGGAGGAGAGAAGTCTGCAAAAGAGCTAAAAGTACCATTTCTGGGAAGAATTCCTATAGAACCGGGAATAGTAGCATCAGGAGATTCAGGTAAGCCGTTTATTAATTCTACAAAGGATACAGAAACTAACAGGGTTATGGAAAGAATAACAAAGGAGATTGTCGATTTTCTAACAGGAACACGTTCTTCTGGATAAATTAAAAATGGCAAATTTCAAAGAGATTGATGAAGCACGGAAGCTCTTGGGCATAGAAGAAACAGCAACGTTGAAAGAGATAAGGAATGCGTATAGGAAACTCGCTTTTAAACACCATCCTGACAAATGCAAGGATGAAGAGAAGAAAGGGTGCGAGGAGATGTTTAAAAAGATAACTCATGCCAATGATATTCTGATGAGCTATTGCGCAGGGTATGAATATTCTTTTAAAAAAAATGATGTAGAAAGAGAGACAGCAGATAAGGAATTTTATGAGCACTTGAAGAGATTTTATGATGGATGGTTTGGGGGAAAAACTAATGGGGAAAATCAAAAATAAAGGAGACATGCCTAAATTATGAATATAGCAATATCAAGCGGTAAGGGCGGAACAGGTAAAACTTTTGTTGCTACTAATATAGCAACTGCTTTTTCAAAAAAAGGGAAGAAGGTTTGTTATCTTGATTGTGATGTTGAAGAGCCGAATGGTCATCTTTTTCTCAAACCTCAGATTGATAAGGAAGAGGACATCAGCTTACTGGCGCCTGTTGGTGTTGATAATGAGAAATGTATCAAATGCGGTAAGTGCCAGGATGCATGTCATTATAATGCGATAGCTGTAATAAAAGATAAGGTTCTATTCTTCCCTCAATTGTGTCATGTTTGCGGAGCCTGTAAGACTGTTTGTCTTAAAGATGCAATTATTGAAGAGGATAAGAAAATAGGTGTCTTGAAACATGGTAAAAGCGGCGCAATAGATTTTCATTATGCACTTCTTGAAACCGGTGAGGGAGGAATGTCTCCCCGACTGATTAAAAGAGTTAAAGAATGTGCTGGTAAAGGAATAAATATACTTGATTCTTCTCCAGGGACTGCATGTCCTGTTGTGGAAACAGTAAAGGATGTTGATATATGTGTGCTTGTTACTGATCCCACGCCTTTTGGGGTGAATGATCTGAAACTGGCCGTGGATATGTGTCGTAAGATAGATCAGGAACCGGTAGTCTTGGTTAACCGTGCTGAATATATGGATGATAATCTCAAAAAATACTGTAAGGAGCAGCAACTGGAAATTATAGGAGAAATTCCTGATGATAGAAAAATAGCGGAGGTCTATTCTGTAGGAGATATAGTTGTGGAGAAACTGCCTCAATACAAAAAACTATTTGAGGATATTGCTGAGAGGATA
>Ga0207996_1001275_pt1 | contig 17963 bp, 10 predicted proteins | sample AntAceMetag02UKG_FD_184773 | JGI IMG/M metagenome (GOLD analysis project Ga0207996, IMG submission 184773) | Saline lake microbial communities from Ace Lake, Antarctica - Antarctic Ace Lake Metagenome 02UKG (SPAdes) (version 2) | ecosystem: Environmental > Aquatic > Non-marine Saline and... | reverse complement strand
AACATATCTCCTTCCCAATGAACCAGATCTTCTTCTCTCGACAGACAGAGAAGTGTTGATCGAGATGGGGATTATCGATACATCTGGAGGTATTCAACGTGTTATAGAGAATGATGCGGCTGCATCAAGAGCTGCAGGAACTTCTCCCGACACGAGTCTTCTCCAAACAGAAAATGGATGGTCGATTCCTTTAAAAGAGGGGAAGGCTACTGTAGAAATGACACCAGGATCAGGAAGTACAGGGAAAGTGCTCATGAGTATTGAGTCACAGGATTTAGTGCCAGACACGGTTGAGTTTGTAGTTACAGACTACTTAACGGCCGATGAAATTGAGGACTTAACACCGAAGTCTCGCTTTATACTTCTCTTGGGATTTGATGGAGGAGATATGTTGGCAGGGAAGGCAATTGGAAATAGGTTCCTTTTTTCTGGAAAATCACAAGCAGTAGGAACATTGATTGCGCCGCCAAATCCAAAGAAAAGATTAGGACACATTTCTCCAACGGGAGCTATATCGTTGCCATTAAAATCAGAAGTGCGTACAGATGATTACTTTACTGTAGAAATAAAAGACAGTGCTCGACCAATTGCACAACTTCATGTTCGATTTGAAGATGAGCCAGAGTTCTTTGTGAAACGAGAAAAAGGAACGGCTCCGGGAGTGTACTTCCTTCCAGAAGAAGAGCTCATAGAGTCTCTTAAAAGAAAGGGGAATACGATTTTCTTTGACCAAGACCCTGTATTTACAATGACATTACAAGGGGGGATTGAGGTCGTTCAGGGAGGATTCGAATTCATTGCTCAAGAAGGATCTTTTCTTGAATGGAATGTCAAACAAGGAGATCAACAAATAGGAATACTCGCGGTTGTTCCTCCAATTGAAACTCTTATTCCTTTTAAATGGGAAGACCAGATTCAGAAGGATGCAGAGGGAATATTTGTTCATCAAGAAGTATCAGATATTCACTTGAGAGAAGCCTTTACCGGAAAGACAACAAACGATGAACGGGGGTTTGCTTTTGTTAATTCCAATGAAAAAGAATCCGCATCCAAAAAACTAGGAGCTCCCTATCTGTCAGCAGAAAATGTACAGGACGATGAAGAGATTATATGGACAAATTCTTGGAAACCGGCCTCTCGATTTGCAGCTGAAAATATTGTAGGGGAGTCTGTGCAATGGAACTCAAGTGATGTATTTGTGTTGCTAGGGGATCCAACGACAAGTCTCTCCTCCGAAAATGATCGTTCTGAACTTGGCATTACTTCAGATGTTGGAAAACCAATTTGGAAAAGCCCACTCGGAACAATTGAACAGATTATTGTGGCTGATCTTAATGCGGATGATGTCCCAGATATTCTTAATCGAGTCGGGAAGAGACTTTTTGCGCTCTATCAAGAAAACAGTGAGATCGATAATTTCCGAGACACGGGACCGATCCTCCGTTTTGAAGATGGCGTACAAAAGGTCTTTGTAGTTGATAACGATCATGACAATTTTTCCGATATTATCCAACTAAATGACGAAGGAACGCTTATATTGCATAAAAATACGAATGGAACTTTTGCACGAGCGGGTGTAACAATTAATGGGTTTGATGGTGTTATTAATGAAATATTTGAAGGGAATATTGATGATGATGACTATAGAAATGATCTTATTTTCTCTGATACAGAAAAGACACTCTGGTTTGCCCCAGGAACACAAGATGTCGGAGTGTATGGTCCTGCAGAAGCCATTGAAAGTTTTGCTCCATCACTTGAGGACATTGAAGAAATATACATTGTAGCAAATGAACAAGATTGGAATCGTCGGAAATATATAGAAACAGATAAATTCCCAAACCTTGAAAGAGTGTTTATTTCATACGAAGGAATAAAAGACGATATAACCGATCAAACACCAGAAGATGCTATTCGTATTGAAGGGAGCGATGACATGCTTCCGGAAAATGCTTTTGAGAGAAATCTCGGAGAAGGAGGATTCAATATGGCTTTTGGGGGCGTTCCCGTATCAGAGGAAACGCTCAATGGAATGACATCGTCATTAGAAGGAACAATGGATGAGCAATTAGCAGCAATGGCAGAACAAGTGCTCGGAGACTCAGGAGGAGCGTTCAAAAAAACATTTCTAGAAATACCATTTCAAATGAAAGTGGATGGAGAGTGGACGCTTGAACCAGATGAAAACCCACAGTTACAGTTGGGGGATATTGTTCATGCTGGACTTGTATTTACGCCAAGTGAAACGCTTACTTCTTTTGAATTTTTAATTCCAAAGATTAATGGAATGATATTGGTCCCAGATTCTTTTTCTTGTACAGGATGTAATGGGGAGCTTCAGTTCAGAGAAGATATTCCAGATGATGTTTTGGTTTGGGGATATTGGGAGCCATCGTTTGCAAGTGATACAGAAGCAGAATTCGCATGGGATCTGACAGTGGAAGATATGGGACTACTTGAGTTTCAGGTTTTTGATTATAAGGGCAACGACACGATTGATGATATCTTGATTGGATGGGAAGAAGATGGAGAGAAAAAAATAATTAAATACACATCGCATCCTCAAAATAATGACAACACGGCTTTTAAGCATTCGAAAACGATCATGGATGTAACAATGCCGTCGCAACAACCGACGCCTACGAATGAAACATTAGCGAATAAATATAAAGGAGATAATGATAATAACGGAAGACCAGACACACATGATACATTCGGAGCGTTAGATGCATTTTTACTAACATTAAATTGTAGAGGAGGATGTGGATTGCCACTTCCATCACTTATTATTCCTCCATTTGCACCAGGAAGTCAGTCACTGTATGTACCTCCTTTTTCGATACCACTTCCACCACTTCCACCATTACCAATGCTTTCTATTGCGACAATTTCACTTCCTCCAGGAATAATGGTGCTTCCATTCACTCTAAATGGAGGAGAGGGAATACCACCAGTAATCACGTCTTTATTTCGGATGTATCTCATGCCAACAACAACAGCAAAAATTGCACTTGGATTCTGTGGAGGTTCATACGCATTTGGAATGGGGACACAATTCCCAATGGGAAACTGTGTGGTTATTATTCCACCGCTCTTAGAATTATTGGGGTTATGCAGTTCTGACGGGAGTGAAGCAGGAGAAAAAGACGATTCGATTCGCAATATGGTTGATGAATATAATCCTGCAGTTTTTAAACCAAAGTCTGAATTCCCATCAAATATTGCGATTCATCCAACAGAAATTATCAGTGATTGGCTCGATCGACAAAAAGATGAATGGAATAATATTAAACTTCCAACGCCAAAACTCTGGCTTCCAAAATTACCAAAGACATGGAAGAGTCTTATTAAAGAGAAGGCAGAAACAGAAGACCCATTGTTTGCTGAAAACACAAAGGTGCTTGGTCGAAAATTATGGAAGAAGCTCGATGAGAAATCATGGGTTACACTCAAACCAGAACTTCATACATTTCCGTATCCCGTCTTTCCAAAGGCAGATGAAAACGGAGATAATCCAGAACTTGTGAAATATCATGTCCAGTGGCAGGCATGGAAAGATGCTCCAAAGAAATATGTAAAAGACAAAGAAATAATACAGAGAGTTTATGATGAATCTTGTAGAGGACTTGATAAAGAAGAGAGAAAAGAGCAATGCGGAACATTGCTAGAAAACATAACTTCACTTGATGCTCTCATTAGCTCCGTAGAACAAAATGAACAAGCGATTGCGAAAAATTGGGAAGCAATTCAGTCTTATAAAGAAGTGCCAAAGGTTCTGAAAAATTTATTTAAAGATGAAGAAAGAGAAGAAGGGGAGATGACAAGACTTGGAAAGCAATTTAAAAAATATGGTGATGAAATTGAAACATACGTGAGTGAATGGCTTAATGCGAATAAAAAAGCGATCGCCAAATGGAAAAAATTCATAAAAGCCCTCAAGGAATTCTGGAAATCTTTTGATGGTATTTTTGAAGTGTTTGGGAGTTTTACGCTTAACTGTCCAACCTGTTCTGTCGAACGGGGATCGAGTACTACATTTTTGATTAATCTCTTATTAGGAGCCCTTAAGATACCAGTGATTCCAGCTCCTCGATTGCCAGACATCTTGCTTGATTTCTCAAGAATTGATTTTACGGTTGAATTGCCTGTTCCGGAAATAGAACTCCAACCAGTTGAAATGGCATATCCAAATTTGCCATCGCCTCCCGATATTAATATCCCAACGCTCGATATTAATATTCCAACGATTGCATGGCAGGTTATTGATATTCCGGCATTACCAGTGATACCCGTCTTGCCGAAGATGCCAGATATCAGTATCAATATTCCAATTCCTGAACTTCCACTTCCTGTGCTTCCAGTCCTGCTTGATCCCCCAGGACTACCAAGCATATTTGTAACACTTCAACCAATTGTAAATATATTACAGAAATTATTAGATCTGTTCTGCTTGATTGTACAGGCGTATATTCCTGTTCCAGAATGGTATTTAGCAGGACATGTTCAACAACTTACCAATAGAGCACTCCTCTTCAGTATTGATTTCACACTCCCTTCATTGTCTCCAAACCTTCCACAACTTCCAGAAATTGAAGATATTGAGATCACGCTTGAGGCACATCTTTCTTTACCAACAGTGGTGTTTGAAGTTATTAATGAGTCAGTAAAGATCGCTGCAGAACTTGATCAATGTGTTATTAATTCATTGAGCAACGTACTCAAAGGGTCTCTAGAAGTAGAATCTTGTAAAGCAGGTGGGGGAGAAGGAACAGCTTTTGTACCAAAAACACTCGCAGGGAATGAAGTGAAATATAATATTGTTGCCAATGTAGAACAGAGTTACTTTGAAAAAACACATACACCGCAACCGACATTTGCAGAAGGATTTAAAAAAGCACTCGCCTCATCTACGCAGATGCTAAAAACAGCATTTACTCCACCAAAGACAAATGTCTTCTCAACAATAGCCTCAAAGGGAATGAATCGTTGGTTGACCTCTGTGGTTGATGTTGGATCTATTCCAACAGAACTCCCAGCAGGTTTTGATGTAGAAGCCTTTCAAGAGGCTCAAAATAATGATTTCCAGAGACCTCCAACGGTTTACTACTTTGATCCTGTTACCGAAACAGCAGAAAGTATTACTGATTTCCCAGGAGATCAAATAACAGCCCACACCTTTGCTGACATGGGAAATGATTACAATGATGAAATTCTATATGCAATTGGTGATGAGCTTTACTTGAAGTATCGAGTGGTACCAACTGTTGATGCTGATGATCTTGAGAAAAAATACGAACAGAAGCATAGAGAGGATTACGAAGACCGATTTGGGAAATTTACCAAATGGAATTTTGAAACATTCCGTGAGAAATTTGCACCAGCGAAAGAAGTTGTTGATGCGGTAGAAACAACAGGAACCACGTTTGAATTTAAACAAATATTTAATGGAACATCTTATTTTGAATGGGTGGTCAGTGATCGTCCAGATTTTGTATTTGAAATGGCAGAAGATTCATCCGATAGAATCTCAAAACAATGGGAACGAAATGCTTTTCTCGTCCGTCCAAAACCAAGTCAATATGAGATTCGACCGATGTCGAGTAAAATTGAAGATATAAAAGGCGCACCAATTTTGTATGCTTCTCCTGCTGAAAAAATACAACGATTTAAACAAAAAGATTGTGATGACGGTAGTATTGAGAAACCATTTTTTGCAACGGAATCGCTTTTGGTAGGGATTGATAGCTATTCTCGATTTGAAATTCGTGTGCCACCGCTTCCTGGAATGCCTGAGCAAATCGAAGAAAAAGTGCTTCGAAAAGGGGAGGAAACCATTGTTGAATACGGAGCAGTGTGTCTGACACGAGGAGATGTGGATAGAGTGGCCATGACAGAAATTCAACGGGTGAACCCGCGAGAGAATACATATCTTCCATCTGGTTCACGAATAGAACTCGGAAATAATGATCGAGTCAAATTGAAATATTTTGATGGAACAAAAATAACAGTGCATGAAAATGAGAAATACACACTGCGTATTTTTGAGACAGAAGATGAACTGATCCGTGCATTTGAGTTTTTACAGAAAAAGAATCAATACGGAGCCTTTCAAGGGTTTACAAAGGAAGGGGAGAGCTTCTTCTTTACGAAATATCTCCATGATCCACAAGGTGCATCTGATATCACGCCTCCAGATATTTTCGTTACAGGAGGAACAATAGTTGATGGGAAAGTATTTACGCCTGTTAGTATCGACGCCTCCCGAACACGGGATACTGATAGTGAGATTACGAACGTATGGTGGGATTTGTATCCAGCCTTTGATACTGACAAAGATGGGGATGCTACAAACGATAAAGATTTTCCAACCGATGAATCTGTGACTCCTCGTGAGGTGCTTAAGGTGTCTTTGCCTTCGTATGAATCAGAAGGAACATCTTCTGTTATTTTGCATGTGGAAGACGAAGAGGGAAATCATGCCCAAGAAACAATTACGATTATTGTTACTTCATCCAAACCACAAATAAAAGAAGCGACTATGCGAGGGAGAAGTATTTCGGGAAGTGTTCGTGATAGTGTAGAAGGGGTTCCTATTTTTATCGAACGAAATCGAAGTGGAGAATGGGAATCCATTCGTTTAGGATCAATTCCAACCGACCGAGGAGGGGATTTTGCCATGACGAGTATGGGGACTTCTGGAGGAATTGAAATACAAGATTTTTCACAGAAAGAAGCGTTTGAAATTTTGGAAAATGGGCGTCCTATATTGCTCAATGATGTTCTTGATATTGTGGTACGAAGAGCAACGGCGAGTCGTCCGACGAGTATTCTTTTGCGAGATGAACAAGAGACGACGATAACTTCTATTGCCTTTGAAATTCCAGGAAAAGAGAACGTCGTGCTCGACGAGGATGAATTTGAATTTCCAACAGAATCATCTGTGCATGTGCTTGATAGAAATACGAAAGACACAATCCTCTTCGAAGAAACACAAGAAGGGAATGTTCTCATTTCTACGAATGGATCCCCATTAGCATTGATTGATAAGAGAGGGGATTTCTATGGTTCGCTCGATCTTCAATTAAAAAGTGCAAAGAACGAAAACGATCCGGTTGTATTTGAAATTCTTGGGCTCAAAGATACGGTCGTGGGTGAGTTTACAATTCTTCTTGGAGAGGATGCAAACATGCACGTAACGCGACAATAAAAAGAGTATTAGACGGTTGACTTTATTTAGTAATCCATGAAAATCTCCTTGCAAAAAATGAAAATTAGAAAAGCAATTCTTCCTGTAGCTGGACTTGGTATCCGCTTTCTCCCAGCGACGAAAGCACAGCCGAAGGAGATGTTGCCTATTTTTGATACGCCCTCAATTCAGTTCATTGTAGAGGAAGCCGTGAAGGCAGGGATCGAAGAGTTTGTTGTCGTGATTGGAGGGAGTAAGCATTCAATCGAAGATCATTTTGCACCCAATAAAGAACTCGAACTTATTCTTGAGCAACGTGGAAAAACAGCAGAACTCGAAACTGTTCGCAATATTTCCAAGCTCGCACATTTCTCTTACGTTCGGCAAGAAGAGCCGTTAGGAGATGGGCATGCTATTCTCTGTGCAGACGATTTTATTGATAAAGGAGAAAGTGTGGTTGTCCTCTTTGGGGATGACATTGTGGATAACGAAGGAGGGAAGAATGCGGTTCAGCAAATTCTCGACGTATACGAAGAAACGAAAGCTCCCGTTGTTCTTCTCGAAAAAATCGATAAATCACAATCAGAGAAATACGGAATTGTTGAGCTCGATAATAATAAAAAGATTACCAGCCTTGTTGAAAAACCAAACTCAGCAGATGCTCCATCTGATTTAGGAGTTGTTGGGAAGTTTATTCTCACCCCACCATTGCTCAAGACGCTCAGAACGACGATGCCAGACGCGGGAGGAGAGATGCGGTTATCCAATGCCATTCGGGATTACATCGTCCAAGGAGGGGACGTGAGAGGGCAAATTTTGGAAGGAAAGCGATTTGATACAGGAGACAAGATTGGATTTCTCAAAGCCACTATGCATTACGCGCTCAAGAAAGAGAACGGAGCCGTGAAGAAAGCATTGAAGGAATTCTTAGAGTTGGAGTAAATTATTCAAATTTGAAAAAATGTACTTTTTGGACAAGAATATGTGTAGTAATTTAAATTCATGGAAAGAAAAATATTGGTAACAGGAGCTTTGGGACAAATTGGTTCAGAGCTTATTCCCGCTTTGCGGGAAAAATTCGGGAATAAAAATGTTATTGCCGTTGGACATCATAAAAAACCGACGGAAGAATTTAAAAATGCAGGTCCTTTCGAAACAGCGGATACAAGAAATAAAGAAGAAATAAGAATGTTAATAGAGAAATATAATATCAACACTATTTATAATTTAGTGGGAGTTTTGTCTGCCGTAGGAGAACAAAAACCAGATTTGGCATGGGATGTGAATATGAACAGCTTAAAAAATGTTTTAGAATTGGCTGTTGAGTACAAAATTGATCGATTGTTTTGGCCGAGTTCTATTGCAGCATTTGGACCAACAACTCCATTAGAAAACACACCGCAACAAACAATTCTTGAACCGACAACAATGTATGGAGTCACAAAGGTTGCTGGAGAATTGTTGTGTCAGTATTATTTTGTGAAATATGGACTCGATGTAAGAAGTTTGAGATATCCAGGTATTATTTCATGGAAAACCTTGCCAGGAGGAGGAACAACAGATTATGCTGTTGCTATTTATTATGAAGCGATAAAACAGGGAAGTTATGATTGTTTTGTGAGTGAAGACACAGTTTTACCAATGATGTATATGGATGATGCCGTAAAGGCAACAATACAACTCATGGAGGCAGATTCAGAAAAAATAAAAATAAGAACATCCTATAATCTTACGGCTGTCAGTTTTTCAGCGAAGGAATTAGCAAATAATGTTGAAAAACACATAAAAGGATTTACCTGTAGTTTTAGTCCTGATGAAAGACAAAAAATAGCAGATTCATGGCCTTCCACAATTGATGATTCAAAAGCAAGAACCGATTGGGGGTGGCAACATCAATTTGATCTTAATCAAATATCAATTGATATGATTAAACATTTGAAAGAAAAAGGTGTGAAGGATTGAAAGAGTTCTTGGGGGGCAGAGTGAGAGAGTTTATTTTTATATTTGAAATTAAAGATTTTTTCTTACATTATTGTTATACTGAACTTAAATTTTTTAATAAAAAGTGATGACTCACTCAAATAACCCCCAAAATAGTGAAGTTGACGCTTATACTTACATTAAAGAGGAATTAGAAAAATTAGGATGGATTGTTAAAAATCCAGCCAGAATTCCGGATGGTGAAGTGTATAAACAAAATGAAGTTTTATATAATAATGAACTAAAAGAATTACTCGGTCGAGATATGCCAGAAGCCGTTGTAAAATTAAATCAAAATGAATTTTGGGTAATCGAAAGCAAGAGAGATAAAAAAGATATAGACAAGGCTCTTGACGAAGCAAAAAACCAATATGCAAAAAAAATTAATAAAAGTAAAAAGGTGAAATGTGTTTTAATTTCTGGTGTTGCTGGAAATGACACAGATGGTTATATAGTTAAAAATCAATATTTAAAAAATGATAAATGGAATAATGTAGTTTTTAATGGTAAAACAAAAAATATTTTACTTTCTAAAGAACAGGTAACCTACATATTGGGTCACAATTCTTTCGAATGGTCAGATTTGCCAGATATCCCAGAAGATAAATATATAAGTGCCGCAGAAGAGATAAACGAAATGCTTCACAATGCAGGAATAAATAAAAACAAAAGAGCTAGGTTTATTGCGGGTCTTATTTTATCTCTATCTTTGGATTCGGAAATTAATTTAAGAGAAACAGACACGACTACTTTAGTTGAAAGTGTGAACACGCTTATCAAGAAAAAATTAAGAGAAGTCGAAAAAGAGAACTTCTTTGAATTTCTAAGATTAGAATTGCCACCAAGTCAGGAAAACCATATTAAACATAGAACAGCGATTATTGAGATATTAAAAGAATTAGCAACACTTGATATTAGGAACGCAATGGCATCAGGAAAGGATGTGTTAGGAGAATTTTATGAAAAGTTTTTAAAATATGGAAATGGAGCAAAGGAAATAGGTATTGTCTTAACGCCAAGACATGTGACAGAATTTGCGGTTGATGTATTAGATGTCAACCACAATGATTATGTTTTAGATCCAACTTGTGGGACAGGTGGTTTTTTGGTTTCTTCCTTTGATTACATAAAAAAACATTCCAATGATAAACAAATTGATAAATTTAAAAATCACAACCTATTCGGAATAGAACAAGATGACGAAATTGTTGCACTTGCTCTAGTAAATATGATCTTTAGGGGAGACGGGAAGAACAATATGAGTGAGGGGAATTGTTTTCAAAAAAATATTGAACAAAAAACAAAAGAGGGAAATTTAACAGGAGAATTTAAAAAAAGAAAACAACAGGTAAAAGATAGAGATAGTGAGGGAAAAGAGTATGAAAAAATTGATATAGTGAAATGCCAAAATCCGATAATAACAAAAGTGCTTATGAATCCTCCTTTTGCGCTTAAGAAAGGGGACGAAAAAGAATATAAATTCATTGATTACGCTTTGTCTCAAATGCAGGATGGTGGTTTATTATTTGCTGTTTTACCAAGCCCAATTATGTTCAAGGGACAGAAAGTTAAGAGCTGGAGAAAGGAGTTACTAGAAAACCACACTCTTAAAGCAGTTGTAAAATTTCCAGAAGATTTATTCTATCCAGTAGGTGTTCATACTTCTGCGGTTATTATACAAAAAGGAGTATCTCATGATTTTGATGACGATGTGTTTTGGGGGAAATTAACTGATGGATATATAAAAAAGAAAGGAGCTATGAGAAAAAAAGAAAATGGAAATATCGAATTTTTAAAAACCTCAATTAAAGATTTTTTAAATAAAAGTTCCACTCTTAAAAAATATATCCCAAAGATTTATTCTATCGAACCCATTTTAAATGATAAAGATTTAGAATGTGCTCCAGAATATTATCTTAAAGAAGAAAAACATTCTGATAAAGAAATCACAAAAAAGATGGCAGATACTTATTTAGAATTAGTTGACTATCTTATCAAAAATCCGTTCTTCAAAGGAGTGAAGTTAAATGTTAATGCAGATATTAGTATTAAAGTAGATGAACAATTAAATGATCTATTCAATATAGGGAATGCTAAATCTAAAAACATTGAAGATTATGGTGAAGGTGAAATCCCGTTTGTGACAAGTACAAATAGTAACAATGGAATTGAAAAATATATTGATGAGGATGATGAAAAAATAATTTACAAAAAACCATGTATAACATTGTCTTCGTTTGGACAGGCTAATGTTCAAATAGTTCCTTTTGTGGCAAGAAGTCATGGGGCAGTTTTAGTTTTGATGCCCAAGAAAGAAATGAGCCTAAAGCAATTAATTTATTATGCAGCACAAATAAATATTCATAAATGGAGATTTTCCTACGGAAGATGGGTAACTAAAAAAAGACTGTTAAAGTTAGAAATACCAAACATAAAAAACTTCGAACTTCCTACAATTGCTAAGATTAAAGAATGTTTTGAAAAAAGTTTAAAATTTATAAAACAAAGTGGTATTTAGGGAAAGATTTTGAAAACAAAGTATTTTGAGTTGCGAATCTCTCCCCATTCCTTCCCTCTATCACTTGATTTTCGGCATTATTTATGGTATAATTAGGAGATGGACCAAGAATCACATATCTCCGATCTTCTTAAACAAGCCACAGAACTTAAGTCTAGTGGGAACAGTATAAAAGCCATTAGCGTGCTTCACAGCGTTTTAATCGACGATCATAACTGCACAGAAGCGTATGAGGAACTCGGGGATAATTACCTTTCCTTACGACAACTCGATAAAGCAGAAAAGGCACTCGATCAAGCGATTAAGATTAATCCAAAAGCTTCGAATGCATTGTACCTGCGAGGATTCTTGTATTCTTTACAAGAGAAATGGAATAAGTCAGTCGAGGAACTCGAACAAGCAAACGAGGTGGCTCCAAATCATCCAGAGATTCTCAGATGTTTGGGATGGTCACTTTATAATGAGAATAGGGGACAGAAAGGACTTGCAATTCTCGAGCGGTCAAAAACACTAAGACCTTCGGATCCAAACATCCTTTGTGATTTAGGAGTGTGTTATATGAATAGTAAATATTTTTCACGAGCACGAGAGATATTTCAAAAAGTTGTGGACATGAATCCGTTATCGGATCAAGCACAAGAATGCATGAATTTCTTGAATATTTTGGAAGAGAAAAACGTTCAAGCCTAAAAAAAATCGGTGGTAAAATCGCTTATCTAAGCCATCGTATCATTTTTTAGTTGCCAGAGAAAAGTGAATGAGTAGCATCTGAGCAATTAATAAAAAAAAATATGACTCAAATGGTTACTGATTCCGATTTTCAAGCAGAAGTTCTCGAAAGTACTGACGTGGTTCTTGTAGATTTCTCTGCTACTTGGTGTGGTCCATGTCAAGCACTGGCACCAATTCTTGATGAACTTTCAGGAGAAATGCCAGCAGGTTCTAAGGTAGTAAAAGTAGATGTTGATCAAGCACCAGAATCTTCAGCGAAGTACGGTGTGATGTCTATTCCAACACTCAAGGTATTTAAGGGGGGGCAAGTAGTTGAAGAAACATCAGGTTTGCAAAGCAAAGAAGCGTTGCTCGCGATGGTTGGGAAGCACGTGTGATATTGACGAAATACACAATTTAGTGTACAATTAAAGAGTCTTTCGTGGAAAGATTCAATTTAAAGGATTGGAACTTGCGCGAGAGCTGCAGGTTACGATCTTTTACATCTTCGAAATATTTACACAATTTTATTTTTATTTTTATTTACTTTAAATTCAAGTGCTTTATGAAAAATTATGACGAATACTTTATCGTACTTATTGCATTAATGGCAGGAATCATCATTCAATTCAAACTTCCTTTTTCGGAACATATCATGGATTTCTTTGGTATTTCAGTTGTTTCTGCGAGTAATGAACTCAACACAGGTTTGATACTATTTTTCTTTATTGCAATCGGATTCATTGGGAACACTCTATTGGATTTGATTCAAAAAATAAAAATAATTCCTTTAATCTGGTTTGGATTCTGGAATGGAATCGCAACAAACTGGCTCATTTGGGATTTATCTGGAGCGCAAGAAACAACAATGTCTGAAAGAGTGGGGATTTTGTTTGTTGGGCCTCTTTTGGTAGGGGCAGTTCTAACTTCAATTTATGTTAAACGTAAAAAGAAGGAAAAAAATATTGAGTTATAAGACCGTGACCTGAAAAGGGGATCCTACAAGGATCCCTTTTTCTTTATATTTTTTTCTAGAATTATTTCTTCCGTCGAACTCCAAACATCAACCAGAAAGGGATTCCTACGAGTAACATCGCGAGTCCGTCAATCATATTTTCTTCTCTTTGACGAATATATCGTGCGCTTTCACTCGCTGTTTTTTCTACAACACATTTGTCGTATTCTTCCCCTTCAAGTTTTACAGGACCATTCTCTCCATTCATTGGTTTTGCTTGATGATCGTATTGACACTGTTCAGTAGCGGAGAAGTAGGGAGGTGTATCAAACCCAAAGACGTATACTTTTAAAGCGGAGTTGAGAACAAAGATGGCTCCAATAGCGGTGAGAGCAATACCAATAATCATACCACCAACATTAACGAAATCACGAAGACGAAATTTTGAGTCTGACATTTTATAAATTATAAAAATAAAGAGAAGAAAGAGGAGTCCAAGAAAAATCATAGAATAAGGGGGAAAGTAGAAACCATCACCGTACATTCTGCCCTCAACCATTAGACTTCAGGATTAATTTTGATTCCAGCTCCCATTGTAGAATTAATGGTTACATTTTTCAAATAATCGGCTTTGAGTCCAGATGGTTTGACGTCTTTGATCGCTTTGATAACAACTTGAAGGTTCTCCTCAAGCTTCTTTTCTCCGAAACTAAGTTTACCAAAGAGTGAGTGCACGATTGCGTTTTTATCGTTTCTGAATTCAATTCGTCCCGCTGAGAGTTCTTTTACAACTTTTTCAACGTCGTTTGTTACCGTTCCTGCTTTTGGATTTGGCATAAGTCCTCGGGGACCAAGCACACGAGCAATCTTTGCCAAAGACTTCATGAGTTCAGGTGTTGCAACCGCAACATCGAAATCAGTCCATCCTTTTGAAACTTTCTCAATAAGATCGTCTGCTCCTGCTTCGATAGCTCCCGCTGCCTTTGCCTCTTTAATCTTGTCATCTTCACAGAACACAGCCACACGAACCTTTTTCCCTGTTCCATGTGGAAGGGAAACGGTTGATCGGACTTGTTGATCAGCTTGTTTTGGGTCGATTCCCAAAGTGAAATGTACTTCAGCCGTAGGATCAAACTTTACAGTTGAAAGAGAGACCATAAGCTTAAGGGCTTCCGGTAATGAATATTGTTTTTCGCGATCGATTTTGTCGTACGCGTTACGGATACTTTTTGACTTGCTCATTTTTAGGGGGTTAGTGGTAGAAAACGTCCCGCAGTGCGGGACTCCCACGAAGGTGGCTTTTTAAATCTCGGGATCAAGTCCCATTCGTTTCGCCGTTCCGGCGATAATCTTAACGGCTGCGTCCATGTCGTTTGCATTCAAATCTTTCATCTTTGCTGTCGCAACGTTTTCAAGTTGTTTTCGCGTAATCTTTCCAATTTTCTCAGTGTTTGGTTTTCCTGAACCTTTTGCAATACCAAGTTCTTTCTTTATCAATACTGAAGCTGGTGGAGTTTTGTATTCAAGTTCAAAGCTTTTGTCTTCAAATACGTAACAAATCACAGGAATTGTAAGTTGTTCCGCTTTTTGATCCGCTGTATGGTCGTTGAATTCAGAACAAAACGCTTGAATATTAATTCCGTGTTGTCCAAGCACTGGTCCTACTGGAGGTGCTGGAGTCGCTGATCCTGCTTTCAATTGGATTTTAAATTTTGATACGTATGATTTTTTTGGAGGCATTTTCGTAATGAGTAATGAACAATGAGTAATATTTTGGGACGTCTTTGTTTTTATAATAATGGGTATTTTTTACTATAAACTATAGACTATTAACTGTTAACTCGGACAAAGTCCGTCAGATTTTCTTTATAACTTGATTGAAGTCAAGTTCAACTGGAGTTTCTCGATCGAAGATAGAAACCATAACGGTTACTTTTCCTTTCGCTTTGTTTACTTCAGAGATCAATCCTTCGTAATTTGAGAATGGTCCTTCTTTAATAGTGACCAAATCTCCAACGTTCATCTTAATTTCAGTTGTTGGTTCAGAAGCACCCATTCGTCGTTTGATAACACCGAACTCTTCTGGAAGCACCGGTACTGGAATATTTCCAGAGCCTACGAATCCAGTTACATTTGGTGTGTTTCGCACCATAAACCATGACGCGTCGGTCACGATCATGTCCACAAGAACATATCCTGGGAAAAGATTCTTTTCTACTACTTCTTGTTTTCCAGCTTTCATAACAACCACTTTTTCCTTTGGTACCACAACTTCAAATACATATTCTTGCATTCCCATAGATTCGCTTCGTTGTTCAAGTGCCTTTTTTACAGCATCTTCGTATCCAGAATACGTGTGAATTACGTACCAGTTGCGACCGAGTGAAGGATCTTGTTTGGTCATACTTAGAAATTGAGAAGAAGAAGAATACCTTCATTAAAAAGGTAATCTACGACACCGAGAAATATTCCTACCAAAAGCATGATAGAAATCACGGTAATCATTGAATGAACTGCTTGTTGCTTGGTTGGCCAAGTAACGTTGTTAAGTTCAGCGATTTTGTTTGTAAAAAAGTTTTTCATGACACGAAAACTACTGGCGGAATTGTGGTCAATTTTTTTCTTTTGTCAAACAATTCGATTGGCAATTTTCCATTTTCAATTGCCAATTTTTGAGTTTTGTAATTTGTTAGCTGGTTCGCTTCTGTTAATTCAAGTCTGGACTTGAAATCAAGATATACTTGTTATAGACTTAAAATACTTGCATTAATCTTGAATATATGGTATAATTAGGGTTTAGTGGGAAAAATAATGTTAAATGTAAAGGAAACACTGATTTAGTCGAAAAGTTTAAAAGCTAAAAAGTCAAAAAGTCTCTCAGGAAATCTGCGAAAGACTCTTTTGTTGGGTAAAAAAAAATAAAATTCCTGCACTATGACAAGTAATATGATGATAAAATTTTGACTGGTCTCAGTCGCTAGCTCAAGCTACGCCTTTTCAAGGCGAGGCTTTCAGCTGCTACACATATTTTCGTGGTAAAAATAAAAGTCGGAACTGGTCTTTGACCGGTTCTGCAACGTTTATACTGACAATACGAAACGGGGAACAAGGTAGTCTACTGACACATCTGCTCCGACACAAGAAAGTTCCCAATTTTGCTGATTCAATTCTGAAAATCGAACTATTTTATGAACTCTATGATTACACTTTGAGAATCTTATATACGTATTCGAATACGTATTCGAATACGTACTTATTGATTCACAAAAAAACAAACTCTTTGTCGAAACTGGCGTGGTGCAACCCCTCGATTCAATGATCTTTTTTACCTCCAACCCCGGGGTTGAATTTTCAAACAGGCAACCACAAGGGATTGTTCCTACTTTTTAGCTTTTCGACTTTTAAGCTTTTTGACTCTTTGACTCTTTGACTTGTCTTTTGTACGATGCACCATGAAAAGAAACAAAAATTCAAACATGAAAAAAATCGCGCTAGTCCTTATTCTATCACTTTTCGTCCTTACTGGATGTGAAGAAAAAGAAGCTCCAATCCCCACGATTTCTGGTGATTTAAAGGTATGGGTTTCTGAGAATGGTGATTTTTGGGAAGCATTGGGGCGGGAGTTTGCTTCAGTATTCGGATCTTCTCGTTTAAAGGTTACGGTTGTGCAATTTAAAAATGAAGAAGAGCTCCAAGACACGCTTCTCAATAATTTAGCAGAGGCAAAGGGTCCTGATATTATTTTTACAAATACGGACTGGATTGCTCATAACAACGGGAAATTAATTCCACTTCAAAATGATGAATCACTAACGCCAGAGAAATTACAACAATTTTTCGTTTCTTCGAGCATTGAGACCCTGGTAAAAGATCAGGATATTTGGGGTGTTCCAATCGCTGTTGATACATTGGCAGTCGTTTATAATGCCGGACATTTTGCAGAGGTGTTTGATGAAGGAACAGAACTTGGCGAAACATGGGAAGAGTTTCGTGATCAAGTAGAGGTCTTAAATATAAGAAATAAATCATTTCAACGATTTGCACGAGCTGGTGTTGCAATGGGAAGAGGGGATAACATTGTTCGAGGAACAGAGACCTGCCTCAATCTTTTTGTACAACTTGTAGGAGAACTCTTTTCTCCCGATGGAACAGAAGCTATATTTGCAGAAAACAAAGGGGTTACTTCCACAGGCGAGCGAGTTGATTTCGCTTTGCAGTCGTTGAAGTTCTTCCTCGGATTCGCAAAAGAAAGTGTCTCCTATCATTCCTGGAACGAACTTTTAGCAGATTCGGAATCAAAGGATAAAGACTTTGAAGCGTTCGTAAAAGGGGATGTATCGATGGTTTTTGCGACCGCTCGGGATTTGAAATATATCGAATCACTTTTTGAAAAAACGAGCGACGCAATTCCACGGAACAACCTGCGAGTAGGATTTTTACCACAGTTTGAAGAGATTAAGGATGGCGTTTCTCGTGAAGTTATGGCATCCGTCAGTGGACTTGCCGTCGTGGCTTCAAGCAGAAATCCGCACCTTGCATGGCAGTTCTTGAAATTTGCACTCCAAACAGAAAATTTACATGGATTTTTTACATCGACAGGTGTTCCATCAGCT